>Ga0102928_1000118_pt1 | contig 42939 bp, 39 predicted proteins | sample SalPonR1_B_D1_MG_FD_78504 | JGI IMG/M metagenome (GOLD analysis project Ga0102928, IMG submission 78504) | Salt pond soil microbial communities from South San Francisco under conditions of wetland restoration - Salt Pond MetaG R1_B_D1_MG | ecosystem: Environmental > Aquatic > Marine > Intertidal...
CAGAGCAATTCACACTCCGCGTTGCGCCTTTTTGCAAGGTCCAGACATTCCTGCAAAGTCGCGCCTTGATTGTGAATCGCTCTGCAAGCCAGAGGCGATCCAGGAGTTATTCAGAGGCTCCTTGGGAGGCCGGCGCACAGACCAGAGACACCAGGCACCACAGCCGCACTTATGCGTATCCTGTGCCAACAAGGCAAAGCATTGATAATGAATATATTTTAAAATGACTCCGGTTACCTCAAACGGACATTTCCGGATATCCGGACACCCCGGAACAGAAAAGAGCATGCAAGACAGGGTTTCAGGCCGTTTCAGAGCCGTCGCAGCGGATGCCCTGATATCCGGACACTGTCCTTTTTTTCGGACAGCCTCGTCAGCTAATGCACCAGAACAGTGGCGTAAAACCGCTCATCTCTCAATGTTGCGGGCATCCGCGGGCACGATGCTGCCGTATCCAGTTGCTGTCACCGGATCAACCGACGGAGAACTGATGTATCCCTTACGCCTGCTGGCCATCCTTGCCAGCGCGCTGCTGAGTGCCTGCGCTTCGCACCAGAACGCACCGCAGCAAACTGCGACTACCCCTGAAACTAACTTCAGCACCCGGACCGACATTACCTTCTCGCCGGATGGCTGGTCCCGGACCCTGCAGGCAGATCTGTATCTGCCCGAAACCGGCGATCTCCTGCCGGCCGTGCTCCTGGTCCATGGCGGGGGCTGGGAAAGACGCTCACGGGAGGATATGGCATGGATTGCAGAGCACCTTGCGAGCCGGGGGTTTGCGGTGATGAATATCGACTACCGGTTTGCACCTGAGCACACCTTTCCGGCCCAGCTTTACGATCTGCAGGTAGCCATGAAATGGCTTTACCATCACGCCGACACCTACCGCCTGGACCGGAACGCCATCAGTGCATTCGGGTTTTCCTCCGGGGCCCATCTGGTCAGCCTGATGGCACTGGTCGCGGAAACCCGGCATCCTTTGAACCAGCCCCATGGCGGTGATCATGCCCGGCCAGTGGCCGTCGTTGCCGGTGGGCTTCCAGGCGACCTCCGTACCTTCGGCTCCGGCAAGCTGATCCGCCAGTTCCTGGGTGGCGAGCAGGAAGACATTCCCGCTGTTTACCGGGCTGCTTCGCCGATTACTCACATCAGTGCCGGCGCACCGCCATTTTTCCTGTTCCATGGCGCCCTGGACATGCTGGTCCCCGTCAGCCAGGCCAGAGAGTTTCGCGCGCGACTGACGGATCATGGTGTCGAGAGCGAGCTTTATCTGATGCATCTGCGGGGCCATATCACCAGCTTTCTCACTGCCGGTAACGCCGTGGAAAAGGCCACAGATTTTCTGATCCGACACACCCGGGCTGGCGGAGAAGACAGCGAGGCCAGGCATTAGAGGGTGATGAACGGAGCCACTGTCAGTGCCAGAATAACCAGAATGGCAAGGCATGCAGCCAGGGTGGTGACCGGTTTATGTCGTATCCGCCACCAGACTCCGCCGGTACGACCGGCGGCAAGATCCTCCTGGTAGCGGGCCCGCTGCTGCTCCCGGCGTTGGCGGTGGTACTCCTCAAGCAGAGCTTTTGCGCGCTCTGCCTCGGCATCATCATGAACCCAGAAACCGCCCATGCTGATACCCCATCGGCTGGGCGGGGTCTCGTAAAAAGGTACCGCGTGATCCTCAAACAACCCACGGATTTCATCTGCTTCATCATCCGGAACGTGTCGCAGGTTCATCAGGTGGTGGGGCATGATAGGTCTGTTGTCGGGAATTGATATACCCTTATTCTAGCACTTTATTTTTACATCTCATCCCTGCATCTTATGCCCACACCGGTGAGCGAAACCGTTCACCGCAGACCAGGAATGCCCATGGCAGATAGCAGAATACGGAGACTACTGGCATTCGACCGCCAGGTCAGGCGCGACCAGGCGCAGTCTCCGATATTTGTCCATCGCCGGGATCGGCGCTTCGCGCTGGACTGTCAGGCCCGTAACGAAACCCCTTCGGTCGAGCACTGGCTCGAACACCTGGAGCGGGTCGGGCAGGTGAGCGGTAGCGGCGGGACCTGGTCAAAGCCCGGAGCACCCGACGAGACGCTCACCCGATGGCAACGGTTATTATCGGTATTCGCGTTTTCCGGCCTGATTCTTGGCATCCTTACCATGACCGGTCTGCTCTATTACGAGGGAGGCCAGCGCATAAACCTGACCGCGCTACTGGCCTTTGCCGGACTTCAATGCCTGCTGGCGGTGTTTACCATCGTGCAGTCCCTGGTCAACTGGCAGCCCTGGCACAGGGTGCTCCGGCGGTTCAGACTGGGGGACCGGCAATCCCCGCTGAAACCGCTGACGCCTGCAATGATGGCCCGTGTTGCTCACACCGGCGGCCTCTGCTTTGGTCTGGCGGGGGTTGCCACGCTTCTGGTTCTGGTAGTGATTCAGGACCTGGCTTTCGGCTGGAGCACTACCCTCAGCACCGGCGCCGATGGTTATCACCGGCTGCTGACCATGCTTGCCTGGCCCTGGCAGCAGTTATGGCCGGCCGCGATACCAGACCTGGCTCTGGTGGAATCAACCCGTTTTTTCCGGGCGGAACCAGACCTGGAATCAACAGAACCCGGACGTTGGGGGCAATGGTGGCCATTCGTTTTAATGGTCTGGCTTTTTTACGTCGTGATGCCAAGACTTGCAGGCCTGATTGTGGCGCAGATTCAGCTGCACATTCGTGCCCGGCGGGCGCTGGCGGCCCATCCCGGTATGGTGGCGCTGGAATACCGCATGGAAACACCCACTGTGGACACCGGCAACGTTAACCACGATGGTGCAGACAGGCCGGATGAAAACACTGCCGCCCAATGTCAGCCTTTGCCAGACAGCCAGGTGCTGATTTGCTGGGCCGGGGCCGGTGATCCGGAGTTGCCGGACAGCCTGTCAGCGGGGCATCTTTTGACTGAACAGGCAGGCGGACAGTGTTCCCTTGATGACGATCAGCAAACCATCGAGCGCTGCGCAGAACTTCTGAAAAAGCAGCCTGAGCCGTCAGTAACGCTGGTTGCGCGGGCGTGGGAGCCACCTATTGCTGAACTGTCAGACTTTATTGAGCAGGCCCGGCACCACTGGCCCGAAAAAACCCGTATTGCGCTGTTACCACTGCCCAATGACCATGCCCAACCGACTAACCCGCAAACCACCCGTCCCCGGCAGCTCAGCCAGTGGCTGCGATTCGCTGAGCGGGCCGGTGATGAGCGGATCTTTGTCAGCCAGCCCGATCTTCGCTCACCACAATCCCGGGCCTATGATCGGCAGCCGGAGGGTCTTTAATAATGGCAGCAGCACCAGTATTCGCGGTAGTCGGCCACCCGAACAAGGGTAAGTCCAGCGTGGTGGCCACCCTGTCCCAGAATGACGGCATTGCCATTGCACTGGAACCGGGCACGACAAAAAAACGCCAGGATTATCCGCTGTCAATAGACGGCCAGGTTCTTTACACCCTCGTCGACACGCCGGGTTTCCAGCGTCCCAGGCGGGTTCTGGAATGGCTGGAAGCCCACAGTGCTTCGGTTTCTGACCGGGCCGATACGGTCCGGGCTTTTGTTACCCAGTTCGCCGACAACCCGCAATTTGTCGACGAATGTGAGCTTCTTGCTCCGCTGACCGAGGGCGCCGGAGTGATTTACGTCGTTGATGGCTCCATTCCCTACAGCCCGCAGCACGAGGCGGAAATGACCATCCTGCGCTGGACCGGCCGGCCGAGCCTGGCGCTCATCAACAGTATCGGCCCGGATGATCACAGCGACGTCTGGGAGCGTGCCCTGGGTCAGTTCTTCCAGGTGGTGCGGCGTTTTGACGCCGTGCGTGCACCGTTTGAACACCACCTGGGCCTGCTGAAAACCTTTGGCCAGCTTGAGCCGGAGTGGGAGCAGCCGCTGAACGAGGCGACCCGGCATCTCTCGGAGCAACGGCAGCAACGCAAACGGGAAACCGCTATCCTGATCGCGAACACGCTGGAAAACATGATGTCGTACCGTGCGAAGCGGACGCTCACGAAAACTCAGGCCGCCGCCATATCCGATCAGGCTCTCGGGGACGAGCTCCGGAATCAGTGGTACAGAAACCAGCGACAAAAAGAGGAGCAGCTGCGGATTGCCATCGAGCAGCTTTATCAGCACAACCGTATCCAGCGCCAGGAACCCGAGCTGGTCTGGCATAGCGAACACGATCTGTTCAGCGAACGCAGCCGCACTGCCTGGGGCGTTAACCGCCGCTACCTGGCCACCGCCGGCTTTGGTGCCGGTGCCATGGGCGGCATCGGTATTGATGCGGCCACGCTCGGCTATTCGCTGGGCGCCGGCGCCCTGATCGGCGGAATCGTTGGCGCCGCTGGCAGTTATTTCTATGGTGACCGGCTGTCGCTGCCAGTGCTAAGCACCGGAATATTGAATAACGGATTGAAAACGGCAAGCTTCGGCCCTGTACAGGACAGCCAGTTCGGCTATGTTGTATTCGGAAGAGCGGTAAACCATTGGTGGCATATCAGCCAGCGTAACCATGCCGGGCGTGAACTTCTAGACCTCGGGCCGGCCGACGACCACTGGCTGGAATTGCTGGATCGTCAAAGCCGCCGGGTCATTCACCAGGTCTTTGAACGGTGCCGCAAAAACCGGTCTGTTGACGAGAAAACCCGGCAGAACTTTAGAAGCGCGGTCGCCGCCGCCATGGATGCCTTCGATCAGTGGCGCTTGAACCAGATATGAGTCTAGTGTTTATACTGTAATGCCACGTGAAAAAATCAAAAGGAATCTGTATGAAAATTGTTCGAATTGAGGATATCATCGATACCGAACGCGAAGTAAGCGGCCCAGGCTGGACCAGCCGCCGTATGCTGCTGAAGAAGGATGGTATGGGATTTTCGTTCCACGAGACCATTATCCCGGCCGGGGCCGAACTGAATCTCTGGTATAAAAACCATCTGGAAGCCGTTTATTGCGTTGCTGGCAACGGCTCCATACTGGACAAGACCACCGGCGAAACCCACCAGATTGCCGATGGAACCCTGTACGCACTGGACAAGAATGACCCGCATACCCTGTTCGGCGGCACCGAGGACATGCGCCTGATCTGCGCGTTCAACCCGCCGGTTACCGGTCGTGAAACCCACGACAAGGACGGTGCTTACACCCTGGATACTGGCGACATATAAGCCCCTCAACTGTGGGTCAGACTACAGACCCCGCGCCACCGCCACCGGCAGTCAGACTGCTGCCGGTGGCGGTTCTGCTTTGGCTGGCTGGTGTTTACCTGCGTATACCGGTGCTGGTGGCACCGCCGCTTGCCCCGTTCATCAGCGATGAACTCGGCCTGTCCCAGGCGCTGACCGGTGCACTTACCACTATTCCCATCCTGATGCTGGCTGTGGGATCGATGCCGGGCTCACTGGCGATCTCGCGGATTGGCCCCCGCAATACCCTGGCACTTGCCATGCTGATCATGGTGTTCGGCTCTGCCGGTCGGGGTCTGGCACCGGACACTCTCACACTCATGGTGGCCAGTGCGGTTATGGGATTTGGCATCGCAATGATGCAACCGTCGCTGCCTGCGCTTTTGCCGCGCTGGCTGGAACCCCGCCATCTGGCTATCGGTTCCGCCATCTACATGAACGGTATGCTGATGGGGGAATTCATAGGGGCTGGCATCACCTTGCCAGTATTGATGCCGCTACTGGATAATAGCTGGCGGAGTACGCTCCTTGCCTGGTCCTTACCGGCGCTCATCGTGGCCGCCACATTATTCATACCCCGGCGCGATTTTGACAAGCCGGTCCGGAAACCTGCCTGGCTGCCGGACTGGAGCAACCCGCTGACACTCAGAATTGGCCTGTTATTGGGCATGTCTGGCTCATTGTTCTTCGGACTGAATGCCTACATGAGCAATCTGCTTGAACAGCAGGGACGCTTTGAATTACTGGCGGATGCATTATTCTGGTTCAACTTTGCCCAGCTGGTTGCCTCGCTGATCATGCTGAAAATGGCGCGCTCCTGGGTCGGGCGCAAAGGACCTATTATTACCACTGCCATCATCGCGTTTTCCGGTACCCTTGGCACTGTCTTCCTGACTGGCTGGTGGACCATCATCAGTGCCACGGCCATGAGTGTCTCGGCGGGCATTTTGCTTATAATGCTGGTGGCACTGCCCCCCTTGCTGGTGACATCCCAGGAAACCGGACGACTATCGGCCGGAAACTTCCTGGTTGGCTATACGGTGGCATTTACGGTGCCAATGATTGGCGGGCTGCTGGCGGACTGGACCGGCGACGCACGCCACGCGATTCTGTTTATCCTTGCTTACTGCGGAGCGACCCTCCCTCTCACGTTTACCCTGAATCTGAAGCGACAGCAGCGCCAAACCGCGAGTTGATGCCCGGCCGGATCAACGCAGAGGGCGTTTTTTTGGGCCCTGACTCGCCTCGGCGTTAAGCGGATCTTCCGGCCAGGGGTGTTTGGGATAGCGTCCGCGCATGTCTTTGCGCACTTCCGGGTAGGCGTTGCGCCAGAAGCTGGCCAGGTCGGCGGTGACCGCCAGGGGACGTTGTGCCGGGGAGAGCAGGTGGATAACCACAGGCACCGCACCGCCAGCCACGGTCGGGGTCCTGGTCCAGCCGAACAGGGCCTGGAGTTTCGCGGCCAGTATCGGCCCGTTTTCCGCCTTGTAATCCAGGGTTACCGGCTGGCCGGCAGGGATAATCAGGCGGGCTGGCGCCAGTTCATCCAGCATCTTTTGTTGCGTGTAGTCCAGCAAACTCACAAGCGCTTGATTGAGATTGATTTTCTCCAGGTCACGCCAGCGGTTCATACCTGCCAGAAACGGCCCCAGCCAGGTTTCCAGGTTATCGGTCAGCCAGTTTTCGCTGAGGTCCGGCCAGTCTTCGGGAAAACAACGGGCCAGCAGGCGAGTGCGGGCCAGCCATTGCTCTGCCACAGGCGTCCAGGGCAGGCTTTTCAGCCCTTTTTTACGCACGGCCGCCAGCAATCCTTGCTGCACCTGTTCCGGAGAAGGGGCCGGCAATGCTGTCTCTTCCAGTACCAGTTGTCCCAGTTTTCTGACCCGGCGCGCGACCACTTTGCCGCGAGCGTCATCCCAGACCGCCTCCTCCAGTTCATGAATGTGGTTGGCCAGATCCTGCTCCAGTAGTGAAGGAACAACCGGCGCAGCCAGATAGATCGTCGCTTCCCTGGCTTTGCCGTCCAGCTCGGCCGTCGCCAGCCACGGGTGTCGGGCAAGAGGGTCGTCATCGCGCAGGACCGCTCCGCGACCGTTACTGAGCTGGTAGCGGGGCGCATTGCCTGGCCGTTTACGGGCTACCCGGTCCGGATAAGCCAGCGCGATCAGGCGGCCTACTTCATCGTCGGTGGGCATACCAGTTGGCCTGGCCAGACCGTTGGCAAGACGGGATACGGTTTTGCCAATCGCTCTGGCCCTTGCCGGATCAATACTGCGGTCGTCACCCCGCGCCCTGATCAGCTGCACGCGCGCCTGCATATCCGCACCCGCCGACCGCCCGGCCAGGTCCCGCTCTTCCAGCAACGCTGCAAGCTCTGCAGCAAGATAGCCATGGCCGATTTCGCGCGCTCGTAAAATCATGTGGGCCAGTCGCGGATGTATGCCCATATCCCTGCAGGCCTTGCCATGGCCGGTAATAGCGCCGTCGCTATCGAGCATGTCCAGCCATTGAAGAAGCTCCACTGCCTGCCGCCAATGGGCTGCGGGCGGCCAATCGATCCACTCCAACTGATCCGGGGAGCGCGCGCCCCACTGGGCCAACTCCAGGACCAGAGGCGCCAGATCGGCTTCCTGTATTTCCGGGGGTGTAAACTCGGCCAGGCCAGACTGGGCGGACTCGCTCCAGAGCCGGTAGCAAACGCCTGCCTCGATCCGCCCGGCCCGGCCTTTACGCTGCTCCGCCGAAGCCTTTGATACCCATCCGGTCACCAGCCGCGTCATGCCGCTATTGGCGTCAAACACCGCCCGGCGCTGCTGGCCACTGTCGATAACTACCCGGATATCCTCGATTGTCAGACTGGATTCAGCAATGGCGGTGGCCAACACGATCTTGCGGTAACCTGCGGGTGCCGGCGCAATGGCCCGGTCCTGTTCTTCGGTCCCGAGATTTCCGTATAACGGCGCCACCATAACGTTATCGGGCAGGTGGTGCTGAAGTTGTCGTTCCGTTCGCCGGATTTCGCCGGTTCCCGGCAGAAACACCAGTAACGACCCGCGATGCTCGCGCAGCGCCTCATGAATCACCGCGATCACCTGTTCCAGCAGACGGTGGTTGCGGGGCACTGGCCGGTAAGCGACCTCTACGGCGAAGGTCCGGCCTTCGCTGGTCAACACCGGCACATCACCAAGCAAACGGGCAATAGGTGCGGTGGCCAGGGTCGCCGACATCACGATAACCCGCAGATCATCCCGTAAGGCCTGGCGTGACTCTCTGACCAGCGCCAGCCCGAGATCAGCCTGCAGCGAGCGCTCATGAAATTCATCGAAAATCACAGCGGCATAGTTTTCCAATGCCGGATCTGACTGGATCAGGCGGGTAAGAATTCCCTCGGTAACGACTTCTATCGCGGTGTTACCAGATATCCGGGTATCCAGACGGGTGCGGTAACCGATGGTGTCGCCGGCTTTTTCACCAAGCTGGCCGGCCATGTAACGGGCGGCGGCTCTGGCAGCCAGACGTCTTGGTTCAAGCATCAGGATGCGGCGCCCATTTCGCCAGGGCGCATCAAGCAGGGCCACAGGGACCCGGGTGGTTTTACCGGCGCCGGGTGGTGCCTGAAGCAGCAGTGTGGAATCGGCTTCAAGAGAACGCAGAAGGTCCGGCAGAATGCGGTCGATCGGAATCACGGTCCGGAGGACTGGGAGGCTCGTGGATGATTCTCTTTGGCCCATTCATAAATCTGCTGGAACGCGTCAGCCACGTCGTCTGGTGAATGGGGCGGCTGGAAAATAGCGATCAGTTTGCCTTCAGGGTTGATCAGTGCGAAGTGCCCGCTATGATCGACCAGAATGCCACTTTCAACTTCCCGATGAACAAATGTCGCGTTCAGGCTTCTGGCCAGATCCCTGAGCTCGGACAGTTCACCGGTTGCTCCGTGGAAGTGTTCACCGAAAAACGCAAGGTAGTCCCGCAGCCGGGCCGGAGTATCGTGCTCCGGATCGGCAGTGATCAGCCAGTATTCCGGCTGCGGCAGGGTAGCCGGCAGCAGACTGTCGGTTTTGCTCAGGCTGGCCATGGCTGCCGGGCAGATATCCGGGCAGTTGGTATAGCCGACAAAGGTAAAGGTCCAGTGTCCCTTGAACTGCTCAGGGGTGATCGGGTTGCCATTCTCGTCCGCTAACCGGAAATCCGCCAGGGGCCGGGCCTGATCATGAACATAGACATTCAGGTCGCTCAGGTCCGGTGCAGGTGCCGGTTCCTGCGAGCTGGCCATAAAGGTCTGGCGTCCGATCACCAGCCCGAAAATCAGAATAACCACTAGTAGCAGCACGGCCAGTGTCAGCCGAATGGAACCGTTCATTGGTGCTCCGGTTGCGATCAGAAAAAGACGAAATGGTCGACAAGCAGAACCACAAACAGCGCCATCAGATAAGTGATCGAGTACTTGAAGGTTGCCAGTGCCACTCTGCGATCATCACCCCGAAGCAGGCGAACCGAATACTGCAGAAATCTCAGGCCCAGTGCCAGGGCCCCCGCCAGGTAGATCACGCCGGACATGCCGGTTACGAAAGGCAGAAGGCTGACCGCGAACAGGATCAGGGTGTACAGAAGAATGTGCAGCTCGGTATAGCGGTTACCGTGAGTGACCGGCAACATGGGAATGCCGGCCTTGGCGTATTCCTCTTTACGATGGATCGCCAGCGCCCAGAAATGTGGCGGAGTCCAGGCAAAGATAATCAGTACCAGCAGCAGTGCATGGCCGTCGACCTGCCCAGTGACGGCGGTCCAGCCAAGCAGGGGCGGCATGGCTCCGGCAAGCCCGCCAATCACGATGTTCTGGGGCGTCATGCGCTTCAGGAACAGGGTGTAAACTCCGGCATATCCGACCAGCGATGCCAGTGTCAGCCAGGCCGTCAGCGCGTTAACCTGCCAGAGCAGTATCATCATGCCGGCAATGGCCAGCACGGTAGCAAACACCAGCGCTTCCAGAGGTGCGATCTTGCCGGTCGCGACCGGTCGCTTGCGGGTGCGCGCCATCAGGGTGTCAATCTTCTGGTCAACAACATGATTGACCACCGCTGCCGACCCTGCCAGCAGAGCGATCCCCAGATTGCCGTAAACCAGCACTTCCCAGCCGGGCAGGCCGGGGGTTGCCAACAGCATCCCGATAACCGAGGTCAGGATCATCAGGGCGACAACGGTCGGCTTGGTCAGCTCCAGATAATCCCGCCAGGTAATCGCCGCAGACGGGCCGGAAGCCTGTGCGGGCAGCCTTTCAACATGCTCGCTCATGCTGTCACCTCTCGTTCATTGGTATTTGTGTATTGCTTTGTCGGGTCCGTCAGGCTAACCGGTACGCTTTGAAGACGCCAGAGCAGGTTGATTATGGTCAGCAGCAGACCGGCTCCCATGGCATTGTGCGCTATTGCCACAGACAGCGGTATATTGAAAAGGACGTTCAGCAGCCCCAGCAGAATCTGGAGGGTCAGAACAGTCCCGACCAGGACCACATGCCAGGCCAGTGGAGTCCGGTTAACCCGGCGCCAGAGTAAAGTCAGTAGCACCGTGAAATAGCCCAGTACCACAACGGCGCCAACCCGATGGGTGACGTGAATTGCGACCCTTCCGTCTGCGGTTAACTGGCCGCCGAGATAATTTGGCCCTACCTGCTGGGTTACATCGAATCCGTGCTGGAAATCCATATTGGGCGGCCACCATTCGCCCTGACAGGTCGGCAGGTCGGGACAGGCCACGGCGGCATAATTCGCCGCGGTCCAGGCACCAAGCGCTATCTGGACAATGACCAGCGCAAGGCCGCCATAAAGCCAGGGCCGGAAACGCCGCAAGTCCGCGGTTTTGGTGGTTGATGCAGAGCTGTCCGGCTGTAGTTGCTGCTCGGGAGCCCTGTCATCGCGGGCCTGCGCCCGCAGTCTCAGGGTGAGCAGGGTCAGCAGGCTGAGGGTGGTAAAACCTCCGAGCAGGTGAAGCGCCACCACCTGGGGCCAGAGTTTGAGGGTCACCGTCCACATACCAAAGGCGCCCTGCAGGACGACAAATGCGGCTATGAACACCGCCAGTTTTACCGGTAAATTCTCTTTGCGATGCCTGACCGCGTAGCCCGCCAGACCAAATACGACCAGGCCAAGGGTACTGGCCGCGTAACGGTGTATCATTTCCGGCCAGCCTTTCGCGACGTCTACCGGCGTATCGGGAAAGCGGTCGTTGGCGATGGCCATTCGGACCTCATCATGAGGCACCGTCAGAAAACCGTAGCAACCCGGCCAGTCCGGGCAACCGAGCCCGGCATCAACCAGTCGCGTCCAGGCACCCAGCATGATTACCACAACGGTCAACAGGGTGGCCGCCAGCGATGCTTTGGCCAGAAACCCTGCGCGACCTGAAAAAGTAGACGGCTTGCTATTCAAGGTAAAATCTCCGCAAAGACGGTTAACCAATCTGGGATATCTTCAGCAGGTGCTTGAGGTCGCTGAGAATCTGTTTGCCGGTATGCTCGCTGCCGTAATGCATGATGATATTGCCGAACGGGTCCACCAGCAGAATCCGTGGCTTCCGGGATGGATCCACACCGGCAGGCCAGGAAGGTTCAGCTCCAGCAGCAATACTCAGCCGTTCCATTGAGGAATAGTCATTGTCCCAGCGCCCTGCCAGTTCGTCATTGATGTTACCGAGCCAGGCTGCGCGATTGACCCGGGCAGCATTCTTGCCCAGTGCGATATTGACCTGCCGGGCCAGGTAAAGCAGCTCCTCGCAGGTGGCGCCGCAATTGCCGGCAACCACCATCAGCATCCACTCCGGGTCTTCCAGTTGCGGGCCAAAACGCTGCGCGAGGATTGTTCCGTCAGCGCCCTCTAACTGCAGTTCTTGCAGTGACGCCGGAGGCTGGATCAACTGGCCATGATTACTCTGACCGGTGGGATTCATCCAGCCGGTATAATATAACACGGTGGCAAGAATCATCGGGCCAAAACCGACGGCAAACAGCAGCAATGCCATTCTGCGCCCGCGTCTGATCCGCTCCGGCGACAGGTCATTATTTTCGTCACTGTGATTACTGGATTCAGCCTTGGTCATTGTCATTTCCCGTTTTTCTGTAGCTTGCCACGGCGGTCAATATAACCAGCGCAAGAGCCAGTGAAAACCATTGCGTTGCATAGCCATAGTGAGTCTGTGGCCCCATATAGTCCGGCGCCCAATCGGCGCGGTAGGCGCCCGGCTGATCGCGCCCGTCCAGACGCAGAACAAAAGCCGGAACCGACAGCCCGAGCGCTTCCACCTGCTCTGCTTTCAGGGCCTGAACCCGTCGCGGCCAGCCGGTCTCTGCTGTCGGTTTTGCCATAAGGACCGGAGGTTCCGGATATTCACTCAGACGCCCCGAAACAACCACAACTTCCCGGGGTGTGGTTATTGCGGGCAGCTCATCCCGGCGTCTCGGCGCCAATACCCAACCCCGGTTTACCACCAGCGGCCTGCCCTGGACCGGCCGGAACAGCGTTAACACTTCATAGCCGGCGGCACCGTCCCGGGTCCGGTTATCCAGCAACCAGGTCCTTTCCCCATACTGACCACTTACGGTCACTGGCTGACCGGCTTCGAGTCCGGTCTTGGTTTGAACTGACCAGTCCAGGCTGTCGCTGTGCTTCTGCCATTGCTCGAGCATGGCCTGCTTTTCTTCCGCCCGGTCCAGTTGCCAGAACCCCAGGACAAGCAGCAGCGGCAGGAAAAGACCGGTGAAAAGCAGCAGCCGCCAGTCACATCGCCACTGCCTTCGTGAGCCAGAGACCGGATCAGCCATGGTCTGGTATGATGGTGAATATATTCATGCGTTGCACTACAGGATCCAATATGCTGAAAATTCTCATCGTGGTACTCATGCTGGCAGTAATGGTGAGTCTTTTCAGCGGATTGTTCTTCCTGATACGGGATGGCGGGAAAACCAACAGGGTTCTTAATTCCCTTGCACTGCGGGTCGCACTGAGCGTGGTGCTGCTGGCGGTCATTCTGTTATCTCTGTGGCAAGGGGGCCTGACGCTTAATCCGACCCCCTGAACATCATCAGATTACATACACAAATACGAACAGACCCAGCCAGACGACGTCTACAAAGTGCCAGTACCAGGCCGAGGCTTCAAAACCGAAGTGATTGTCGGCGGTAAAATGCCCTTTGTTTATCCGGATCAGCATGATGATCAGCATCACCGTGCCCAGTATCACGTGAGCACCATGAAAACCGGTCAGCATAAAGAAGGTGCTGCCATAAATCCCGGATCCCAGGGTCAGGTTCAGGTCCCGATAGGCATGGACGTATTCGTATCCCTGAACGCACACGAATACCAGAGCCAGGGCGATCGTGGCGGTGAGCCAGGTCTTGACCTTCTTGCGGTGGTTTTCCTTCAGGGCGTGATGAGCAACCGTTACCGTGAACGAAGAAGTCACCAGCAGGATGGTGTTGATCAATGGCAGACCCCAGGGACCAATGGTACCCTCCGGTGCCGGGTAGGTCTGGGGATCGGGCGTGTTGATAAGCGGCCACGTGGCCTGAAAGCCTTCCCAGAGCATGTTCGAGCTGCCACGATCACCCTCACCACCGAGCCAGGGCAGGGCAAAGACCCGGGTATAGAACAACGCGCCGAAAAAGGCGGCGAAAAACATCACTTCCGAGAAAATGAACCAGCTCATCCCCCAGCGGAATGAGCGATCCATCTGTGGGCTGTAAAGCCCTTCACGGCTTTCCCTGATGACGCTGCCAAACCATCCGAACAGCATATACACCATAATGGCAGAGCCAATCCAGAAGGTGATCCAGGAACCGGTAGTGTCGAACACCATAATGGAAGCAAGGCCATACATCATCAAACCCAGCCCGACAGTGGCCACGATTGGCCACTTGCTCTGTTCCGGGACGTAGTAAGTCTGGTTTTCCGCCATGACAGTCTCCGATGGCTTATCCGTTAACGGTTGTTGTTATCCCAAAGGGGCTCACGGCCCCCCGATCATTTGACTTCCGGCGGCGTCGAGAAGGTGTGGTAGGGCGCCGGTGACGGCACTGTCCACTCCAGACCTTCGGCGCCATCCCAGGGCTTCGCCGGTGCTTTCTCTCCGCCCCTGACACACTTGACAACAATCACCAGGAACAGGATCTGGGTCGCGCCAAACATGAATGCGCCGATGCTGGACACCATGTTGAAGTCAGCAAACTGCAGGGCATAATCCGGAATACGGCGCGGCATACCGGCCAACCCCAGGAAGTGCATGGGGAAAAAGGCCAGATTCATACCCACGAACGAGAGCCAGAAGTGGGTCTTCGCCAGAGTTTCGTCATACATGTGTCCGGTCCACTTCGGCAGCCAGAAGTAGGCCGAGGCAAAGATACCGAAAATGGCACCCGGAACCAGTACATAGTGGAAGTGGGCAACCACAAAATAGGTATCGTGGTACTGGAAGTCGGCCGGAGCAATCGCCAGCATCAGACCGGAGAAGCCACCGATGGTGAACAGAATCACGAAGGCTACCGCAAACAGCATCGGAGCCTCGAATGTCAGCGAGCCCCGGAACATGGTCGCAACCCAGTTGAACACCTTCACCCCGGTAGGCACGGCAATCAGCATGGTGGCGTACATGAAGAACAGCTGGCCGGCGATGGGAATACCCACGGTGAACATGTGGTGGGCCCAGACCACGAATGACAGCAGGGCGATTGCCCCGACGGCATAAACCATGGAGGCGTAACCGAACAGTGGCTTGCGGGAGAACGCCGGGATGATATGGGACACCGCACCAAAGGCCGGCAGGATCATGATATAGACCTCGGGATGCCCGAAGAACCAGAACACATGCTGGAACAGCAAGGGATCACCGCCGCCGGAGGCGTCGAAGAAACTGGTTCCGAAGTTGATATCCATCAGCATCATGGTCACTACCCCCGCCAGTACCGGCATGACCGCGATCAGCAGGAAAGCCGTGATCAGCCAGGTCCAGACAAACAGGGGCATTTTCATCAGGGTCATGCCCGGCGCCCGCATGTTCAGGATGGTAGCGATTACGTTGATGGCACCCATGATCGACGACACGCCCATGATATGAACGGCGAAGATGAAGAAAGTGGTGCTCGGTGGGCCGTAGGTGGTTGATAGCGGAGCATAGAAGGTCCAGCCGAAGTTGGGCGCGCCACCTTCCATGAACAGGGTGGATACCAGAATCAGGAATGCGCAGGGCAGCAGCCAGAAGCTCCAGTTGTTCATCCTTGGCAGCGCCATATCCGGTGCGCCTACCATCAACGGTATCATCCAGTTGGCGAGGCCGACGAAGGCCGGCATCACCGCGCCAAACACCATGATCAGACCATGCATGGTGGTCATCTGGTTGAAGAATTCCGGCTCAACAATCTGCAGGCCCGGCTGGAACAGCTCGGCCCTGATCACCATTGCCATAGCCCCGCCCAACAGGAACATGGCGAAACTGAATATCAGGTACATGGACCCGATATCCTTGTGGTTGGTCGTCAGCAGCCACCGTGTAATCCCCTTCGCAGGGCCGTGGTGATGATCATCCTGGGCGTGGGTATCTGTAACCGCACTCATGAAAACCCCCGTTACCGCCGTACCTTTCCGGCTGGTGATGTCGTTAATCTGGCAGTGGTTAAAAACGGGCTGCGGAAGCCGTCCCCCGGCAGCCTGTGTTCAATCATTACTGGTTTTTGTATTCCAAGATCTGTTTTGGCGTCACCATTTCACCGGTGTTGTTACCCCAGGCGTTCCGCTCATAGGTAATCACTGCGGCTAGGTCGACTTCGCTCAACTGATTACCGAAAGCCTGCATGGCGCTTCCGGGTACGCCGTTGACGACCACATCCAGGTGAGCATCCATATCCTCAAGGGCAATCTGGCTATCTTTCAGCGCCGGGAATGCCGGAGGCGCTCCACTACCATCCGGCTGGTGACAGGCGGCGCAGGCCGTGGCGTAGGCTTTTTCGCCCCGCTCCATAAGCTCGGCCATGGTCCAGTCCTTCTGGGTCAGTTCGCGTTCAGCCTGCGCAGCAGCGGTCTGTTCAGTAACCCAGGCATCGTATTCTTCCCGCGGAACGGCCCTGACCACGACCGGCATAAAGCCGTGTTTCACGCCACAAAGCTCGGTGCACTGGCCACGATAGATACCCGGCTCGTCGACCTGGGTCCATACTTCGTTTATAAAGCCCGGTATGGCGTCTTTCTTTACCCCGAACGCCGGTACCCACCAGCTGTGAATGACATCGTTGGCGGTAAGTAGCAGGCGAACCCGGGTATTGGTCGGAATGACCATGGGGTTGTCGACATCCAGCAGGTAATTTTCGCTTTTCGCCGTCCGGTTATAGATTTCATCGTCACTGGTAGAAATATTGGAAAAATATCCGAAGTCTTCCTCTATATAGTCATACTTCCAGCGCCATTGATAACCGGTCACCTTGATATCGATCTCGGACTCGCTGGTGTCATACATGTCGACGAGCGTGGCGGTCGCAGGAATGGCCATGACCACAAGGATAACCAGCGGTATGACCGTCCAGAGGATTTCCACAAGCGTGTTTTCATGGAAATTCGCCGGTTTCCGGCCGGAAGATTTACGATGAGCGAAAATGGACCAGAACATGACTCCGAAAACGATGATACCGATGACGACGCAGATCCAGAGGATGGTCATGTGAAGGTCAAAAATCTGGTTACTGGAGCTGGTGACCCCGGGGCTCATGTTCAGCGTCCAGTCCGCCATGGACACCGCCGGAAACATGAAACCACCCAAAAGAGCCCCTGCCCGTCTTGCTTGCACGCGCATACTGTGTCTCCACAGAGTGTTATTTTTTTCGGATTTTGCGACCCATTGCTCTGCTACTTGAAGTGATGTAACACACCTTTCGTGTCAGATTAAAAGCCTGCCATGATTAAATCAGCGCTAAGTATAGCCACATTCCGATACCATTCGAAAGTCCCGGCCACCATAAATGCACGAGAAAAGGAACTTTTTCCTCCCCGTGAATCCTGTCAGACCAGCCCCCCGCGTAACTTCACGGACCGACCGGCAACTCTGGGCGCTGGCCTGGCCGCTGATGCTGACAAACCTCACTGTGCCGCTGCTCGGCCTGGTGGATACCGCCGTGCTCGGACACCTGCAAAGCCCCGTGTATCTGGGTGCAGTCGCCGTGGGCGCCAATCTCTTCAGCATCCTGTACTGGACCTTCGGTTTCATGCGCATGGGTACCACCGGCCTCGCCGCCCAGGCCTGGGGCAGGCAGGACCGGTTTGCCCAGATTGCCCTGCTGCTGCGGTCAATATTGCTGGCAACCGGTATCGGGCTGTTGTTGATCCTCTTTCACCAGCCACTGATCAGTATCGGGCTGGTATTGATGGACCCCAGCGAAAGTGTCACCGAACTGGCGGCAGGTTACGCCTCTATCCGCATCTGGAGCGCACCCGCCGTGCTCTGCCAGTACACGCTGGTAGGCTGGCTGATTGGCACCCAGAATCCCCGCGGCCCGATGATCATGCTGATTACGGCAAACGGCCTGAACATAATACTCGACGTGCTGTTTGTAACCGTGATGGGCTGGAACAGTGCCGGTGTGGCAGCAGCAACAGTGATGGCGGAATATTCAGCGGCCGGCGTCGGTTTCGCTCTGGTCCTGAAAAAAATGCCTGCAGGTCAGAGGCTCTCCAGGGCGCTGTTTGGTCATGCCAGCGATTACCTGGCCATTCTCCGGGTCAATCGATACATAATGGTACGCACCATCGCGCTGCTGCTGGTGCTGGCGTTTTTCACTGCGCAAGGAGCCCGCCAGGGCGATATGGTGCTGGCTGCGAACGCGGTACTGATCACTTTCCTGCTGGTGATCTCCAATGGCCTGGATGGCTTTGCCAATGCCGCAGAAGCTCTGATCGGGGAGGCTGTCGGGCGGGGCGACCGGGAACAGTTCCGGCGTGTATTCGCGGTCGCCCTGCGCTGGTCGCTGTGGGGTGCGGTGCTGTTCACAGTGGCCTTCGTGCTCGGGGGCAGAATGCTGATCAGCCTGCTCACCGGCATTGAGGAAGTCCGTCGCACAGCCTGGCAGTATCTTCCCTGGCTCTGGGCGCTGCCGCTGACGGCAGTGTGGGGCTTTCTGCTTGACGGCGTGTTCATTGGGGCTACCCGCACCCGGGATATGCAGAACACCATGCTGCTTTCGGCAGCAGGGGTTTTCCTGCCGTTCTGGTGGCTGACGACCAGTTGGGGCAATCATGGCCTCTGGTTCGCACTGATCAGCCTGATGGTGGCACGGGCCCTGTCCATGGGATGGCTCTGTTTTCAGCACACCCGGAATGACCGCTGGTTTTCACGCTTCCCGGATTAAGGCAACCGGCCGGAAAGAACCCGCACCGTCAAAGGACTTCGCTGATCAGGCAGACTGCGGAATCTCGTCTACACTGGAGGAAAAAGCGGGCGTGTGGTTGAGCCAGTCACATATTCCGGTCATCAGCGATTTCGCTCCTGACTTTGTTCCTGACAAAGAGAGGCGCCTTGCGACCCTACTCCGTTAAGACATTGGCATCTCCTCAAATGACACCGAAGGCCGTGCTAGACATTATCAATCAGTCCAGACGCCAGGAAGCCCGCTCTGGAGCTTTTCTCAGGCAGATGCAGGAGAGCTCGGCCGCGTTACCCCCAACCATCATGATCGAGGGGTATCAGCCGGCCGGGTGCCTGTTCCAGTTTGCCCTTGAGTATATTGAAATGGCGCCCCGGCTGATCGAATGCGTTGAAGCCTGCGCCGCCGAAGCCGGCAACTCGAGACTGTTCGCTCCCTTTATAAAGGCCGCCACTGGTTACTTTACCCAGCCGTCGCCACTGCTGGCTCGCTACGATGGCCTCGGAGGATTGCTGATCCGCTCCTACCTGTGCCACCGCCTGATGGAGGAAATGTGTGAAAACAACCGGTCTACCCGCACCAATGATCTGGTGGACGTTGAGGCAACAAGGGCTAATCTGTTGGCACATCAGCTGATTGGCGAACCCTTTGCCAACGAACTGGATCAATCCATTGTCGTTACCGTGCTGCAGATTGCCGGCACCCCGGATTACTACGAACTGAATCTGGATCCGTTCGTAGAACAGACAAGAAACGCGGCGTGGGACTGGATGAAACAATACTGGGACAATCTTCTGGAGCGCAATCACATTCGTCTTGCCTTAGGCGGCGTTAAGTAACACCCCCCGAATGCTATGGCCAATGTGGCGAAACCGGCAGCTGCCGGACCAGCTGTCGCCAGGGTATCCGGATAGCCGGAAGCTTGGGTCGACGACGCCAACTATGTAGAGAGTTTACTTATGCCCGACAACAAAACGGCGATCCGCCCGGGTCGGTATCGCCACTATAAAGGCCGGGACTATCAGTTAATCGATATTGCCCGGCACAGCGAGACCGAGGAAGAGATGGTCATTTACCGCTGCCTCTATGGTGACCGGAGCCTGTGGGTCAGGCCGCTGGCCATGTTTCGTGAAACCGTCGAGGTCGCCGGGGAACAGGTGCCACGATTCGCCTTTGTCTCAGCTGAGTAGACGCTTCCCCGCGCTCTGATCAGGACTTGAAAAACACCACCTGTTTCACGGTGTGGTCGTCCTCATTCCTGCGCTTGTTCACCCGGGTCGGCAACTCTGCATTCTCCGGTTTCGGTGTGTCCGAGACCGCATCCGTAAAACCGCACGCCACGCACTCCCGGACCTGGTCGTCATCGTCGGTGGTGAACATCATGATCTTGTCCATTTCCGCACAGCGCGGACAGACCGCACCGGCGATAAAACGTTTTGGACTGGCCATAGTCTCGATCTCCAGAAATACCGGCACCGCAGACCAAGACCCGCGGTGCCGGTATGGTTCATGCGGCGTCTTCGGTAATACCGGTCTGTTTCAGCAGGGCATCCACCTTCGGCTCACGACCCCGGAAAGCCTTGAACAGCTCCATGGGCTCCCGCGAGCCGCCTTTTTCCAGAATATTATGGAGGAAGGCCCTGCCGGTTTCCTGATCGAAAATGCCATTCTCTTCAAACAGGGAGAATGCATCGGCCGCCAGCACCTCGGCCCACTTGTAACTGTAATAACCGGCGGCATAACCACCGGCGAAAATGTGGGAAAAGCTGTTGGGGAACCGGTTGAACTCTGGCGCTTCAACCACTGCGATTTCACTGCGCACCTTGCGATGCATATCCAGCGGGTTGGTAGGCGCGTCCGGGGTAAACTCCGCATGCAACCGGAAATCAAACAGCGAGAACTCGAGCTGACGGACCATCGCCATGCCGGACTGGAAGTTTTTCGCCGCCAGCAGTTTCTGCAGCAGGTCATCCGGCAGAGGTTCTCCGGTCTCGTGATGAGAGGCAATCAGCGCCAGCGATTCCGGATTCCAGCACCAGTTCTCCAGGAACTGTGAGGGCAGTTCTACCGCGTCCCAGGCGACACCGTTAATTCCGGACACATCCATCACATCAACCTGGGTCAGCATGTGGTGCAGCCCGTGGCCGAATTCGTGGAACATGGTGGTCACTTCATCGTGGGTCAGCAGCGACGGCTTGCCAGCCACCGGGGGCGTGAAGTTGCAGGTCAGGAACGCCACCGGCAGTTGCACCTGTCCGCGCAGGTTGCGCCAGCGCACCCGGCAATCCGCCATCCAGGCGCCGCCGCGCTTGCCCTGGCGGGCGTAGGGATCCAGGTAGAACCAGGCCACCGGCTCGCCACTACGGCTGATGCAGTAGGCGGTGACATCCGGATGCCAGGTTTCCACGTCCGGCTTCGCTTCGATCTGTACGTCGAACAGCTTTTCCGCCACCCGGAACAGACCGGACACGGCTTTATCCGCCGGGAAATAGGGCCGCAGGGTTTCCTGCGAAATGTCGTAACGCTGCTGCCGCAGCTTCTCACTGTAATAGCCGATATCCCAGGCCTGCAGGTCCTCCAGGCCGTGGGTATCCCGGGCAAAGGCCTTCAGCTCGGCATATTCACGTTCGGCAATGGGTTTGGACTTGGTGGCAAGCTGGTTCAGGAAATCCAGAACTTCATCCACACTGCGGGCCATTTTCTTGGTCAGCGACCGCTCGGCATAATTGTTGAATCCCAGCAGGCCTGCCATGGCATGACGGCGTTTCAGAATTTCCGCCATCACCGGGGTATTGTCCCAGGTGCCGCCATCCGGCCCGACATCAGAGGCACGGGTGACAAAGGCTTGGTAAACCTCATGGCGCAGGTCCCGGTTATCGCAATAGGTCAGCACCGGATAGAAGCTGGGGAAGTCCAGGGTTATCACATAGCCGTCCAGCTCTTTCTGCCTTGCAGCCTCCCGCGCACCGTCGAGGGCGCTTTGAGGAAGGCCGGACAGATCAGCCTCATCGGTAATGTGCTTGTACCAGTGCTGGGTCGCGTCCAGTACGTTGTCGCTGAAACGGTTGGACAGCTCTGACAATTCCATCGACAGATTCGCGTACTGCTCTTTCTGGGCCTGCGGCAGATCAACGCCACCCAGGTGGAAATCCCGCAGGGTATTCTCCACGGACTTGCGCTGGGCGTCGCTCAGATCCCTGAAGTCCTCGCGGGCTTTCAGCTTTTTATAAGCCTCACAAAGTTCCGAGTTCTGACTGAGCTCGGTGGTGTACTCCGTCAGCTTTTCGAGGCAGCTTTTATACACCGTGCGCAACTCATCACTGTTCATCACCCCGTTCAGGTGAGAGATCACCGACCAGGCATTTTCCAGTTTATTTTCCAGGCTTTGCATTGGCTGGGCCAGCGTGTCCCAGGTGGGATCGTCCTGCTGCGCGATCTGACCGATCTTCATCCGGTTTTCACTGAGAATCTGGTCGATTGCGACTTCCATGTGTTCAACACGAATATGGTCGAAGCGCGGTAACAGATCATCAGTCAGTAACGGGTTATTCATAAATCCCCTTCTCAAAATTTTAAATCTGGGTTAGCGTCGTCGCATCAGGCTGCGGGAAAAGTACCGGTGGGACAGGCCTTTCCAAAACACGCTCCTTGCGGCACTTCCCTGTGACGCTTGGGCTCCGCCATCCATGGCTCCGCACAGTTTTGAAAAGGCCTGTCCCACCGGTACCCCGGGCCTATGGGTAACATCAGTGAGGTATATGTAATGGCTAATGTACGAACACACAAGGGTTATACGCCACAATTTGGTGAACGGGCATGGATTGATCCAAGTGCAGTGGTGATTGGGGATGTACAGGCGGGTGACGATGTTTCGGTCTGGCCCATGACCGTTATCCGGGGAGACATGCACAGGATCCGTATCGGCGACCGCTGCAGTGTCCAGGATGGCACCGTCCTGCATATCACTCACGCCAGTGACTTTAACCCCGGCGGCTGGCCGCTGATCATCGGTGATGATGTGACAATCGGCCATAAAGCATTGCTGCACGGCTGCACCGTGGGCAACCGGGTGCTGGTGGGCATGGGTTGCATCATCATGGATGGGGCTGTGGTTGAAGATGAAGTCATTATCGCTGCCGGTTGTCTGGTACCCCCGGGGAAAACCCTGGAATCGGGTCACCTCTATGTTGGCTCGCCCTGCAAAAAAGCCCGGGAGTTGACGGAGAATGAAAGGAGTTTCTTCAAATACACCGCCGCCAACTATGCCCGGCTCAAGGATGAGTACCTTAATGAACGGTAATCCGCTGGTCTGACCGGCTGCCCCTGGCCGTACTATTGGTTTTGCAGAAAGACTTCCGGAGACTGCCTTGACAAGTCCAGACCAACCCTTCTACCGGGCATTGATTTACCTGCGCGCTGCCGGCCATGACACCGGGGCCGACACCCGTGAGCGCCTGCAAAGGTTGCTGCGTGCGCAGCTGGATGAAAACCCGGCACTGAGCACCGGTCATTTACTGGAGCAAATACCCCGTTGGTTTGCGCTGCCGTACCCGGACCGGAAGCGCCGGCTGCCACCGGTCACGCGTTCCAGCATCGGCTATGTCAATGAATGATATCGCCCGCTGGCGCCGGGTCGCCTTCCGGCGGCGCCTGCTGCTTGTGGCCCTGGTGGCCATGCAGAGTACTGTCGGGCTTGTTCTGTTCTTGCAGAATCTGCCTGATCAGGCCGGAACCTGGGCAACAACCATGCTGCTGATGGTGTTCGGGGTGCTTTTCGCATGGATCGGTATTGGTTTCTGGACAGCTGTCTTCGGATTTCTCGCGCTTCGCGCCGGCGGCGATCCCTGGAGTCTCGCGGCAGGCAACAGCCGCCATACCGGACCACCGGGTCCCGGCAACATCACCCTCGCCCCCACAGCCGTGGTGATGCCCATCTACCATGAACCGGTGCAGAGAGCGCTGGGGGGTATGCGGGCGGTTTTTCAGGAGCTGGCCCAGCAGAAACAGGCAGAGGCCGTGGATTTTTACGTGCTTTCCGACAGTCGCGACCCGGAAATCTGGCTTGAAGAGCAGGCCACGTGTGACCGAATGCGTGCCGAGCTCGGCGCCCATCAGCGCCTGTTTTACCGGCGTCGTCGTATCAACCAGAATTACAAGAGTGGAAACATCGCCGATTTTCTGCGGCGCTGGGGACAAAGATACCGCTATATGATCGTGCTGGATGCCGACAGCCTGCTCAGCGCACGCTGTATTATCCACTTGATAGAACTGATGGAGAACAGGCCCCAGGCTGGCATCATTCAGACCGCACCCCGCCTGGCCAGGGCGGAAACCCGTTTTGCCCGGCTGCAGCAGTTTGCCAACCGCTGCTATGGCCGGCTTTACGGTGCCGGCCTGGCAGCAATCCAGCTTGGCGACGCGGCCTACTGGGGCCATAACGCCATCATCCGGGTAGCACCGTTCATGCGCCATTGTGGCCTGCGCAAACTTCAGGGCCCGGGACTGTTCAGTGGTCCGGTGCTCAGCCATGATTTTATCGAGGCCGCACTGATCGGCCGGGCAGGCTATGAAGTCTGGCTGGAACCCGCGATTGGCGGAAGTTACGAGGAATCTCCTCCGACCTTCGAGGATGACCTGACCCGGGACCGGCGCTGGTGCCGCGGCAACCTTCAGCATCTGTGGCTGCTGGCGACCCTCGGCAAACTCCGGTTCGCCCACCGGATGGCACTGCTGACCGGGGTCCTGTCCTATCTGGCTTCGCCGTTATGGCTGGTTTTCCTTGGCCTGTCAGGCTACGTCGCCCTGGCCACGCCGGCGTCAGCGCCGGCACTGCCGGGCATCCTGGTCAATGGCAGCCCGGGCTCAGGCGCCGGTATTGTGCTGATCGCCATAACCGCCCTGATGCTGTTCGGCCCGCGCATTCTGGCGTTGACCGACCTGGTTCTGGCCGGGCGCGCAGGGCAGTTTGGCGGCGCACGCAGAGTCTTTACCTCCACCATTACCGAGACATTGGTAACACTGGCGCTGGCGCCCGTACGGATGCTCGCACACAGCCTCTATGTGGTTCGCGCCGTGTTTAATCTGAATCTCAGCTGGCAGGGGCAGAACCGCACCGGCAAGGCCGATCTGCACACCAGCTTTCTGCGCTTCGGGCTGCCGCTGGCACTGGCAGCAGTCACTCTGGGCCTGGCGCAGTGGCAGGCGCCCGAACTGACGCCCTGGTCTCTGCCGGTGGTCCTGCCGGTTTTGCTCGCCCCTTTTTTTGCCAGCTGGCTGAATACCATTCATGCCAGCCAACTCTGGCTGCCAGTACCGGAGGACCAACAGTTAACGCCGGTCGTTGATCGCGCCCGCTCGGCACCTGTCGCCAGTAAAGTATGGGCAGCACTGAGCTGGGTGGAGCACACGGTGTTGTCACCGGCTCAGGCCCGGAACCCGGGCGCCGGGAACATCACCGGAGAAAAACGGAAAACCCTGAACCGGCTGGTGGACAGGTGCGCCAGAGAAGGCAAATCGGCATTGGACCACTTTGAAATGAGCCTGATCTGCAGTCATCCTGCCGCTCTCGAGTCACTGCACCTGAAAGCCTGGAACTCCGGACCCGGTTCTCCGTGGCACCAGGCCCTCATCAGAATGGCGCGGGTGCCGGAACCGCAAGCAAGGTCCGTTCAGCCGGTAACGCCTCGCCAACCTGAGGAAATCCTATGGATAGACGCAGCCTCCTGAAACTGGGGCTGGCCCTGGGCGCAGGATTGCCGTTCACGCTGACTGTCGGCAGCGGGGTCCGGGCCTCAGCGCATTCACCATCTGCCAGCGCCGGCCAGCCCTTCAGTTACGACTGGCTGCGGGAGCATGCGCGGGAACTTTCCGCACGGGACTACCAGCCAGCCAGTAATGATCTGCCGGCCAGACTCACCGCCCTGAACTGGGATCAGTATCAGCAGATCCGTTACCGACCTGACCAGGCCCTGTGGCGGAACCGGGACAGTGCCTTTCAGATCCAGTTCTTTCATCCCGGGCTGTATTTTCTGGAGCCCGTGAAGTTCTTCGAGCTGGTCGATGGTCGCGCCCACAAGATAGGCTATGAATCCGATCATTTCGATTACGGTGACAACGCCGGTTTAGCGGAGTTATCGCCGGATCTGCACTATGCCGGTTTCCGGCTTCACTTCCATCAGGATTTTGATCGGGACCTTGCCGCTTTCCTGGGGGCGAGCTACTTCCGTGCGGTCGGCGAATCCCGTCAGTATGGACTTTCTGCCCGCGGCTTCGCCGTCGACACCGGGCTTCCCGTAGCAGAGGAATTCCCCCGTTTCAGAACCTTCTGGCTGCAGCGTCCCGAACCGGGCGATCTTCACCTGACTGTTTTCGCCTTGCTGGATTCCCCGGGCCTGACCGGCGCTTACCGGTTTGTGATTCATCCGGGCCGTAACCTGGATATGGCGGTATCCGCCTCAATCTTCCCACGCACCCCCCTGCACCGTTTTGGTGTCGCGCCGCTGACCAGCATGTACCAGACCGGTGAAAACGATCGCCGGATGGCCACCGACTGGCGCCCGGAAATTCACGATTCCGACGGCCTTGCCATCTGGCGGGGCAACGGCGAAAGACTCTGGCGCCCGCTGACCAATCCCGCAAACCTTCGGGTCAGTCATTTTGTCGACACCGGACTCAGAGGATTCGGGCTGTTCCAGCGAGACCGCAATTTTGATCATTACCAGGATGACGGGGTATTTTACGACCGTCGCCCCAGCCTCTGGGTAGAGCCCGGAGAGGACTGGGGCGAGGGCGCAGTGCTGCTGGTGGAAATTCCCACCCGGGATGAGACTTTCGACAACATTGTCGCCTTCTGGAATCCGGCCAGGGCCTGGCTGCCCGGCAACGAATATCCGCTCAGCTATCGACTTACCTGGGGCGAGAAGATGCCGGACCAGGCACAGGAACTGGCCAGGGTGCGCGCAACCCGCACTGGCATCGGCGGTGTTGTTGGCCAGCCCCGGACTTACTTTTCCCGGCGCTTTGCGGTCGATTTCAGCGGCGGCACCCTGGCCATGCTGGATGCTGAGGCGGGGGTAGAAGCAGTTGTTTCGGCCAGCCGCGGCCGGACCGAACTGATATCGGCTCGACCTCTGCATGCCCTCGACGGTTTCCGCGCCATGTTTGATCTGGTCCCCGGCGACGACACCGATCCCATTGAGTTGCGGCTCTACCTGAAGCTGGGCAACCAGGCGCTCACCGAGACCTGGCTTTACCAGTACATTCCCCCTGAACCGGAGCACCGGAACTTTTGATACTGGTCTGGCTTGTGCTGCTGAACGGACTCTTGCTGTTTCCGGCAATGGCATTGCCGGGGGAGGGCCCCCTGCTTGCACTGGAAACACTGTTGGTGTGGGCAATGCTCTGCCGGTTGCAGAACCGCTTCCTGCGTTACCGTATCACCCTGGCACTGGCGATTAGCTATGGTCTGCTCGCGTTCCTGGTGCTGGCCGATGCGCTGGTTCGGGAAAGCCTGGGGCGAGGACTGAATCTGTACCTGGAAGTGGGTCTGGTGGATGCAAGCTGGAATCTGCTGAACACCAATCTGGGACCGACCCTCGCGGTAATCGCTCTGGCTCTGTTGTTGGTTTCACTGGTGGGGCTGAGCTGGTTTTTTCGTTTTGTCCTGGAACAGCTCAAGCATCATTCCCCCGCGCTTCCGGCTAAACCGCTCTGGCTGATGGCCGCTATTGCCACCGCCGCGCTGGCCACACCCTGGGTCGGCAGCCCGGCACTGGCGTTTGTCGCCAATCAGGCGTCACTGATCAGCCACACCCATCAGACCAGCCGGGCGTTCAGACAGCAGCTTGACCAGCGAGCGGAAACCGCAAGCCAGCCCAGGCCTCTGGCCCGATTGGGGAACACCGACGTGATTATCGGTTTTATCGAGTCCTATGGCATATCGACCATCACCGACGACCGATACCGGCCGGTGGTCAGCAAAAGCCTGGATATTATGGCCGACGAACTGGCCAGCGCGGGACTGACTGTGGTTACCGGTCGGCTGCAATCACCGATCCAGGGCGGCCAGTCCTGGCTCGGGCACCTGTCAGTACTCAGTGGCCAGTGGATCGAAAACCAGCTTGCCTACGAAACCTTTCTCAGTAGCGGGTATTCCACCCTGATCGATGATTTTCGCAGTACCGGTCACGGTTCAGTGGCGGTGATGCCGGCGATCACCCAACCCTGGCCCCAGGGTCGGCTGTTCCGCTATGACCGGATCTATGATCATGATGATCTCGGCTACCAGGGCCCGCCCTTCAACTGGGTCACCATGCCGGATCAGTATACCTGGCACCGGGTTCAGCAGATCCGCAGCCAACATAAGCGGCCGCTGTTTGCCGAGCTGGCACTGATCAGCAGTCACGCCCCCTGGGTCCCGATACTGCCGGTGCTGGACGATTGGGAAAGTATCGGGGACGGTCGGGTGTTTAACCGCTGGGAGGGCAGCGGAGAGGAGCCTGTATCGCTCTGGCGTGACCCGGACCGGGTCCGCGAGCATTTCGCCAAGGCCATTGCCTATTCCCTGGAAACTGCCGCTGGCTTTGCGTCCCGCTATCTGGGAGACAACACCCTGCTGATTGTTCTGGGTGATCATCAGCCTGCGCCCCTGATCACCGGGGAAGATGCCAGCAGGGACGTCATTGTGCATATCATCAGCGCGGATCCTGCCCTGGCAGAAACCTTCCTGGCCGGAGAGCTTCCCGGGTTCCGGCGCGGCACAAGGCCCGGCCTGCAGACGGCTGGTGCCCGTATGAGCGAGTTTCGGCCCTTTTTACACCGGTATTTTGGAAACTAGTGTCCACTCCTTGAAAACCGGTTGGCCGGACCTGTATCCGCCGCTTCACTCTGCCGGAAAATGTTGATGAAAACAGCATTCAGGCCAACTTCAGGAACGGCGTGCTGACGCTGACACTCACCAGGGCAGAACCCGCTGAACCAAAGTCCATTGAGGTCAACGTTCAGTAACCGGAGCCGTCCCTGCGACCGTTACAGCCGGGTTTTACGACCCGGCTGTTGTCGTTCTGGCCCCCGCCGCCTGCAGGATGTCGGCATAAGCCGTACTGCGCCGATGGCGGGCAATCAGATCAAGAATGGTTTCACCCTGCTCATCCACTGCATTCAGATCACGGCCCGACTCCGAGAAAAATCTGACAAAGCGCTCGAAATCCTCTGCCCGCATTGCCTGGTAGGCTTTCAGCAGCGCGTTATAGTCGGCATCAATTGCTTGATCGTAGGGCTCGATGGCCAGAAAGCTTTTGACCCGTTCGTCGCTCCATTCCTCGCCAATCACTTTCGGTTTGTCTGGTCCACTCATTTCGGGTCTCTCTTGTAAAAACGCGGTGTCTGAATCAGGCCGGACATTATAGAGATCTGCACGCCAGGATGTCAGGGCATGATTTCTACCGGCAGACTGCCGGTCGGCATGGTGTCGTCACATTCCGGGTTGCGAATGGCAATTTCGACCCGCCGGTTTCGCGCGCGGTTCTCAGGGCTGTCATTGGGCACCAGTGGGTTGGTTTCCGCACGCCCCGCAGCGACTACGCGCGCGGCCGGTACCTCACGATTCAGTACCAGTTCGTGAACCACCGACACGGCACGGGCGGCGGACAGATCCCAGTTGGAGCGGTAGCGGCCACTGGCAATGGGGCGATCGTCAGTGTAGCCCGCAACCAGAACGTCGCCAGTACAGGACCCCAGCACCTGCACCACCCGTTCAAGAATGGGGATCATTTCCGGTTTGATCTGCGCCTCTCCCGAGCGGAAAGCAGCCTCTTCCGCGAATCGTATAATCACCTGCTCCTGGTCGTAATTAACACTCAGACTTCCGGAAGCCACTTCCGTTTCCAGCTCCCGAATCAGCGCCGAGGCAAGATCAATGACCCCGGCCGGAATCCTGGTGGGGGCATCGCCTTCAGCGCGTTCATCGATCAGTTCGGGTATCTGCGCCGAAGCCGACGGCGGCGCCGGCTCAGTGGCAATCACCGATACCGGCCGGCCACCGGACACATCGGAGGGAATGACCGAGAACGCCGGCGTGCCTCCCAATGCCACGGTCATGGAGTTGGCCATGGCGCGGTATTTCTCCACGTCCATTTCCGCAAACGACAGCATCAGAATGAAAAAGGTCAGCAGCAGGGTCGCCAGGTCCGCAAACGTCACAATCCAGGCTGGCGATCCCCGGTTATACTTCTTTGGCCGGAGCTGTGGCTTGGGCATCACCAATCAGACCCTCCGCTCCGGAGCAAGGGCAGAGCGCTGTTCAGGGGTAACGAAAGACGACAGAATTTCGGTCATCACCCGGGGATTTTCGCCGCGCATGATGTTGTGCATGGAGGTGGCAATAAGTAACTGGTTGCGGGCTTCGTCTTCTGCCTTGAGTTGCAGCTTGTCCGCCAGCGGCAGGGCCACCAGCTGAGCGAGAAAGGCGCCATAAAGGGTTGTCAGTAACGCAACGGCCATTGCCGGCCCTATGGAGGAGGGGTCATCGAGCGAATTCAGCATCTGCACCAGACCCACCAGCGTACCCAGCATCCCGATGGCGGGTGAGGATTCGCCAATTCCACGAAAAACCCGCTCGGCCACGTCATAACGTTCAGCGGTCTGCTGGATCTCATGGCCGAGTATTTCTTCGATCAGTTCCGGGGGATGACCGTCTACGCAGAGATTGACGGCTTTTTGCATGAATCCGTTCCTGGTCTGATGGTTCTCCAGACCCAGAATGCCCTCTTTGCGAACCACGGCTGCCAGCGAGCTGACCTCACGGATCAGGTCCGACGGCTTTTCCATGCGGTCAGTAAAGGCCGCGCCCATGGCCAACCGGAAAGCGCTCATCACCGACGACAGGCGGAACTTGATCAGGGTAACGGCCGCCGTACCGCCAATCACAATGGCCAGCCCCGGCAGATTCAGGAAGGTGAGCACTGAAGCATTGGCCAGCATCGCCAGAATGACAATCAATATGCCCGCCAGCAGGCCGACAAGGGTCAGAATATCCATCGGTAACCTTACTATTAATCCGTGCGTTAGTAAGCGAACAGGTCTTTGCAAAACACGCTGTTAATACTTCCCTGTACGCTTACTTTTTTGCTTATCAGTAAGTGCGTTTAAACCTGCTGAGCATAGCCTATCCTGGTTAGGTGGTTCGCAACTCCTCGATTACCCTGGCCGTGTCCGGACTCAATCCCCGCCATACCCGGAAAGACTCGGCGGCCTGTTCCACCAGCATGCCGAGGCCGTCAAACACGCGTTCAGCTCCCTGCTCCAGTGCCCACTGGTTAAAGGGCGTGGCGTCCAGCGAGTACATCATATCGTAGACTACGGTGTCGGGCCCCACCACAGCCGGTGCAAGCGGCGGCAGATCCCCCTGCAGGCTGGCGCTGGTGCCATTTATAATAACGTCAAAAGGCGTGTCAGGTGTTGCAAACCCGCAGGCATCCACTGCGGCCTGACCGGCATCTTCAGCGAACAACAACACCAGGCCCTGAGCCTTGGCAACGGTCCTGTTGGCGATAGTCAGGGAGGCGGGTTTCTGCTGCAGCAAGGGTCCCAATACCCCGCGGACCGCGCCACCCGCTCCAAGAACGAGTATTCGTGCACCGGAGAGACTGACACCATGGTTGTCCACAAGATCCGCAACCAGCCCGGCACCGTCGGTATTGTCAGCCGTTAACTGCCTGTCCTTGTCGAGGTAGAGTGTGTTTGCCGCGCCCGCTTTTCCGGCCCGCCCGGTCCGGCGGTCTGCCAGCTTCCACGCCTCTTCCTTGAATGGCACTGTGACATTCAGACCCAGCCCGCCACGCTCGAAGAAATCCCTTACAACATCTGAAAAGTCGTCTATTGGGGCCTGAATCGCAATGTACTCGAGGTCTTCACCGGTTTGCTTCGCAAACAGGCCATGAATACGGGGGGATTTGCTGTGACTGATCGGATTGCCGACAACGGCGTAAAGGGCTTTATCCATTCTGCGTCTCCAGCCAGTCTCGCCCGGTAAGGAAATGTTCGGTCAGCCTGGCTTCCGCCGATCCGGGCTCGAGAGTGTAGTTGTATTCCCAGCGCACCAGTGGCGGCAGGGACATCAGAATCGATTCCGTTCGCCCCCCGGACTGCAGGCCAAACAGTGTGCCGCGGTCATAAACCAGGTTGAATTCCACATAACGGCCCCGGCGATAGAGCTGGAACTGCCGGTGCGGATCGCTGTAGGGACTGTTCTTGCGAGCCTGCACTATGGGTTCGTAAGCCTCGATATAGCTGTCTCCCACCGAACGCATCAGCGCGAAATCCCGCTCGAAATCACCGGTATTGTGGTCGTCAAAGAACAGGCCGCCAACACCACGGGGCTCGTCCCGGTGTTTCAGGTAGAAATAGTCATCACACCAGTCTTTGAATTGCTTATAAAGCGTATCGCCAAAGGGGTCACAGGCCGCTTTGGCCGTCCGGTGCCAGTGCACACAGTCTTCGTCGAAACCATAATAGGGCGTAAGATCATAGCCGCCACCAAACCAGTAAACGGGTTTGCCGCCTTTCGGGGTGGCAATAAAAAACCGGACATTGGCGTGGGAGGTGGGTACGAAAGGGTTATGCGGATGCATCACCAGTGAAACCCCCATCGCCTGCCAGGGCGCACCTGCCAGGTGGGGTCGGTGAGCTGTCGCCGAAGCCGGCATGGTTTCCCCCATTACGTGGGAAAAATTGACTCCGCCCTTCTCAAACACGCCACCGTTACTGATGACCCGGCTTTTACCGCCACCACCTTCCGGGCGATCCCAGGCATCGGTTTTGAACCGGGCCTCGCCATCGGCGGCCGCAAGCCGCTGGCAGGTGGTTTCCTGGAGACCAAGCAGATAGTGTTTCACCGCTTCGACATCGGGTTGTTGAGTCATGGAGGCTCCTAGCGCAACTGTTGTCCGCTGACAATATCAATGATTTTACTGGGCTGGCGATAGCCGCCGGGCTGGCCGGGCACCAGTCGGTCCAGTCCGGTCGGGAAATACCGGCGGACATGCCAGGAATGGCGGGCCGGTTGCCGCCCCGCTGGATTGGCCGAAGTTGACACCAGCGGCAGGCCAGAGGCATTGCAAAGCGCCCGGACCAGAGGATGGTCACTGACCCGCACGGCAATTGACGAATGGCGCCCGCGAACTTCCGGCGGCATCTGCTTCTGCAGATCCGGTAACAGACAGGTATAGGGCCCGGGCCAGTAACCCAGTGCCTTTTGCTGCTGCTCTGCGGGCAGGTAGTCGAGCAGGAACCGGATCTGGTCGACCGATCCTGCCACCACAATCAGCCCCTTTGCCTCGGGTCGCTGCTTCAGTTCGAGAATGCGATTGACCGCTGCAATATTCCAGGGGTCGCATCCCAGCCCCCAGACGGCCTCGGTTGGATAGGCAATCACACCGCCGGCGTGGATGGTCTTTACGGCCAGTGACAGCTGAAAGTCGGATAGCGGTTGAGAAAGTGCTTTCATGGCGGATAAGACCGATAAGTTCCTTTAACACGAAGAGCTGTCAGGCAATACGCTGGAACCCGCCCGGGGCCGAATCTACCAGGCCCTGAAGCTCCAGCAATAACAGTGACTGCATTAACTGATCCGCCGCCAGACCCGTCGCGGAACACAGATCATCGGTGGATACCGGATCATACCCTAAAGCATCCAGCACGGCGATTTCACGAGGTGCCATTTCCGGCGCCCCGGTTTGCCGAGACGCCGGTTCCGGCACAAAAGCTGACCAGCCAGTCTCCAGTTCGGCGCAGATATCCTCGATGGTTTCCACCAGAACCGCACCCTGACGGATCAGTTCGTGGCAGCCCCGCGCCAGCGGGTTATGGATGGAGCCGGGGATGGCAAACACCTCCCGCCCCTGCTCCAGGGCCAGCCTGGCGGTAATCAGGGAGCCGCTTTTGAGCCCGGCCTCGACCACCAGGATACCGCGACTGAGGCCGCTGATTATACGGTTTCGCCTGGGGAAATGCGCCGGCCGGGCATCGGTTCCGGGAGGATACTCCGACACCAGCAAACCATCGCTGATAACCCGGCTTGCCAGCCTGCGGTGGCGGTAAGGGTAGGGGTCATCAAGGCCATTACCAATGACGGCAATGGTTGCAAACCCGGCGTCCAGTGCCCCGGAATGGGCGGCGCCATCCACTCCCAGCGCCAGCCCGCTGGTCACCAGCAGTCCACACTGGCCCAGGGCCGCGGCAAAAGCTCTGGCGTGTTCAAGCCCGGCGCGGCTGGCATTGCGGCTGCCCACGATGGCCAGCTGCGGCTTCCCGAGCAGTGACCGGTCGCCCTTCAGATAAAGCACCAGCGGCGGGTTGTGAATATGCCGGAGACTGGCCGGGTAATCATCATCGGCCAGGGTCATCAGATCAATATCGTGGTGCCGGCAGTCACGGTGGATCGCCAGTACCCGGGTAACCAGCGGATGGCTGGTCATCCCGTTCTGCCAGGCCTCAATAGCAGTTATGGTGTCTGTGGCCAGGCCGAGGGCGCGCAGCGTGGCGGAACTGCACTCAACAAGCTTTCCCGGGTCACCAAGGTTCTCTGCCACGGCCTGCTGACGTTGGGCGCCGAATTTCGGCAGACAGGAGAGTAGTAACCAGAAACCGGTTGCCGAGTCGAGCAGCTGCTCATTGCTGACGCCAGACGTAGAAGCCATGATATCCATCCCTGGTATCGATCATAGTATGTGCCCCCGCCGTCCTGGCTGGCCGGGCCCGATGCAAAACAAAAAAAGAGCCGTCTGAGCGGCTCTTTTTTCGACGTGGTTCCGGCCGGTGTGACGGCTCATCAACCCCGGGTTCAGGGATTGGTTACTTTATCCCCGACAGCAAGCGGCCTGGTTGCCCGCAGCATCAGGCCATAACTCATTTTTTCATAGGTCTGGAAGATCATCATCAGGCCAGCCCTTTCTGATGGCAGCTCAATGGTTTCATTGGTAACCGGATCGCGAACCAGGTTGCCGCTTTTCAGGACTGCAAGCACATTGCCCGGCTCAAGGCCTTCGCGCTCACCACGGTTGATCGCAACAACATCGTACTGGCCAATCTGGGTTACCCCGCCCTCGACCGAAATCATCTGGCCTTCAATCTGCGAATCCGGTGAACTGGGCACGAAACTGGTGGTGATACGCCGCTCTTCCCCGACCAGTAGCCGATCGCCGATCCGCACCTCCTGGTTGGATTTTTTCAGCATCATGGTCAGGACGTCACCGTTTTCCCGGGTAATTTCACCCTGACCGATGCTGCGCGCTTCCAGCCCGAGGAACTCCCCGGTTTCCGGATCACGGAATTCCCGGCTACGGCGGAATACACCCACGGTGTCTGCAGGCTTCTGGCCGCGGGCATAAACCTTGTCACCAGCGCCGGTAACGATGCGACCATCTTCACCTTCCAGTACATAGGGCGCACCGTTGAGTTCTTCCACATCCACAATCCGGGTATCCGACAGGAAACTGTTGATGGCATCCAGCGGAATAGCCGGAATCGGGGTATCAATGGGCTCTGAACGAACTTCCGGAGAGAGCTTGACGACATTTGACGAGGCCACTTTCGTCACCCGCGGCTTGCCGTCAATATAAACCAGCGCCAGACGATCGCCAGGGTATATCAGATGCGGGTTCCGGACCTGCGGGTTGACGTGCCAGATTTCCGGCCAGTACCACGGGTTATCAAGGAACCGGGCCGAAATATCCCACAGGGTGTCACCCCTCACCACAGTGTAACGCTCGGGATGATCAGCCTTCAGTTCCGGCGCGGCCTGGGCCCAGGAAGTTATCAGCAGCATGCCAGCTGCCAGAGCGTACAACAGTTTCCTCATTGTAAAATCCTTGATCGCGTGCATTGAATCCGCAGATTCTGTTCTTGTGTGCAACCGTTACCCTGGCTTTTATAACACTACTATAGAAGAACTCTCGCAAATTGTGATGTTATCTTTTGTTCTTCCAGTAAATTCTATCTTGCTGGCGAAAGTTTTTAACTATCAACTGATCAGTTTGTACTCAATGAGCCAGTTGAGGGATAATATAGCCATAAACCGGTGTCCAGTGTTGAAATCCGTACCCACATCCCGACCATAATAGTCGTGGTACCGATAATTGCGCAGTATGCTGTCGCAATTCGGAGACAGCATTCACACCGTTACAATTTATAACGGTTGCAGTGGTATCGGTTAAGGAGCCTTTGAACAGCTCCTCAAAGTCAGTCAGACCAGAAGCGTGGAAACCATGATACTAGAAATTCTCGAATATCCGGACCCCCGCTTGCGAACCCTCGCAAAGCCGGTGGACGAGGTCACAGACGAGACCCGGAAGCTGATCGATGACATGTTTGAGACCATGTACGAGGCCCCCGGCATCGGGCTGGCTGCGACTCAGGTCAATGTTCATAAACAGATTATCGTGATGGATCTGTCCGAAGACCGAAGTGAGCCCAGGGTCTTTATAAATCCGGAAATTGAAATTCTGGACGGTGAACTGGAGGAAATGCAGGAAGGCTGCCTGTCAGTGCCGGGATTCTATGAAGACGTGCCCCGAATTGAACACTGCATGATCCGGGCCAGAGACCGTAACGGCGAACCCTATGAAATCGAGGCAAGGGGTCTGCTCGCGGTATGCATCCAGCATGAAATGGATCATCTGAATGGCAAGCTGTTTGTGGATTACCTGAGTTCGCTGAAGCGCACCCGGATTCGCAAAAAGCTGGAAAAGCTTCACAAGAAGAGCGCCTGACTATCCCTTTGCGACTGGTTTTTGCCGGAACTCCGGATTTTGCAGCAACCGCGCTCAAATCGCTTCTGCAGACAGACCACCAAGTGGTGGCCGTATACTCCCAGCCGGACCGCCCGTCCGGCCGGGGCCGCAAGCTTGTCCCCGGCCCGGTAAAACAGGTTGCGCTGAGTGCAGGTATTCCGGTTTTCCAGCCCCGGACGCTGAAAACCACCGAAGCGCAGGAAGAACTCAGGGCGTTGAATGCCGATGTGATGATTGTCGCCGCCTACGGACTTATCCTGCCGCCGCAGGTTCTGGCTATTCCCCGTTATGGCTGCCTCAATATCCATGCGTCGCTGCTGCCCTGCTGGCGCGGCGCGGCGCCAGTCCAGCGCGCCATTGCTGCCGGTGACCGGCAAACCGGCATCACCATCATGCAGATGGACGCCGGGCTGGATACCGGGCCCATGCTGTTGAAAACGACCACAGCCATTGAAGAATCCGATACCGGTGGCAGCCTGCATGACCGTCTGGCCGACATGGGCGCGCAAGCGATCGTTGAAGCCCTGGACCGGTTGGAGCAGGGAACGTTGATCGCAGAGCCCCAGAATGACGATAAGGCCTGTTATGCCAGCAAACTGAGTAAAGAAGAAGGTCGCATCGACTGGACCCTGGACGCCAGCTCGATTAACCGCACGATTCGCGCCTTCAACCCCTGGCCCGGAACCTACACGGATGCCGGTGCTCAGCGCATCCGCATCCACCAGGCCGAAGTGATTGAAACCAGCGGTGACCGCCGCTCCCATAACCCCGGCACCGTGGTCGGCCGCAGCCGGGAAGGCATCGATATCGCCTGCGGCCTTGATCTGCTGCGGATTACCCGATTACAACTGGCCGGTTCCCGGCCACAATCAGCCGACGATCTGATCAACGGCGGCAGAAACATCCTGCTGCCCGGCGCGGAGCTGGACTGAATGCCAGGCCAGCCCATGCGGGCTCGCGCCGCCCAGGTCATGCTTGCCGTAGAGCAGGGCCAATCCCTGTCACAATGTCTGCCACCGGCACTGAAACGGTTGCCGGAGAATGAACGGCCAGCCCTCCAGGCACTATGTTTTGGCACCTGCCGCTGGTTTTTCCGGCTGGACGGGGAACTACAGCAGCGCCTGAGAAAGCCACTGAAGCCGTTGGACAGGGTGATTCACCAGCTGATGCTGGTGGCGCTTTTCCAGCTACGGCATAGCCAGCAGGCAAGCTATGCCGTACTTAACGAAACCGTCGAAGCCTGCCGCGCCATGAACCGACCCCATCTGACCGGGCTGGTAAACGGCGTGCTTCGGGCAGCCGCGCGGGAAGGGGAACCGCCACCGCAAAACCAGAGTGTCAGCTTCTCCCACCCGCCCTGGATGGTGGAAAAACTCCGCCATAACTGGCCCGACGACTGGCAAGCCATTCTCGACACCAACAATACCCAGGCCCCCATGACACTCCGGGTCAACGCCCGGCGGTTTGACCGTGATCAATACCTGGAACTGCTTGCCGGTGTGGGTATCCAGGCCAGCGCGACCGCTTTTGCGCCTCACGGTATTCAGCTTGCCACGCCGGTACCGGTTGACCGGCTGCCATATTTTGCCGATGGTGCGGTCAGCGTTCAGGATGAAGCCGCCCAGCTTTGCATCACCCTGCTGGATCTGGCTCCGGGCCAGCGCGTACTGGACGCCTGCGCCGCACCAGGTGGCAAAACCTGCGCCATCCTTGAGGCCTGCAAGGGCCTGGCCGGAGTGATTGCCATTGATGAATCCGCCGACCGATTGCCACGGATTGAAGAAAACCTGGCGCGTCTGGATCTGGACGCCACGGTTCAGCAGGCGGATGCCGCCAATACCGACCAATGGTGGGATGGCCAGTTATTTGACCGGATTCTTCTGGACGTGCCCTGCAGTGCCACCGGCGTGATCCGGCGTCACCCCGACATCAAGCTGCTGCGCCGGGAATCCGACATTGTGCCGCTGGCAGGCATCCAGCTCGCTCTGCTGAACGCGCTCTGGCGGACACTGAAACCGGGTGGCAGACTGGTCTATGCCACCTGCTCGGTGTTCCCCCAGGAGAATCACCGTATAATCCGGAGATTCCTGAAACAGACAGCCGAAGCGGCACTGCTGGAAGCCGACGCGCTTTGGGGCCATGATACCGGGGCCGGGCGTCAGCTGCTTCCGGTACCGCACAGTCACGACGGATTTTTTTATGCCGTGCTCGAAAACCGGAGCAATGAACGAGAGCTTTGAGCCATGAAGAAGAAATCTGAACTATGAAAATCCTGATTCTCGGCGCCGGCCAGGTTGGTGGCACTCTGGCTGAAAATCTGGCCAATGAAGCCAACGATATTACCGTTGTCGATAGCAACGGCACCCGGCTGCGGGAACTTCAGGACCGGCTGGATATCCGCACCGTCCAGGGTCGTGCCTCCTATCCCACCATCCTGCGCCAGGCCGGTGCTGAAGATGCCGACATGCTGATCGCGGTTACCAGCAGTGATGAAGTGAACATGGTGGCCTGCCAGATCGCCAGTGTGATGTTCAAGACTCCTACCAAGATCAGCCGCGTGCGCGCCAACGCCTACCTTGCCCGCAAAGAGCTTTTCGGGGAAAACGGCTTCCCGGTTGATGTTCTTATCAGCCCCGAGCACCTGGTCACCAAACACATTACCAGGTTGATCGAATACCCGGGCGCGCTGCAGATTCTGGAATTTTCCAAGGGCCTGGTGCGACTGGTTGCAATCCGGGCAACCAGGGGCGGCCCCCTGGTGGGCCATGAGCTGGCTTACCTGCGCACGCACATGCCGCGCATTGATACCCGGGTGGCAGCGATCTTTCGCAAGGACCGGGCAATCATGCCCCAGGGCGATACGGTCATTGAAGATGGTGACGAAATCTTCTTTATTGCTGCCACTGATCATATCCGCTCAGTGATGAGTGAGCTCCAGCCCCTGGAAAAGCCCTACAAAAAGATTTTCATCTGCGGCGGTGGCAACATTGGCCAGCGCCTGGCCAGCACGCTGGAATCCCGCTATCAGGTCAAACTGCTGGAGCAGGATCACGAGCGCTGCGTAATGTTGTCAGAGAGTCTGCAAAAAACCGTGGTGCTGGAAGGAAATGCCGCCAACAAGGACATTCTGCTGGAGGAAAACATCGAAAACACCGATGTATTCTGCGCCGTCACCAACGATGACGAGGCCAACATCATGGCGTCACTGCTGGCCAAGCGCCTGGGCGCCCGCAAGGTACTGACCCTGATCAACAACCCGGATTATGTAGATCTGATCCAGGGCGGCGATATCGATGTCGCCATTTCACCCCAGCAGACCACCATCGGCAGCCTGCTGACTCACGTTCGCCGGGGTGATGTAGTAAATGTTCACTCACTTCGCAGAGGTGCCGCAGAAGCCATAGAGGCCATTGCTCACGGCGATCACCGATCCTCAAAAGTGGTCGGCAAGCGGCTTGATGAAATCTCCCTGCCGGAGGGCACGACAATCGGCGCCATAGTGCGTCACAACGACGTGCTTATCGCCCACGACCACCTGCGTATTCAGCCGGACGATCACGTGGTGCTGTTCCTGGTCGACAAGACCCGGATACGGGATCTGGAAAAGCTGTTTCAGGTCGGGCTGACCTTTTTCTGATAAGGAGCCTCTGAATAACTCCTGTAAACCTCATTTAGAAATACCTGGCGCGCAGGCGTATAATGCCGTCGTTTTCAAGCGCACCCCGGGCAGATCCCCGGGCGCCACACACCGACTGACCAGCAGGCACACGTTGTGACAGACAAGGCTTCATCCAACAACCCACAATCCGATACCGGGCCGGACATCAGAACCTTTCAGGGTCTGATCCTGGCGTTGCAGAATTTCTGGGCGCAGCACGGTTGCGTCGTGCTTCAGCCTCTGGATATGGAAGTGGGCGCCGGTACTTTTCACCCGGCCACTTTTCTGCGTTCCATCGGCCCGGAAACCTGGAATGCCGCCTATGTTCAGCCCAGCCGCCGGCCGACTGACGGCCGCTATGGCGAAAACCCCAACCGCCTCCAGCATTATTACCAGTTCCAGGTAGTACTGAAGCCATCGCCCGACGACATCCAGGAGCTGTATCTGGATTCACTCAAGGCACTGGGGCTGGACCCGCTGGTTCACGATATCCGTTTTGTGGAAGACAACTGGGAGTCCCCGACCCTGGGCGCCTGGGGTCTGGGCTGGGAAATCTGGCTCAACGGTATGGAAGTCACCCAATTCACCTACTTCCAGCAGGTGGGGGGCCTGGAATGCTTCCCCGTCACCGGTGAGCTTACCTACGGGCTGGAGCGCATCGCCATGTACCTGCAGGGCGTTGACAGCGTCTACGATCTGGTCTGGACCCGGGGGCCGGAGGGTGTGGTCACCTATGGCGACGTCTTTCACCAGCAGGAAGTGGAGATGTCCACTTACAACTTCGAACACGCTGACACCGAATTCCTGTTCCACAGCTTTGCTGTTCATGAACGCGAAAGCGCCCGCCTGATCGATGCCGGTCTGGCACTGCCCGCCTACGAGCAGGTACTCAAAGCTTCGCACACCTTCAACCTGCTGGATGCCAGACACGCCATTTCGGTGACCGAGCGGCAGCGCTTTATTCTTCGCGTCCGCACCCTGGCGCGGGCCGTCGCTCAGGCCTATTTTGACAGCCGCCTGAAACTGGGCTTTCCACTGGCCCCGGAAGCACTGCGCAAGGAAGTGCTGTCCGCCAGTCAGGAGGTTGAAGCCAAGGCCGGCGGAAGTAAAAAAAGCAAAGCGAAGAATGCTCAGCAGGAAAAAGGGAACGCATAACCATGGCAACACAGGATTTTCTGGTCGAACTGGGCACCGAAGAGCTCCCCCCCAAGGCCCTCAAGCCACTTTCTGACGCCTTTACCCAGGGTATTTCCAAAGGTCTTCAGGAGGCGGGCATTGCATTTGGCAAGGTAGAAAGCTTTGCCACCCCTCGCCGCCTTGCGGTGAGAATCCGTTCACTGGGTGACGCCCAGCCGGATAAGCCGGTGGAGAAACGCGGGCCGGCGGTCAAGGCCGCCTTCGACGATGCCGGCAATCCCACCCGGGCTCTGACCGGCTTCGCCACCTCCCTGGGCATAACACCGGATCAGCTGGATACGCTTGAAACCGACAGGGGTGCCTGGGTGGTATATCGCACCATTGAAAAAGGCCGCCCGACCGTGGAGCTGCTGCCGGAACTGGTTGACCAGTCGCTGGCCGCCCTGCCGATTCCCAAGCGCATGCGCTGGGGCGCTCACCGCACTGAATTTGTCCGGCCGGTTCACTGGGCCATCATGCTGTTCGGCAACAAAGTGATTGATACCCCCATTATGGGCCTGACCCCGGGCAACAAAACCCGCGGTCACCGTTTCCATTGCCCGAAATTCCTGATCGTACCCACACCAGGCGACTATGAAGTCGTGCTCCATCAGGAAGGGTATGTAATCGCTGACTTCGCCGAACGCCGGGAAAAGATCCGCAGGGGTGTGACTGCGATCGCGAAAACCCAGGCCGATGGCCTGGCCGTCATCGATGACGACCTTCTGGATGAAGTCACTGCCCTGAACGAATGGCCGGTGCCGCTGATGGGCCGTTTCGAGGAACGTTTTCTGGAGGTGCCGGCAGAAGCCCTGATTTCATCCATGAAAGAGCACCAGAAATATTTCCACGTGGTGTCCGCCGATGGCAGGATGCTTCCGCTGTTCATCACCGTGGCCAACCTGGAAAGCAAAGACCCGAAACAGGTGATTTCCGGCAACGAGAAAGTGATCCGCCCACGTCTGGCTGACGCTGCATTCTTCTACGAGACCGACCGTAAAACCAGCCTGGAAGACCGGATCGACCAGCTCAAACCGATCGTATTTCAGGACAAGCTGGGCAGTATTTACGACAAATCCGTGCGGGTCGCCGCGCTGGCAGAGAAAATTGCCGCTGCCATCAACAGCGATTCAGCACTCGCGAAACGGGCCGCCATGCTGGCCAAAACCGACCTGGTCACTGAAATGGTGCTGGAGTTCACCGACCTTCAGGGCATCATGGGCCAGTATTATGCAGCCAATGATGCCGAGCACGAAGATGTCGCCAGCGCCCTGAACGAACAGTACATGCCCCGGTTTGCCGGCGACGACCTGCCCACCTCTCTGACCGGCTGTGCCGTCGCCATCGCTGACCGGCTGGACTCGCTGGTGGGTCTGTTCGGCATCAACCAGCCGCCTTCCGGCACCCGTGATCCCTTCGCTCTGCGCCGGGCGTCCCTGGGTGTACTGCGGATTGTCATCGGGCGGGAACTGCCACTGGATCTGCAGACCTGCTGCGAATGGGCGGAACAGAACTTCAGCGTGTTAACGGAGCAAAACACCGCCTCAACGGTCGTGGACTATATGCTTGAGCGCTTCCGTGCCCATTACGAAGAGCAGGGCATCAGCGCCGAGGTCTATCTGGCCGTGCACGCCCGTCGCCCCACAAGACCGCTGGATTTTGACCGCCGGGTCAACGCCGTGGAGGCCTTCCGCCAACTGCCGGAAGC
>Ga0102928_1000121_pt1 | contig 42716 bp, 38 predicted proteins | sample SalPonR1_B_D1_MG_FD_78504 | JGI IMG/M metagenome (GOLD analysis project Ga0102928, IMG submission 78504) | Salt pond soil microbial communities from South San Francisco under conditions of wetland restoration - Salt Pond MetaG R1_B_D1_MG | ecosystem: Environmental > Aquatic > Marine > Intertidal...
ATCGACAGCCCGCGCGTCGAACGCTTTCGCGCGCAGGTCGTGGACCGGGTAGTGCCCAATTTCGACTGGGCGATGGCGCCAGTCACCGCCACCGTGAACATCCTGCGCGATTTCCAGAGCTATCAGCGCATCTACCAGCAGAACCAGGAACTGCGCCGCGAGTTGCAGCAGATGAAGGCCTGGAAGGAGGCGGCGCTGCAACTTGAGCAGGAAAACGCCCGGTTGCTTGATCTCAACAATGTGCAGCTCGATCCGCGCCTGACCTATGTGACGGGCGTCGTGCTGGCCGATAGCGGATCACCCTTCCGTCAGTCGGTGCTGATCAATGTCGGCAGCCGCGACGGCATCGTCGATGGCTGGGCCGCGATGGACGGCCTTGGGCTGGTGGGACGGATCGCGGGCGTCGGGCGGGCCACGTCGCGCGTCGTGCTGCTGACCGACACCTCCAGCCGGATACCGGTGACCATTCAGCCTTCGGGTCAGCGCGCGCTCTTGATCGGGGACAATTCGGCGGTGCCGTATGTCGACTTCATTGAGGCCCCCGACCGCGTGCGCCCGGGCGACAGGGTCATGACCTCGGGCGATGGCGGGGTCTTTCCCGCGGGACTGCTGGTGGGCCAGCTTGCCCAGGATCCCGGCGGGCGGATGCGCGTGCGCCTTGCTGCCGATTACGAGCGCCTGGAATTCCTGCGCGTGCTGCGCAGTTACGAGCACGAGGACATCAATGATCCCGGCAACCTGATCGCACCTGTGACCCTGCCCGAAACGTCTGGCGGGCCAGACCCGGAACCCGCCCCGGATCTTCCCGCACAGAATGACACGCCGGAGGCCGGGAATGGCTGAACGCAAGCGCCATAACCGCTGGCTCATGCGCCTCCTTTATGTCGCACTGTGTCTTGCGTTGATCTTCCTCCACCTCTTGCCCCTCGAGACCCTGCCGCGGGGATGGGCCGGACCCGACGTGATGCTGGCGCTGACCTTCGCCTGGCTGTTGCGGCGGCCCGACTACGTTCCCCCGCTGCTGATCGCCGCGATCTTTCTGCTGGCCGATCTGCTGTTTCAGCGCCCGCCCGGCCTCTGGGCGGCGATGGTGCTTCTGGGCAGCGAGGCGCTGCGTGCAAGGGAACCCGGCCTGCGCGACCTGACTTTCGCGGTTGAATGGCTGAGCGTCGTCACGACGCTGGTGGCGATGATGCTTGGCTATCGCATCGTTCTGGGCCTGATGATGGTCGATCAAGCGCCGCTCGGTCTGAGCCTGATGCAGGTAATTGCCACGCTTCTGGTCTATCCGCTTGTCGCCATCGTCTCCAAAATGGTCTTCGGGGTGCGCAAGATCGCCCCGGGCGACATTGACGCATTGGGGAGCCGGACATGAGACGCCCGACCCGCGACAATGCCGAAAGCCAGCGGCGCATCACCCGGCGTGGATTGATTATCGGTGGCGCGCAGGCGACGTTTGTCGGCCTGTTGGCCTTGAGGATGCGCTTCATGCAGGTCGAGCAGGCCGATCAGTTCCGCCTGCTCGCTGACGAGAACCGGATCAACATCCGCCTGATCCCCCCTGCACGCGGGCGCATCTTTGATCGCAACGGCGAGGTGGTGGCCGAGAACGTGCCCAGCTACCGCATCACCATGGTGCGCGAAGAGGCAGGCGACGTCGACGAGATCATCGCCCGGCTTGCCCGTCTCGTAGAACTGGACGCCGGCGAGTTGGAGCGCGCGCGCCGCGACCTGCGCGATCTGCGCGGCGATACCCCGGTGACAGTCGCCGATCGCGTGACCTGGGACGATATCAGCCGCGTCGCGGTGAACACGCCGGCGCTGCCGGGCGTGACGCCCGAAGTCGGCCTGTCGCGCCGGTATCCGCAGGGGCCGGACTATGCACATCTCGTTGGCTATGTCGGGCCGGTCAGCGATCGCGACCTTGAACGCATCGACGCGCCCAATCAGTTGCTTCTGATCCCCAGGTTCCAGATCGGCAAGATCGGTCTTGAGGCACGCCGCGAAGACCTGTTGAGGGGCAAGGCGGGCAGCAAGCGTGTCGAGGTGAACGCCGCCGGGCGCGTCATGCGCGAGCTTGACCGGCGCGAGGGCGAGGCCGGGGCCGACCTGCAAATCACGATCGACAACGCCCTGCAATCCTATGTTCATGCCCGGCTGGCGAAAGAAAGCGCCGCCGCGGTGGTAATGGACTGCGCAACCGGCGACCTTCTGGCCTGTGCATCAACACCCAGTTTCGACCCCAACCTTTTCGTGCGAGGCATTTCGGTTGCCGATTATCAGGCGCTTCTTGATAACAAGTACCGCCCACTTCCCAACAAGGCCGTGCAGGGGCTTTATCCGCCTGGCTCGGTGTTCAAGATGGTCACCGCCCTGGCCGCGCTTGAAGACGATCAGGCGGATCTCGGCGAAACCGTCTATTGCCCCGGTCATCTGGAGGTCAGCGGGCGCCGCTTCCATTGCTGGAAGAGCGCCGGTCACGGCAATGTTGACCTGCATACTGCGCTGCGTGAAAGCTGCGATGTCTATTTCTACGAAATGGCGCTGCGTACCGGGATCGAGAAGATCAGCGAAATGGCCCGCCGTCTGGGCCTTGGCGTGCAACATGACCTGCCGCTGACCTCGGTGGCGGCGGGGCTGGCGCCGACAAAGGACTGGAAACAGGCCAACCGGGGCGAGGACTGGATGATCGGCGACAGCGCCAACGCGGCCATCGGCCAAGGGTTTGTGTTGTCATCACCACTGCAACTTGCGGTGATGACCGCGCGGCTTGCCACAAACCGAAGCATCTCGCCCCGCCTGATCAAATCGATCGAGGGAGTCGAGCAACCCTCTGAAAGCGGCGACGATCTGGGCCTGAATGAGAACGCCCTGCGCGAAGTGCGCAAGGCCATGTTCGCGGTTTCGAACCATCGGCGCGGCACCGCCTATTCCAGCCGTATCATCGAGGATTCCTTCCGCCTCGCAGGCAAGACCGGCACCAGCCAGGTGCGCAACATCACCGCCGCCGAGCGCGCCCGGGGTGTCACCAGGAACGCCGATCTGCCCTGGGAGCGACGCGATCATGCGCTGTTCGTCAACTTCGCGCCTTTCGACAATCCGAAATACGCGGTCGCCGTCGTGGTCGAGCATGGCGGCGGCGGATCGACCGCAGCGGCTCCGATCGCCCGCGACATCACGCTTCAGGCGCTATACAACGGTGACCCGCCGCTGACCGCCTACCCGGCCAAGGATCGCGGGCGCATCGGCACACAGCAGGAAGAACTGCGCCGCACCCGCCCCCAGAGCGCGCCGGACGGGAGCGACCGCGCATGAGCTATCTTGAATATAGCGTTAAGGCGACCCCGACGGGGCTGCGCAAGGTGCTTTACCTGAACTGGCCGCTGGCCATCCTTCTGATAGCGGTGGCCGGGATAGGTTTCCTGATGCTGTATTCGGTCGCCGGTGGGTCGTTCTCGCCCTGGGCCGAACCGCAGATGAAACGCTTTGCGCTCGGCTTTGCCACGATGCTGATCGTTGCGATGATTCCGATCTGGTTCTGGCGCAACGTGTCATTGCTGATCTATGCGGTGTCACTGACACTGCTGGTGCTGGTCGAGTTCTTCGGCACCGTCGGCATGGGGGCGCAGCGCTGGATCGACCTTGGCTTCATGCGCCTTCAACCCTCTGAGTTGATGAAGATCACGCTGGTGATCGTGCTTGCCGCCTATTATGACTGGCTGCCCCTGAACCGGGTCTCGCGCCCGCTTTGGGTGCTGGCGCCGGTCACGTTGATCCTGATTCCCGTCGGTCTGGTGCTGCGCCAACCCGACCTTGGCACCTCGATCCTGCTGATTGCCGCCGGTGGTGTGATGATGTTCGTGGGTGGTGTCCATTGGGCGTATTTCGTTGCGGTGATCGCGCTGTCGATCGGACTTGTCACCGCGGTTTTCCAAAGCCGGGGCACAGACTGGCAGATGCTGGCCGACTATCAGTTTCGCCGGATCGACACGTTTCTCGACCCCTCGACCGATCCGCTTGGCGCGGGCTATCATATCACCCAATCCAAGATCGCGCTCGGCTCTGGCGGCTGGACCGGGCGTGGCTTCATGCAAGGCACGCAATCGCGGCTGAACTTCCTGCCCGAAAAGCATACCGATTTCATATTCACGACCCTGGCCGAGGAACTGGGCTTTATCGGCGGGGTGTCGCTCCTTGGGCTCTACACGCTTGTTCTCGTCTTTTGCATCGCATCTGCGCTCAAGAACCGGGACCGGTTCTCGTCGTTGCTGACGCTGGGCGTCGCCTCCACCTTCTTTCTGTTTTTCGCCGTCAACATGTCGATGGTCATGGGGCTTGCGCCCGTCGTTGGCGTGCCGCTGCCACTTGTCAGTTACGGCGGATCGGCCATGCTGGTCCTTATGATCGGCTTCGGCCTCGTGCAAAGCGCTCATATTCACAAACCAAGGTGATCTGATGTCCCTCAATATCCTTTTCGCCGCCCGTCCCGAGCGGTGGGCCACATATGAACAGCCTCTCAGAACCGCCTTTGCCGACGCCGGGCTGACCGATGTGAACCTTGCCACCGAGATGAAACCCGAAGAGGTGGATTACATCGTCTATGCCCCAAACGGCGACGTGCAGGATTTCACGCCCTATATCCGCACCAAGGCGGTGCTGAATCTCTGGGCAGGCGTCGAGGACGTGGTGGACAACGCGACACTGACGCAGCCGCTGGCGCGGATGGTCGACGAAGGGCTGACGCGCGGAATGGTCGAGTGGGTCACGGGCCACACGCTGCGCCATCATTTGAACACCGACCTTCACGTGCTCCATCAGGACGGCAAATGGCGCAAGGAGGATGTGCCGCCGCTGGCCTGCGACCGTCCCGTAACGATCCTGGGTCTCGGCGCATTGGGCCAGGCCTGTGGCGAGGCGATTGCCGGGCTGGGTTTCCCCGTGACCGGCTGGAGCAGAACCCCGAAATCCGTCGAGTCCATCACCTGCCTCTCGGGCGATGACGGGTTGGAAAAGGCGCTTCAGGCGGCGCAGATCCTGATCCTCCTTCTGCCGCTGACGCCTGAGACAGAGAACGTGATCGACGCCGCTGCACTGGCACGGCTGCCCCGAGGCGCGTTCATCATCAATCCCGGCCGTGGCCCGCTCATCGACGACGACGCATTGCTGAAGGCGCTTGAGTTCGGGCAAGTTGCCCATGCCACTCTCGATGTGTTCCGCGAGGAACCCCTGCCCGCCGATCACCCGTTCTGGGCGCATGAGAAGGTGACCGTCACGCCACACATCGCGTCCGAAACGCGGCCCGCATCCGCTTCGCGCGTGATCGCCGAGAACATCCGGCGCGGCGAGGCCGGTGAACCCTTCCTGCATCTGGTGGACAGGCAGGCCGGTTACTGACCGACGAGCCTCAATAGAAACTCTGCGGGTCGATATCGATGCTCAGACGCAGCTGCGCGGGTATCTTCAACTGGCCGACCCATTTTGCCACCGCCCCCTGAAGCGCGACGCCCTTGGGCGCCTTGACCAGCAGACGCACCCGGTGGCGCCCACGGATGCGCGCGATCGGGGCGGGTGCGGGGCCGAACACCTGCGCGCCGATAGCGCGCACGGGCGCATCGCGCCGCGCAAGCTCGGTGGCGAAATCGAAAACCTGTTGCGGATCGGGCGAGGACAGGATGATCCCCGCCATCCGCCCGAAAGGCGGCACGCCCGCATGGCGGCGCTCGTCCGCCTCGGCGCGCCAGAAACCTTCTTCGTTGCCTGACAGGATCGCGCGGATCACCGGATGTTCGGGCTGGAATGTCTGCAACAACGCCGTGCCGCGCGCCTCGGCCCGCCCTGCGCGCCCTGCCACCTGCCGCATCAGCTGAAACGTGCGCTCGGCCGCGCGCAGATCCGAGCCCTGAAGTCCCAGATCGGCGTCGATCACCCCCACCAGCGTCAGGCGCGGGAAATTATGCCCCTTAGCGACAAGCTGGGTGCCGATCACGATATCCGTGTCACCCTCGGCGATCTCCCTGATCTGTTCCTTGAGCGCACGGGCCGAGCCGAACATATCCGAGCTGAGCGTGGCGATCCGGGCATCAGGGAACAGCGCCTGTGCCTCTTCGGTCAGACGCTCGACACCGGGGCCGACGGCGGCCAGACGGTCTTCGGCCCCGCAGGAAGGGCAGGTTTGCGGCACTGGTTTTGTCTCGCCGCATTGGTGGCACACAAGGCGCTTTTGAAAGCGGTGCTCGACCATGCGCGCATCGCAGTGATCGCATCCGATCTGGTGCCCGCAGGCCCGGCACAACGTCACCGGCGCATATCCGCGCCGGTTGATGAACAAGAGCGCCTGTTCACCACGCGCGATCCGGGCATTTACGGCAGCCTGAAGGCTGGGCGAAATCCACCGGCTTGACGGCAGGGTTTCGCAACGCATGTCGATGGCGCGCATCTCGGGCATGACGGCAGCCCCGAACCGCGCCGTCAGATCGAGGCGGCGATACTTTCCCGCCTCGGCATTGGCCCAGCTTTCAAGCGATGGCGTCGCCGAGGCCAGCACCACCCGCGCCCCACAAATCAAGGCGCGCAGCACCGCCATGTCGCGGGCATTGTAAAGGACCCCGTCTTCCTGCTTGTAGGAATTGTCGTGTTCTTCATCGACAACGATCAGCCCGAGATTCTGGAACGGCAGAAACAGCGCCGAGCGTGCGCCCACGACCACTTGCGCGCCCCCCTCGCCCACCATCTTCCAGGTGCGGCGCCGTTCGGTCATGGTAACACCCGAATGCCATTCCGCAGGTTTGGCGCCGAACCGCGCCTCGATACGGGTGATGAATTCGGATGTGAGCGCGATCTCGGGTAACAAAACCAGAGCCTGGCGCCGCCGCTTCAGGGTTTCGGCCACCGCTTCCAGATAAACCTCGGTCTTGCCGGAACCGGTCACACCTCGCAGCAAGGTGGTGCCATAATCGCCACCGCGAATGGCATCGCGCAGCACCTCGGCGGCATTGGCCTGATCCTCGGTCAGCGCTTTTCCGCCCCGGTCCGGATCAAGCCAGGGAAAGGGAAGATCGCGCGGGCATTCCTCTTCCAGCACGGCGCCCTGCCCGACCAGCCCCTTGATCACCGACGGCGTGACACCTGCCTGCTCGGCCAGTTCCCCAAGCGTGAAGGCCAGTCCGCCATAGTCCTCGAGCACCGCCAGCACCCGTTTGCGCGCATCGGTCATCCGGGCAGGCGCGATATGTCCGTGGCGATAGACCTTCTGCATGGAGGGCGGGTTGGACAGGCCCGGCGCGCGGGTGGCCAAGCGTAGCATGGCAGGCATCGGCGTCAGGGTGTAATCGGCAGCGCGGCGAAGAAATTCCTGCATTTCGGCGCGCATCGGCGCCACGTCGAGCACGCGGATCACCTGACGGATCTTGGCGATGTCGAAATCCCCTCGCCCCGCGCCCCAGACGACCCCCAGCACCTTGCGTGGCCCCAGAGGCACCTCGACAAAAGCCCCGACATGGCAGCCGCCCTCGGGCGCGCGGTAATCCAGCAACCGGTCAAGCGGCTGCGTGGTCAGCACCGCCAACAGTTCATTCTCGACGAAAAAATCCTTGCTGGATGACGACACGTCCCATGGCTCCATGTCAGGGGTTTCGGCAACGCACTCTATGGGGTAAACGCTGGGATGAAAAACCCCAACCCGCGCCAAGGGATTCCCGACATGAAATTCTTCGTAGATACCGCCGAAGTCGACGCCATTGCCGAACTGAACGAACTGGGCATGGTCGACGGCGTCACCACCAACCCCTCCCTGATTCTGAAATCGGGCCGGGACATCCTCGAGGTGACCAAGGAAATCGCCGAGATGGTCGATGGGCCGGTCAGCGCCGAGGTCGTCGCTCTTGAGGCGGACGCGATGATCGCCGAAGGGCGCAAGCTGGCCAAGATCGCCGACAACATAGCGGTAAAGGTACCGCTGACCTGGGACGGGCTCAAGGCCTGCAAGGTGCTTTCGGACGAGGGCAACATGGTCAATGTCACGCTCTGCTTTTCGGCCAACCAGGCGCTTCTGGCGGCCAAGGCGGGCGCGACCTTCATCAGCCCGTTCATCGGTCGGCTGGACGACATCAACCTCGACGGGATGGAAGTGATCGCCGACATCCGCCAGATCTATGACAATTACGGCTTTGACACGCAGATCCTGGCAGCGTCGATCCGCACTGTTAACCACGCTTTCCAGTCAGCGCAGATCGGCGCCGACGTGATGACCGCGCCGCCCGATGTGATCAAGAAGATGGCGGCGCATCCTCTGACCGACAAGGGGCTCGAGACCTTCCTCAAGGATTGGGAAAAAACCGGGCAGAAAATTTTGTAAACCATGCTATAAAGCGCGAAAACAAGACCGAGGCCAGAGTATGAGCGGCAAGCCCCTGATGGACGACACCCTGCGCGAGCGCATTATTGCGCAGCCCGATGTTATACTTGAAGATCAAGACCTTATGCGAGCCCTCATTGCCGCGAACGAGCGCGCCATGGGCGGCAATATCGTCGACCTCCGGGGCATTGCGATGGAACGCCTCGAGGCGCGTCTTGACCGGCTTGAGGATACCCACCGTTCGGTCATCGCCGCCGCCTATGACAATCTGGCAGGCACCAACCAGGTGCATCGCGCGATCTTGCGCATGTTGGACCCTGTCGAATTCGAGGTTTTCCTGCGCGATCTGGGTGGCGAAGTCGCCGAGATCCTTCGGGTGGACAGCATGAAGCTGGTGCTTGAATCCGTGCAGGACGAGGCCGACCCGACCGTGCGGCGGCTTGGCGGCGTGTTGTCGGTGGCCGAACCGGGTTTCATCGCGTCATATCTGAACGACGGGCGCAACAGCCTGCCGCGGCCGGTGACGCTGCGCCAGATCGGCGAGGGCGATGGCCGGGTTTATGGACAGGACGCGGGCTATGTGCGCTCCGAAGCCTGTCTGCTTCTGGATTTCGGCAATGGCCGCCTGCCCGGCATGCTGGCCATGGGCGCCGAGGACCCGCATCAGTTCAGCCCGCAACAGGGCACTGATCTGCTGACCTTTTTTGCGGGCGTATTCGAACGCACGATGCGCCGCTGGTTGTCATGATCAGCGCGGCCGCCCGCGACGCGCTCGAGGGTTGGCTGAAGGCCCAGAAGGCGCTGAAAGGCGCATCCGAGAACACGCTGGATGCCTATGGGCGCGATGTTGCCGGGTTCCTGTCCTTCATGACCGAACACAAGGGCAAGTCCCAGGGACTTGGCGCGCTCAGTGTCATCGGAATCGGTGACATGCGCAGCTGGATGGCCTTTACCCGCGGGCGCGATGTGGGGCCGCGTTCGCTGGCGCGCAAGCTGTCGGCCGTCAAGAGCTTTTACCGCTGGCTCTCGGAGCGCGAAGGGTTCGACGCCACCGCGGTCCTGTCCGCCCGTGCGCCGAAATTCCAGCGCAAGCTGCCTCGCCCGCTGGCGCCCGATGCCGCGCAAGACATGATTGAAACCCTTGAAATGCAAACGCAAAATCCTTGGGTCGCGGCCCGCGACCAAGCAGTCGTGACGCTGCTTTACGGCTGCGGACTGCGGATATCGGAGGCGCTTGGCCTGACCTGCGATATCCTGCCCATCGGTGATGCGCTGCGCATTATCGGCAAGGGTGGCAAGGAGCGCGTCGTGCCGGTGATCGCACCGGCGCGCGATGCGGTGACGCGGTATGTTGCGCTCTGCCCGTTTGACATGGGACCGGGAGAGCCCTTGTTTCGCGGGGTGCGGGGCGGCGCGCTCAATCCGCGCGGTGTGCAGAAGGTGATCGAGGCCACCCGCAACCAGTTGGGCCTGCCTGCCACCGCCACGCCGCATGCGATGCGCCACAGCTTTGCGACGCATCTTCTGAACGCCGGGGGTGATCTGCGCGCGATCCAGGAATTGTTGGGGCATGCCTCGCTTTCGACGACGCAGGCATATACGGCGGTCGATAGCAGCCGGTTGATGGACGTTTACAATATGGCGCATCCCAAAGGCCGCTTGCGTTGATGGCTTGATTGAGCGAGAAAATCTGTATGTTATTGAATTCAAAGGCATTACTGGTTCATTTCCTGACGGCATCCGGGGCGGTATTCGCGATGCTGGCGCTGTTGGCGGCGACCGAGGCAAAATGGGACCTGATGTTCCTGTGGCTGGTCGTGGCCTTTGCGGTGGACGGGCTTGATGGGCCGCTGGCGCGCCGCTACCTGGTCTGGCAGAACGCGCCGCGCTTTGACGGGGTGCTGCTGGATCTGATCATCGACTACCTGACCTATGTCTTCATCCCGGCCTTCGCACTGTTCAAATCCGACCTGCTTTCGGGGTGGACCGGATGGGTCGTGATCATCATCATCACCTATGCCAGCGCGCTTTACTTTGCCGATACAGACATGAAAACAAAGGATAATTCCTTTTCCGGATTTCCCGGCTGCTGGCAGATGGCAGTGCTTGTGATGTTCGCCGTGCAACCGCCGGTCTGGTTTATCCTGATATTGGTCACAGCCCTTTCGGTGGCGATGTTCCTGCCGTTGAAATTCATCCATCCGGTGCGCACCGAGCGCTGGCGCGCGGTGTCGTTGCCGGTGGCGTTTGCGTGGACATTCTTTGCCGGGTGGGCCGCCTGGGTCGATTTCCACCCGGAGAGCTGGGCGCATTGGGGGCTGGTTCTGAGCAGTGTCTACCTGCTTTTTGCAGGCATCGCACAGCAGCTGATTCCGCAACGCCCGCAAGGCTGAACACCGTACAAAACGTCTGTTTTGTACGGCGATTTTGTACCAAAATCGGTCATCCGCCGGCGTGTTTCGTACAAAATCCCGAAAACGGCCCGCGCGCGGATCACTCGCCGCGCAGCAAGACCACCTCAACCCGGCGATTGGCTTCGCGTCCGTCGTCGGTGCGGTTCGAGGCGATCGGGGCAAGGTAGCCCGCGCCTTCGGCATCCATCTGCGCACGGGGCACCTGGTGGTCTTCGGCAAGGCGCGCCAGAACCGATGCGGCACGTTCGCGCGACAAGGCGATGTTGGGATCGAGCCCGCCGACCGTGTCGGTATGCCCCACCAGAGCCACGCGGCGACCGGCATCGGCATTGAGAAAATCCGCGAGCGCGCGAAGCGATGCATATGGTCCCGCACCGAGCGCGGCGGAGCCGGTTTCGAAATCGAGGTCCGACAGGATCACATGGCCCTGCCCGAGAAGCTTTTGTATCAGGGACTGATCCGTCATTAGCGCCGCATCGGGCACGACATCGGGCGCGACGGGCCTGTCGGCGACCTCGATCTGTTCGCCCCCGGCCTGGATGATCTGGACGTAGCCGGATTCATTGGCGCGGCTGATCAGCAGCGTGACATAATCGGCGCCATTGTCCTGGCCGTTGCGACGCGCCGAGAGGAAACGGAAATCGAGCAGGTCGACGAACATGTCGGGCGCGGCCATGACCCGCGTATTGAAGCGGAAATCGAAGCCGCCGCATGTCTGGGCCGTGCATTCAAACAGGATGTCAAAGCCCGCATCAAGAAGTTGCTGGCGCATCGGCGAGAGGATTTGCAGCGTGGTCATGCCCTGCGCCTCGATCCGCCAGGCCTGTTGCACGATCGCGCCTTCGACCCGGAAACTATAGACCAGGCCGTCGGAATAAGGCCCGACCGGCAAACGATAGCTCCCCGCCTCCTCGGCGATCTCGCGGGTCATGGCCGCGCTGCCCGGAATCGTCAGATCGACCGCCCGCGCCATCGGCGGCGCAAGGGCCATCGCAAGGATTAGAAGGACCAGGCGTGTCGTCATCGGGTTCAGCGGGCTTGCGCGTGGTAATCGGCGTTGGGCTGCATCCCGGTGGCGCTGGCGACGCGGTTGGTCATGTTGAAGAACCCGGCCACATTGGCGATATCCCAGATGTCGCGGTCACTGAAACCGGCATCGCGCAGGGCCTCACGATCGGCTTCGGTGATTTCCGAACTGATGCGCGTGACCTTTTCGGTAAAGGTGAGCATGGCCGTCTGGCGCGCATCGAGATCGGCGGCGCGCCAGTTCATCACCATCGCCTCGCCCAGTTCGGGCCTGCCCGAAAGTTCGCGCACCGCCGCGCCATGGGCGACCTGGCAATACCAGCAGCGATTGATCGAACTGACGACCACCGCGATCATCTCGCGTTCCAGCTTGCTGAGACCGCTATCGGCCAGCATCAGGTCGTTATAAAGCGCGGTAAAGGCGTTGAGCTTGTCGATGTCGAAGGCATGGGCCCTGAGCACATTGGGCACCATGCCCAGCTTGTCCTGGCAGATGTCGAAATATTTCTGCGTACCCTCGGGCAGCGGGTCGACCATCGGCAGGTCGAGCGCGGTCGGGCTTTCGGAATTGCTCATGTCGGTCCGGCCTCCTCCTTGATGCGGTAGTGATACTGTCCCACAAGCGCCATCCCGAGGGAAGCATAGAGCGCATTCGCAGCGGTGTTCTGCTGCGTGCAGACTGCGGCGATATGGGTCGCGCCGTTCTCACGCGCCCAGCCGGCGGCCCGCAGCATCACCCGACGCCCCATGCCCCGGCGGCGGCAATGGGGCGCGACTTCGAGAGCATGGATCATGGCGATCCCGTCATGCAGTCCGACATAGGCGGTGGCGGCGGCGCGCTGACCGTCGCGCGCCAGGATCGAGGTCTTGGGGCATTGCGCGCGGCGCATCACCGCGACGCGGCCCGGACCGATGCCGCCTTGCGCCCACATGTCGATCTGGATCGCCAGAGGTTCCCATATGGCGAAGCTGGTGGAATGGGGTTGCGGCGCGTTCAGGTCAGTGACCGGAGCGAGGTGGATATTCACCGGGTCGATAACCGCGTAGCCCGCACCCGCCAGTAGGGTATCGAGCGCCTCGTCGCCCGCGCGGATCATGAAAAGCGGCGTTTGCCCGAGATCAAGCATCGCGGATTCGGCAGCGGGCAGGTCATCGGCGGTGATGATGCGCGCGCGCGCGGTGGCGGCAGAGACCCGTTTGCCCCCGCCCTGCCCGTCGCGGATGGTCCAGGCTCCGCATTCAAGGGTCCAGGCGGCGGGCCAGGTGGCCGCGACCACCGCGTAAAGCTGGGCTGGCGTCATGCGGGGAACATCGCGTTCAACTCGGATATGGCGGCATCCACGCGCGCGCCGTCCTGACCACGGATCACCACCTGCGCGCCAAAAATGCCGTCGCGCTGGAACGGGTAGCAGCCGATACCAAGATCCGGGTAGCGGTCGGCCAGGTCGCCAAGCGGCCCGGCGATATCGCCTTCGCCGCGAAAGATCTGAAGCGATTGCGACAACAGCGGCGCGCCGCCCACCAGCGTCGGCAGGATCGAGGCGAGCATCGCTTCGAAGATCGCCGGGACACCGGCCATCACATGCACATTCCCGAGCGTGAAGCCGGGCGCGGCGCTGATGGGGTTGTCGATCAGGGTTGCGCCATCGGGAATGCGGGCCATGCGCAGGCGGGACTCGTTCAGCTCGGACCCGGTGCGCGCGTAATGCGCCTCGAGCAGGGCGCGGGCATCGTCACGCACGGATATGGGCACCCCGAAGGCGCGCGCGACGTTCTCGGCGGTGATATCGTCATGTGTGGGGCCGATGCCGCCCGAGGTGAACACCATGTCGAAACCGTCGCTGAGCGCACGCACCGCGCCCGTGATGGCGTCGGCGTCGTCGCTGACGACGCGGACCTCGGCGAGATCGATGCCGATATGGGTCAGTTCTCCGGCGAGGTGATACATGTTTGAATCGCGGGTGCGGCCCGAGAGGATCTCGTCTCCGATGACCAGCATGGCGGCGGTGGGGTTGGGCATTGCACGCTCCTTGCAGGAATATGGGGTTCGGTATAGGCCCGTCGTCATGCGCTTTCAAACCCCTCTTGAGCCTGCCGTGCTGATCCGCCGCTATAAACGTTTCCTGGCCGATATACGGCTGCAGGACGGGCGCGAAGTGGTCGCACATTGCGCCAATCCGGGCGCGATGACGGGGCTTGCGGAGCCGGGGATGCGGATCTGGGTGGAGCGCAACGACGATCCGCGAAAGAAGCTGCGATATGGATGGCGGCTGGTCGAGCATGGCAAGGGGCAATTCACCGGGGTCGACACCATGCTGCCCAATCGCGCGCTGCGCGCGGCGCTGGAGGCGGGCGAGGTGGCGGAGCTGGCCGGATATGAGCGGCTGCGCGCCGAGGTGAAATACGGGCAAGGCAGCCGGGTCGATTTCCTGCTGGAAGGCACGCGACGGCGCGCGGCCTATGTCGAGGTGAAGTCGGTCACGTTGATGCGCCAGCCCGGGCTGGCCGAGTTTCCCGACAGCGTGACGGCGCGCGGCACCAGGCATCTGGGAGAGCTGGCGCAGATGGTGCGCGACGGCCACAGGGCGGTGATGTTCTATCTTATCCAGCGCAGTGATGCGCGCGCCTTCGCGCTGGCGGGCGATATCGATCCGGCCTACGCCGCCGCCTTTGAAAAGGCACGGGAGGCAGGGGTGGAGGCTCTGATCTATGACACGCGGATTGACCCGCAAGGCGTCACCTTGGGGCGCGCTGTCGCGATGGCGTGACAGCGGGCGCGCCACCGCCTAGAAAGGCGGCCATGAGACATGCGCCGGGAAAACGTCTTGCGGTCGTCGCGCTGTTCGTTCTGGTGGTCGCTTTGCTGGCTGGCGGGATCTGGCGCTATGGCTATGGACAGGCGCTGGATCAGCTGGAGAAACAGGCGAAATCCGACCTTGCGCTGGCCGCCGACAGGTTCACCGGACAATTGCGCCGCTACCAGGAGCTGGCGGTGCTGATGGCGGGGCATCCCGAGCTGCGCGCGCTGCGCCGGGGCGCGGACAGCGACGCGGCGGGCGCGCTGTTGCAGCAGGCCGCCGACAAGACCGGGGCCATGGGCCTTTTATACGCCGATCCGGGTGGGCGGGTTCTGGCGCGGGCCGGGGACAGCCCCAACCGTCTGACCGGCGCGGCCTATTTCGAGCGCGCATTGCACGGGGCGCTTGGGCAGGGGTACGGGCGCTACGGACGATCCGGGGAGCGGGCCTATATCTATGCCGCCCCCGCCTTTGGCCCCGAAGAGGGTGAGGTTCTGGGCGTTCTGGTGGTGCTGATCGACATCGCAGAGCTGGAATGGGACTGGATCGGCGGACAGCCCCCGGTGTTCTTTACCGACATGGCGGGGCGTGTGTTCGTATCGAACCGCTCGGAGCTGTTGTTCTGGCGCACCGGCGCCACGGGCGCGGGGCTGTTGCCCGGCGGTGTGGCACGCGCGCCCGCCTTCGAGGCCGACCACGTGGCGGGGCACGAGCTGTGGCGGATGGATTGGGGCGATTATCTGCCCTCGCAGGCGCTGCACCTGACCAAGCAGCTGCCGGTGATCGGCATGACCGGTCATGCCTTGCTGGACGTCGCGCAGGCGCAATGGGTGGCGGGGCTTCAGGCCAGCGTCTTTGCGGTGATCTGCCTGGCCTTTGGTGCGCTGCTGTTCCAGGCGGCGGAGCGGCGGGGCATCCTGGCCCGTGCCAATGAGCGGCTGGAGCAGCGGGTCGCCGAGCGCACCGCGGAGCTGTCGGGCGCCAACGAGGCACTGCGCCGCGAGGTCAGCGAGCGGCTGGAGGCCGAGGCCGCGCTGAGGCAGGCGCAAAGCGATCTGGTGCAGGCCGGAAAGCTGAGCGCGCTGGGGCAGATCTCGGCGGGGATCAGCCACGAGCTCAATCAGCCATTGATGGCGATCCGGCAATTCGCCGAGAATGGCGCGACCTTTCTCGACAAGGGCAAGGCCGAGATGGCGGGCCGGAACCTGTCGCGCATTTCCGATCTGGCGGCGAGAATGGCGCGGATCATCAGCAACCTGCGCGCCTTTGCGCGCCATGAAAGCGAGCCTGTCGCGAAGGTCGATCTGGTGACGGTGATCAACCAGGCGCTGGAGCTGGCCGAGACCCGCCTTGAGCGCGACGGCATCGGCGTGGAATGGCACCCCCCCGAGAGCGCGGTCATGGTACAGGCGGGCGAGGTACGGCTGGGTCAGGTCCTGTTGAACCTGATCTCAAACGCCGCCGACGCCATGGCCCAAAGCGCAACAAAGCGCATCCTGATCACGATCGAGCCGGGCGATCCGGTGGTGGCGGTCGAAGTGAGCGACACCGGCCCCGGCATCGACGAGCCCGAAAAGATCTTTGACCCGTTCTATACGACCAAGGAGGTCGGGGGCTCGGAGGGTATGGGCCTGGGCCTGTCGATCTCATACGGGCTGGTGCAGAGTTTCGGAGGCGAGATCCGGGGCCGCAACGCCGCTGAGGGCGGCGCGGTGTTCCGGGTGGAGCTGGAACGCTGGCCCGAAGACAACGACGAAGACCAGGAGGACGCCGCATGAGCGCGACACCGCAAACGGTGCTGGTGGTGGATGACGACGCCGCCGTGCGCGAGGCCCTGACCCAGACGCTGGAACTGGCGGATATGCAGGCACTGGCGGCCGGCTCCTTTATCGAAGCGAAGGACCATATCGCGCCCGGTTTCACCGGGGTCATCCTGTCGGATATCCGCATGCCGGGGCGCGACGGGTTCCATTTGCTGACCCATGCCCAGCAGATCGACGCGGAACTGCCGGTGATCCTGCTGACCGGCGAGGGCGACATTCCGATGGCAGTGGAGGCGATGGGGCAAGGCGCGTTCGATTTCCTGGAAAAGCCCTGTGCGCCGGATGATCTGCTGGCGGTGGTGAACCGGGCATTGCAGACGCGCGCGCTGGTGCTGGAGAACCGGCGCCTGAAGGTGCAGCTGGAAACCGGCGATCCGGCGGCGCGGATGCTGCGCGGCACCTCGCGTATCGCCGAGGATTTGCGCGCAAGGGTGCGCGCGGTGGCGCCCACGGGGGCCGAGGTGCTGGTCACCGGCCCTCCGGGCGCAGGTATTTCGAAGGTGGCGGAGGTGATCCACCTGATGTCGCCCGACGTGACCGGGCCGTTCGTCAAGCGCGCCGCAGCCTCGCTGGACCCCCGGGCGCTGGAGGAGGCACTGAGCGCCGCCGCCGGGGGCAGCCTGTTTCTTGATGAGGTGGCGGCGATGCCGAACCCGGCGCAATACGCGCTGTTGGAGCGGATCGAACAGGGCGCGGGCGCGCGGCTGATCGCGGGCGCAAGCGGCGATATGAAAGCCGAGGTCGAGGCCGGGCGGATGCATGCGGAACTGTATTACCGGCTGGACGTGATGCCGGTGCGCATCCCGTCGCTGGCCGAGCGGCCCGAGGACATTCCGGTGTTGTTTCGCCATTATGTCGCGCTGGCGGCCGAGCAGGCCGGTCTGCCGGTGCCGGAAATCTCGCCCGATCACATGGCCGCGCTGATGGCGCAGGAATGGCCGGGCAATGCCCGCTCGCTGATGAGCGCGGCAATGCGATTCGTGCTGGGCATGCCCGGAGAAACCCAGGAAGCCGCCGAACTGGGGCTGGCCGAGCAGATGGCGCGGGTGGAGCGATCCTTGCTGATCGCGGCGCTGAGCCGGCAGAACGGGCGCGCTTCGCAAGCGGCAAAGGTGCTGAAACTGCCGCGCAAGACGCTTTACGACAAGCTGGCGCGCTATGGCATACGTCCCGAGGAGTTCCGCCGGGAGTAGCGGGCCGGCCTGCCAATGGCCGCGCGGTTTTCATGCCTGCGCTTTTTGGGCCAGCGCCGGGGGGCCAGCCCCCCGGACCCCCCGAGGTATTTGAGGCCAGATGAAGGGGTGGGCCGGGTTTGGGCCGTGCCGAGTCCTGTGCGAAAATCCGCACAACGCGGTCAGACCCTGTGCGGGATCCCGCACAATGCTGTCCTGCAGCATCGCTATGCGCCCGGAAAAATCCATGCAGTCACCTGATTATAAAGTATTTTTCAATTAGGTTCATTTTTTGGGCGTCTTGTCTTGAGCGCATGGCCGCCATGCGAAAACATGCCTGCGTCGCGCCTCTTGGCGCTGATTGCAATGTCTCAATACATGGGAGGAGACTGATATGAAATTCCTGACAGCCACTGCGACCGCGATGGCGCTGACCGTCACTGCCGGCGCCGCATCCGCGGCCTGTGACGACGGCGAGATCGTCGTCAAGTTCAGCCACGTCACCAATACCGACAAGCACCCCAAGGGCATCGCCGCCTCGCTGCTGGAAAAGCGCGTGAACGAGGAGATGGACGGCACCATGTGCATGGAAGTCTATCCCAACTCGACGCTTTACAACGACAACAAGGTTCTGGAAGCCATGTTGCAGGGCGATGTGCAGCTGGCCGCGCCGTCGCTGTCGAAATTCGAGCAATTCACCAAGCAGTTCCGCCTGTTCGATCTGCCCTTCATGTTCAATGATATCGATGCCGTGGATGCGTTCCAGGCGTCGGAGACCGGCCAGGGCATGCTGGATTCGATGCAGCGCCGCGGGTTGCAGGGGCTGGCCTATTGGCACAACGGCATGAAGCAGATGTCGGCCAATGTGCCTTTGATCGAGCCGAGCGACGCCGAGGGCCTGAAGTTCCGCGTGCAGTCCTCGGACGTGCTGGTCGCGCAGATGGAGGCGATCGGCGGCAGCCCGCAGAAAATGGCCTTTTCCGAAGTTTACGGCGCGTTGCAGCAGGGTGTCGTGGACGGTCAGGAGAACACCTGGTCCAACATCTACGGCAAGAAGTTCTTCGAGGTGCAGGATGGCATCACCGAAACCAACCATGGTGTGATCGACTACCTGGTGGTGACCAATATCGACTGGCTCGAGGGGCTTGACGAGGATGTGCGCGAGCAGTTCGTGACCATCGTCGACGAGGTCACCAAGACGCGCAACAGCGAGTCCGCCAAGGTCAACCAGGAGGCCAAGCAGGCGATCATCGACGCCGGTGGCGAGGTGCGCGAGCTGACGCCCGAACAGCGCGAGAAGTGGGTCGAGGCGATGAAGCCCGTCTGGGAGCAGTTCAAGGACGATGTCGGCCAGGAGAACATCGACGCAGCCCAGGCGATCAACGCCAGCATGTAAAACCGGGCTGCGCCCTTGGCGCAACCGGCGGGCGGGCCGTTTCGAATGGCCCGCCCTTTTCGTACCCGGTGAGAGGGAGGGGAAGAGATGCAGACCCGTCACAGCACGACGGACAGGATCGAGGAAACGGTGATTGCCGCGCTTCTCGGTCTGATGACGATGGTGACATTCGCCAATGTCATCGCGCGATACCTGTTCAATTCGAATATCTTGTGGGCGCTTGAACTGACCGTGTTCATGTTCGGCTGGCTGGTTTTGCTGGGCGCCTCCTATGCGGTCAAGAAACGCGCCCATCTTGGGGTGGATGCGCTGCTCAACATGATGCCGCCGGGGCTGCGCCGCGGGATGGCGCTGTTTTCGGTGACCTGTTGCCTTGTGTTCGCGCTGATGCTGCTGAAGGGCGCCTGGGATTACTGGGCTCCTTATGCCGAGCTGCCGCCGACCACGGGGCGCTGGTTTCCCACGGGGCTGAATTTCGAGATGCGCGGACAGGGTTGGTACGAGGTGCAGGATATCCCGATGATCGCGCCGCTGAAGTTTCTCGAGACGCTGATCAACGAGGGTGAAAGCTATGAGAAGATCCCCAAGGTGATCCCTTACCTGGTTCTGCCGATCTCGATGCTGCTGCTGACGGTGCGTTTCGCACAGGCCGCGGTGGCGATCTGGCGGGGAGAAAGCGACCGGCTGGTCGCCAGCCACGAGGTCGAGGAAGAGCTTGAGAGCGCCCGCGCCCAGCAAGGGGAGCATGAGTGATGGAAGTTGTTCTTCTTTTTGTGATGGTGATCGGCCTTCTGCTGGTCGGTGTGCCGATTGCCGTTTCGCTGGGGCTGAGTTCGACCCTGTTCCTGTTGTGGTTCTCGGAAAGCTCGATGGCGTCCATCGCGCAGACCCTGTTCGAGGCCTTCGAGGGGCACTTCACCCTGCTGGCGATCCCGTTCTTCATCCTGGCCTCGTCATTCATGACGACGGGCGGCGTGGCGCAGCGGATCATCCGCTTTTCGATCGCCTGCGTGGGGCATCTGCATGGCGGGCTGGCGATTGCCGGTGTGTTCGCCTGCATGCTCTTCGCCGCGCTGTCGGGATCGAGCCCGGCCACGGTGGTCGCCATCGGCACGATCGTGATCGCGGGCATGCGGCAGGTGGGTTATACCCGCGATTTCGCCGCCGGCGTGATCGCCAATGCGGGCACGCTTGGCATTCTCATCCCGCCCTCGATCGTGATGGTGGTCTATGCCGCCGCGGTCGAGGTCTCGGTCGGGCGCATGTTCCTTGCGGGCGTGATCCCCGGCCTGATGGCGGGCGGGATGCTGATGACGGCGATCTATGTCATGGCGCGGCTGCGCAACATGCCCAAGGGCGAGTGGCGCGGCTGGGGCGAGATCCTGGCCTCGGGGCGCGATGCGGCCTGGGGGCTGTTTCTGATCGTCATCATCCTGGGCGGCATCTATGGCGGCATCTTCACGCCGACCGAAGCCGCCGCCGTGGCCGCTGTCTATTCGTTCTTCATCGCCTCTTTCGTCTACAAGGACATGGGGCCGCTGGCGAGCGAGGGCGAGGGGCGCAACCTGAGCCTGTTGAAAAAACCGCAGGCTCTGATCACGGCGTTCTTCCATGCCGATACGCGTCACACGCTATTCGAGGCGGGCAAGCTGACGGTGACATTGCTGTTCGTGATCGCCAATGCGCTGATCCTCAAGCATGTGCTGACCGACGAGCAGATCCCGCAACAGATCGCGGGTGCGATGCTGGATGCGGGCTTCGGGCCAGTGATGTTCCTGATCGTGGTCAACGTGATCCTGCTGATCGGCGGACAGTTCATGGAGCCCTCGGGGCTTCTGGTGATCGTGGCGCCGCTGGTCTTTCCGATCGCGATGGAGCTGGGGATCGACCCGATTCACCTTGGGATCATCATGGTGGTCAACATGGAGATCGGGATGATCACGCCGCCGGTGGGGTTGAACCTGTTCGTCACCTCGGGCGTGGCGGGGATGCCGATGATGGGCGTCGTGCGCGCCGCCCTGCCCTTCCTTGCGGTGCTCTTCGTGTTCCTGATCCTTATCACCTATATACCGTGGATATCGACGGTTCTGCCCAATACCTTCATGGGGCCGGAGATCATCACGAAATAGGCTTTGCGGTAACGAGTGATTCGCGCCGCCCCCCGTTGGGCGGCGCGTTTTTCTTGGCGGGGGTGGCGGCGCATCCCGGAGACGCGCCAGCGGCAACAAAACCTATTTCCCCTTCCAGACCGGATCGCGTTTTTCCGCGAAAGCGCGAGCGCCCTCGGCCTGGTCCTCGGAGGCATAAAGCACATCCACGGTTTCGAACTGGCGCCGGGTGATCCGGTTCATGGCGTCCTGAAAGGTCATCGCCTCGGCCTCGCGCACGATCTCCTTGAGGGCGGCGTAAACAAGGGGCGGCCCCGATGCGAGATGCTCGGCCATCTCGCGCGCCTTCGACATCAAGTCGCCTGCGGGATGGATATGATTGATGAGGCCCCAGCGGGCGGCCTCTTCGGCGTCGATCCAGCGACCGGTCAGCAGCATTTCCATCGCGATATGATAGGGGATGCGCTTGGGCAATTTCACACTGGCGGCATCGGCCACCGTGCCCGAGCGGATTTCCGGCAAAGCGAATTGCGCGTGATCCGCGGCCAGGATGATATCGGCCGAAAGCGCCCATTCCAGCCCGCCGCCACAGCAGATGCCGTTGACGGCGGCGATGATCGGCTTGTTCATCGCGCGCATTTCCTGAATGCCGCCAAATCCGCCCGGCCCGTAATCGCCATCCACCGCGTCGCCATCGGCGGCGGCCTTGAGATCCCAGCCGGGGCAGAAGAATTTCTCGCCCGCGCCGGTGATCAGGGCGACGCGCATATCGGGATCGTCGCGAAAATCGCGGAAAACCTCGCCAAGGATGCGGCTGGTGGCGATGTCGATGGCGTTGGCCTTGGGCCGGTCCAGCGTCACCTCGAGCACATGGCCCGAGCGGGTTGTCTTGACGGGGCTCTCTGTCATGGCGTCTCTCCGATGGTTGCGATGGTGATGAACGCATCCACCGCCACGGCGCGGTCGGGCGTGCAGATGAGCGGGTTGATTTCCACCTCTTCAAGGCGGTCAGCGTGATGGGTCACGTAATCCTGCACCGCCAGCACCGCATCGGCAATGGCGGCGCGCGCGACGGGCGGCGCGCCGCGATATCCCGCCAGCAGCGGCGCGATGCGCAACCCGTCAAGCGCGGCATCGATATCGGCGCGGGTCACGGGCAAGAGAAGCTGCGCGCTATCGGCGATGATCTCGGTCAGGGTGCCGCCCGCGCCAAGCGTCAGCACGAAGCCATGCGCCGGATCGCGGGTGACACCGATCAGCAGTTCGGCCACCCCGTCGGTGATCATCTCTTCGACCAGCCAGCTTTCGCAAGGCATGGCGCGGGCGGTGTCGATGGCGGCGCCGGGGTCATCGCGCGCGAGCACGACGCCGCCCGCCTCGGTCTTGTGCGCAAGACCCTCGGCCTTGATGACCAGCGGCACGGCGATCCGCTGCGCGGCGGTTTCGAGCGCGGCGTGCTCCTCGGCACGCAAGGCGCGCGGCACCTTGAGCCCATGCCGTGCAAGCGCGGCCTTGGCCTCGGCTTCGCTGAGGGTGCGCGGCGCCACGGGCGAGCCGGGCAAGAGAAGCGGCGCGGGATCAGGGCGGGCACACCCGAGAAAACCCGCCGCCTCGATCGCGGTGAGCGCGTCATCAAGCCCGTGCAGCGGCACGAGCCCCGCTTCGATGCAGCGCAGGGCGACGGGTTCGGGCAGCGCCTCGGGCAAGGTGGCGATCAGCGCCAGTGGCTTGCCGCTCGCGCGCGACGCCATCGCGCTGGCCGTGATGATGCAGTCCCAGGCCGCCATGCTGCAGCGATCCGCGCGCGGGAAATCCGCGACAAGGCAGCCAAGGGCCAGATCGCCCGACAGCATCGCCGTGAATGTGCGCGCCATTGCCGGGACATTGTCCCAGATATAGGTATGATAATCCAAGGGGTTGGCCAGCGACACCATCGGCCCGAGCGCATCGCGCAGCGCCTGTTTCTGGCCCTCGGCGAGCGGCGGCAAGACGATATCGCGCCCCTCGGCGCTGTCGGCCACAAGGCTGGCCTCGCCCCCCGAGCAGGACATCGAGGCGATCCGGTTCGATGCCAGGGCGCCTGCGAAATGCACAAGCTTCAGGCTTTCCAGAAAGGCGGTCAGGCTGAAGACCTGCGCGAAACCCAGGCGCCGCAAGAGCGCCCGACCGCCCGCGTCGCTGCCCGCCAGCGAAGCGGTATGGGAGACCGCCGCCGCCTGCGCATGGGCCGAGCGCCCGGCCTTCAATGCGATCACCGGCTTGTTGCGCGCATGTGCCTCGGCGGCCAGCGCCTCGAAGGCGCGCAGATCACCCACCCCTTCGATATGCAGGCCAAGCGCGGTCACACGGTCATCGGCCAGAAGCGCACGGCCCATATCGGCAAGCCCGGTCTGCGCCTGGTTGCCGGCGGTCAGCACATAGGCCAGCGGCAGGCCGCGCGCCTGCATGGTAAGGTTGAGCGCGATATTGGAGCTTTGGGTCAGGATCGCCACGCCCGAATCGCAACGCTGCCCGCCATGCTGGTCGGGCCACAGTAGCGCCCCGTCGAGATAATTGACGAAACCATAGCAATTGGGCCCGATCACCGGCATCGCGCCCGCCGCCTGCAGCAATCTCGCCTGAAGGTCGGCGCCATCGCCGGTTTCGGCCTGCGCCTCGCTGAAGCCGCTGGCGAAACAGACCGCCCCGCCCGCCCCCATCAGGGCGAGCGCGCGCGTCACCTCGATGGTGGCGTGGCGATTGACCCCGATGAATGCCGCATCCGGCGCGCCGGGCAGATCGGCAAGATCCGCATGGGCCGCGACGCCGCCCAGTTCACCGCGGCGCGGATGCACGGGCCAGATATCGCCGGCAAAGCCCATCTTGCGGCATTGCTCGACCACATTGGCGCACCACGCCCCGCCGCCGATCACGGCAATCGAGCGCGGGCGAAGAAGGCGGGAAAGATCGCGCGTCATACCAGGCTCCGTCGAAACAGAAAGGGAAAGGGGCGCTGCCCCTCTTGGCCCGGACGGGGCCGGGCCAATTCACCCCGAGGTATTTTCAGCCAGATGAAGTAACCCGGTGTTAACCCCGCCCTGCCACATTGGCTGCGCGGCACAGGCTGAGGAGCCGATGGCCGCGCCAGGTGAAGCCCCTCGTTCCTTGTGAACGGGGGGTATTCCTCATGACGCGCCCATGTCTTCATCTGGCGAAAAATACCTCGGGGGTTTGGGGGCAGCGCCCCCAATGCGATCCCACCGCCAGACAGAACGCCGCTCTCGCTCATGCGCCCAGCGGCCGCAGCAATTCGCGGCTGATGATATGGCGCTGGATTTCGCTGGTGCCGTCCCAGATCCGCTCGACCCGCGCATCGCGCCAGAAGCGTTCGATCGGCAGGTCGTCCATCAGCCCCATGCCGCCATGCACCTGGAGGGTCGCGTCGGTCACGCGGGCCAGCATTTCGCTGGCATAAAGCTTGGCGCTGGCGATTTCGCGGTTGGCGGGCAGGCCCTGGTCAAGCCGCCAGGCCGCGGCAAGGGTCAGGAAATCGGCGGCGTCGATCTCGGTGATCATGTCGGCGATCTGGAAGCCCACGCCCTGGAACTTGCCGATCGGCTGGCCGAACTGGCGCCGTTCGGCGGCGTGCGAGAGCGCATACTCAAAGCAGCGCCGCGCGCGCCCGACGCTCATGGTGGCGACGGTGATGCGGGTGGCATAAAGCCATTCGTTCATCACCGCGAAACCGCCATCGACCTCGCCCAGCACCTGCGCGTCGGGCAGGCGGCAATCGTCGAATTCCAGCACCATGTTCTTGTAGCCGCGGTGGCTGACCGAGTTGTAGCCGTCGCGGATGGTGAAACCGGGCGTGCCGCGATCCACCAGGAAGGTGGTGATCCGCTTCTTGGGGCCACGGTCGGTCATGTCCTCGCCGGTGGCAACGAAGACGATCACGAAATCGGCGTGATCGGCCCCCGAGATGAAATGCTTGGTGCCGTTGAGCACCCAATCCCCGCCATCGCGCCGGGCGGTGCATTTCATGCCGCGCACATCCGATCCGGCGTCGGGTTCGGTCATTGCCAGCGCGTCCATCCGCTCGCCGCGCACGGCGGGCAGAAGGTAGCGCTCGCGCTGATCGCCGGTGCAGGCCATCAGGATATTCTGGGGACGCCCGAAGAAATGCGTGAGCGCCATCGAGCCGCGCCCGAGTTCGCGCTCGACGAGGGCGAAATCCAGGTGGCCCAGCCCGGCGCCACCCACCTCTTCGGGGAAGTTGCAGGCATAGAACCCCAGATCCAGTGTCTTGCGCTTGATCTCTTGCGCGAGGTCGGCGGGCACCTGGCCGCTGCGTTCGACCTCGGCCTCGTGGGGATAAATCTCGTTCTCGACGAAGCTGCGCACGGTCGAGACGATCATCTCCTGTTCATCGTTCAGTCCGAAATGCATGGGTTCAGTCCTTATCGGCATGAAGCGCCGCCAGGTCCGCGACACGGCGGGCGACCTGGGGCGAGGGTTCACAGGAGCGGCGGGTTTCAAGGCTGACATGGATCATCAACTGATCCGAGCTGGCCAGCACCGTGCCATCGCCCGCGCGGATCATCTGGTGAGCGCAGCGCAATTTCTTGCCCGCGCCTTCGGTGACGCGGCTATGGACCTCGACCCGCTCACCGGCATGGGTTTCGGCAAGGAAACGGATGGTGGACTCCACGGTGAAATAGCTGAGGCCCGAGGCGATGTAGTCGGCGTCCGCCCCCACATGCGCCATGACCACATCCGCCGCGTCCGAGAATATCTGCCCGTAGCGGCCTTCGTTCATGTGGCCGTTGGCATCGGTCCAGTCCACCGGGATCACCCGCGATTGCGAGACCAGCGGATCGCCATCTGCAAGCGGCTGGCGCAGGCTCTGTTGATGCGCATTGATGAGCCGCCCGGCGGCATTGCCCTGCTGCCTGAGCGCGCGCATCATGGCGATGAGGTTGCCATCGCGCTTGCGCTCGAGTTCGCGGATCGAAAGATGCCCGGATTGCGCGTCGGACTGGCTGGCGATCTTTTCCACCAGCTCGTCGCTCATTTCGGGCACATCCATGAGCTTGGTCCAGGGCCAGGCCAGCGCCGGGCCGAACTGGGCGATGAAATGGCGCATCCCGGCCTCGCCCCCGGCGATGCGGAAGGTTTCGAACAGCCCCATCTGCCCCCATCGAAGGCCAAAGGCATAGCGAATGGCGTTGTCGATTTCCTCGGTGGTGGCGATGTCGTCATTCACGAGCCACAGCCCCTCGCGCCAGACAGCTTCCATCAGGCGGTCGGCGATATGGGCGTCGATCTCCTTGCGCACATGCAGGGGATAAAGCCCGACCGAGGTGAGCAGCGCCTTGCAGCTTTCCACGGCGCCCGGATCGGTGGCGGGCGAGGGCACGACTTCGATGAGCGGCAGAAGATAGACCGGGTTGAACGGGTGCGTCACCATAATGCGCGCGGGCTCGGCAGCGCCCTGCTGCAACTCGGAGGGTTTGAAGCCCGAGGTCGAAGACCCGATCAGCGCGCCCGGATCGGCGGCCTGGATCTCGGCGAAGACCCGGTGCTTGAGGTCCAGCCGCTCGGTCACGCTTTCCTGAACCCAATCGACGCCGCTGACCGCCTCGGCGATCGAGGCGCAGAAGGTCAGCGCCCCCTCGTCGGGCATGGCGCAGTCGTAAAGCATCGGCAGGGCGCGGCGGGCATTGTCGAGCACCTCGCCGACCTTGCGTTCGGCCTGCGCGTCGGGATCGAACACCCGCACGTCCCAGCCATTGAGCAAAAAGCGCGCGGCCCAGCCGCCGCCGATCACACCGCCCCCGATGATCGCTGCGGTTCTTGTCATATGTCGTCTCCTTCTTGGCGCGGCCCAAGCGCGCCCTCATCGTATCCGTTGAATTCCAGTATCTCGCGCGCCGCGGTGATGCGGTCGCCGCCGCCCGTGGCGGCGCGGTCAAGCACCCAGCCGAAGCTGCCATCGGGCGTGCCGATGGCGGCGGTGCGATAGCCCTCGTCGACCCAGACCACCCAGAGTTCCAGCGCCTCCGAGGGGCCGGAAAGCCGCCAGCGGTTCGGCCCCAGAACAGTGGCGGGCCGGGTTACGCGCCAGGTTTCACAAGCGCCGCCCGCATCGCAGGCGCGACGCGTGAAGGTGAAGGCGTCGGTCTCGCCCGGTCGATAGGCGAGCGAGATGAGCCCGGCCATGTCGGGCGTTGGCGGCGTGGTCGCACGCAGCACCCAGTCGCCCGAAAGCCGCGCATGATCGCTGCGCGTCGTGACCGAGAGAGGCTGGCCGGTGTCGCGATAATCCGGGCCTGAAGGCGCGGTGGCGCAGGCGGCAAGAAGCAGGAGCGACAGGCGGCTGAAGCGCAGTTTCATGGCACCATGCTTTCCGTATGGCCGTCCACCGCCAGCACCTGCCCGCTGACGCGGCCAGCGGCGGGGGAGGCGAGAAACAGAGCCATATCGGCAAGGTCGTCGGCGCTGACCCATGTGCGCAGGCTGGAGCCCTTGACGTAGATCTGGCGCACCTCGTCGGGCGGGAGGCCGCTGGCGGCGGCTTCCATCGCGACGACGCGGTCCATGCGCGCGCCCTCGACCGCGCCGGGGGCGATGGCGTTGACGCGCACGCCTGCCGGGCCAAGCTCCATCGCCAGCGTCTTCATGAGGCCGATCAGCCCCCATTTCGCGGTGACATAGGGGCTGCGATGGGGCACGCCATGCAGGCCGGATGTGGAGCTGGTCAGCAGGATCAGCCCCGCGCCCTGCGCCCGCATCACCCGCGCTGCCCAACGGCAGGTCAGAAACGCGCCGTTCAGGTTGACATCGAGGCAGGCGCGCCATGCGTCGTAATCGAGATCCTCGATCCGCCCCGCCGGGCCGCCGGTACCGGCATTGGCGCAGACCACATCCGCGCCGCCCCACTCGGCCTCGACCCGGTCGAGGAATGACGCCATCTGCGCGGGGTCGGTCACATCGGCCGCAACGGCGATGGCGCCGGGCAGGTCGGCCTCGGCCGCCGCGACGGCGGATGCATCGGCATCGCAAAGCGCCACGCGGTCGCCGCGCGCCTGAAAGCGGCGCGCAAGGGTCAGGCCGATCCCCGAGGCCCCGCCGGTGATGACAACACGCTGGCCCATGATGTTCAGCCCTTGGGCGTTTGTTTGCGAAGGTTCAGCTTCTGGCGGACCGCGTCGGGGCCGATCACCCGCGCGCCGAGGTTCTCGACGATCCCGGCGGCGCGTTCGACAAGCTGCCAGTTTTCCGCGAGCACGCCCTTGTCGAGCATCAGGTTATCCTCGAGCCCGACGCGCACATTGCCGCCCGCCAGAACGCTGGCGGCCACATAAGGCATCTGGTTGCGCCCAAGGGCGAAGGCGGAAAACGTCCAGTCCGACGGGATATTGTTGACCATCGCCATGAAGGTGTTGAGGTCATCGGGGGCGCCCCAAGGCACGCCCATGCAGAGCTGCACCAGGGCGTCGGGTTCAAGAATGCCGTCCTTGACCAGTTGCTTGGCATACCAGAGATGGCCGGTGTCAAATGCCTCGATCTCGGGTTTGACGCCGAGTTCGGTCATCATGCGGCCCATCGCCTGCAACATGCCGGGCGTGTTGGTCATGACGTAATCGGCCTCGGCGAAGTTCATGGTGCCGCAATCGAGGGTGCAGATTTCTGGCAGGCAGTCAGCCACATGGGCGACGCGCTCGGCGGCGCCGGCCATGTCGGTGCCGGCCTCGTCCAGCGGCAGGGGTGCGTCGATACCGCCGAAGGTGATGTCGCCGCCCATACCGGCGGTGAGGTTCAGCACCACGTCGGTGTCGGAGTCGCGAATCCGGTCGGTGACTTCGCGAAACAGCCCGCGATCGCGCGAGGGCGCGCCGGTTTCGGGGTCACGCACATGGCAATGCACCACGGCGGCTCCGGCCTTGGCGGCGGCGATGGCGCTGTCGGCGATTTGCTGGGGCGAGCGGGGCACATGTGGGCTGCGGTCCTGGGTCGCGCCCGAGCCGGTCACGGCACAGGTGATGAAAACCTCGCGGTTCATGGCAAGCGGCATGGGGGTCCTCCTGATTTGTTGCGGGTCATGCAATGGCATGAGTTGCGCGAAGGGTAACGCGCTGGCAGCGCAATCGCATTTGCAGTATCAGACAATTATCATGCCTGAATGGACAAAAACCACGGACGCGCCGGTGCGCATCACCTTTCTGCTCTTTGACGAGTTCTCGAACCTGTGTCTGGCGAACTGTCTGGAACCCTTGCGCGCGGCCAACACGATCACGCGGGCGCGCGCCTTTGACTGGCAGATCGTGACGCCATCGGGCGCGCCGGTGCTGTCCTCGAGCGGAATGCAGGTGATGCCCCACGCCGCCCTGCCCGACATGCAGGGCAACGCCGATTACCTGTTCGTGCTGGCCAGCTATTACCACGAGGTGCATGATTCGGGCGCGACGCGGCGGGCGCTGCGGGTCGCAGCGCGCAAGGCGGGCACGGTCGTGGCGCTGGATGCGGGGCCGTGGCTGCTGGCGGCGGCCGGGCTGCTGGCGGGGCGTCGGGCGACGGTGCATTGGGATTTGCTGGATGCCTTTACCGAGCGGTTCCTTGATGTCGAGGCCGAGCGCGCAAGGGTGTTGCGAGACGGGCCGTGGTGGACCTGTGCGGGTGCGATGTCGGCGCTTGATCTGACGCTGGGGCTGATTGCGGATCACCTGGGGCTGGCGGCGCGGCTGGATGTGGAGTCACTGTTCATTCATGGCGATCCGCCGGTGGCGATGCCGCGTGAGCGCCAAGCGGTGAGCGATCCGCTGGTGCACCGGGCGCTGAGCCTGATGCGCCAGAACACCGAACGGCCCTTGCCGCTGTCGGGGCTGGCGCGCAGATTGTCATGCCAGGCACGCACGCTGGACCGGCGGTTTCGCGCGACCCTGGGCGCGCCGCCCGGTGCGGTCTATCGGCACCTGCGGCTTGCGGCGGCGCGACGGATGCTGGAGACCACAAGCCTCGGCATTGCCGAAATCGCGCTGCGCAGCGGTTATGACAGCCCCGCCGCACTGACGCGGGCGGTGCGCCGCCTTTACGGCGCGACGCCGAGCGAGCTGCGCGCGAGCGGCTGAGCCACCTTGTCCCGCCTGCGGTTTCGGCGCAGGATCGCGCCATGACAGACCCGACAAACGCCCCCCGCTTTCGCCTGCGCCTTGTCTTTGCCCCCAACGAGATGCTGGGGCCGGGCAAGGCCGAGCTGCTGGAGCGGATCGCCGAGACCGGGTCGATCGCGGCGGCGGGGCGTGAGATGGGCATGAGTTACAAGCGGGCCTGGCAGCTGGTCGAGACGATGAACGCAATGTTTCGCGCGCCCGTCGTCGAAAGCACGCGCGGCGGCGCGCGTGGCGGCGGCGCGGTCGTGACCGAGACCGGGCAGGCCGTATTGGCCGAATTCCGGGGTCTTGAGGAAGCTGCCCAGAGCGCCGGAGCCGCGCATATTGCACGGCTGACCGGAATGCTGCGCGATATTCCCGAAGGAAAATAACGCTTGCCTTGCGGGCGGCATTCTCGATATTCCCCATGAAACATATCGCTTTGCAAGGGGAGAGAATCACATGAGCCGTTCGTCGGCGCGCCGCGCGATTTCCGCCATGCTGGCCGCTGCGCTGTTGCCCGCAACCGTGGCGCAGGCCGAGAGCGTCACGGTCTTTGCCGCCGCCAGCATGACCAATGCCATGCAGGAAATCGAGGAGCGGTTCGAGGCCGCAAGCGGCCATGAGCTTGTGGTGTCGCTGGCCGGATCCTCGGCGCTGGCGCGCCAGATCCAGCAAGGCGCCCCGGCGGATGTGTTCATCTCGGCCAATCCGGGCTGGATGGATAGGCTGGAGTCCGAAGGGCTGATCGAAGAAGGCACGCGGTTTGATCTTCTTAACAACTCTATCGTGCTGATCGCGCATGGCCGTGATGCCGCACCAGTCGAAATCGGCCCCGACATGGACATGGCCGGGCTGCTGGATGGTGGCCGCTTGGCGATGGCGATGGTTGATGCGGTGCCCGCCGGGATTTACGGCAAGGCATCGCTTGCATCGCTGGGGCTGTGGGATGGCATCGCCCGCGAAGTGGCGCAGGCCGACAATGTGCGCGCCGCGCTGGCGCTGGTCGCGGCTGGAGAGGCGCCCTACGGCATCGTTTATGCGACCGATGCGGCGGCCAGCGACAACGTGACGGTCGTCGCCACCTTTCCCGCCGACAGCCACCCGCCGATTGTATATCCGGCGGCGGATGTCGAAGGACGCGATACCGAAGCCGAGACAGCATTTATGGAGTTCCTGCGCGGTCCCGAGGCGCGCGCGGCCTTTGAACGACAAGGGTTCATCGTGGTGACGGAGTAACGCGACCGCATGGGATGGCTTGAACCGCAGGAATGGGAGGCCGTGGCGCTGTCGCTGAGGGTCTCGTTCTGGGCAACGCTGGTGGCGTTGCCCTTTGGCGTGTTCATCGCCCACGCGCTGGCGCGCTGGCAGTTTCCGGGCAAGCAGCTGTTGAACGGGCTGGTGCATCTGCCGCTGATCCTGCCGCCGGTGGTGACGGGCTACCTGCTGCTGCTGACCTTCGGCACCAAGGGGCCGGTCGGGGGATTGCTGCAGGATTTCGGCATCGTGCTGGCGTTTCGCTGGACCGGTGCGGCATTGGCGGCGGCGGTGATGGGCTTTCCCTTGATGGTGCGCGCGATCCGCCTGTCGATCGAGGCGGTCGATCCGAAGCTGGAACAGGCGGCATCGGTATTGGGCGCGTCAAGGACATGGGTTTTCGTGACCGTGACGCTGCCCTTGATCCTGCCGGGGATCATCGCGGGCAGTATCCTGGGTTTCGCCAAGGCGATGGGCGAGTTCGGCGCGACGATCACCTTCGTTTCCAACATCCCCGGCGAGACCCGCACGGTGCCGACGGCGATCTATGCCTTTCTGCAGGTGCCGGGGGGCGAATCCTCGGCGATGCGGCTGGTGGTGGTCTCGGTCGTCGTGGCGATGGGGGCGCTGATCATGTCGGAATGGCTGGCGCGGCGGGCCGCGAAAAGGGTTTCGGGAACATGACGCTTGCCGTGCGCATCAAACATTCATTCGGGGATTTCACGCTGGATGTGGATTTCGAGGCGCCGCCGGGATTGACGGTGCTGTTCGGGCGGTCGGGGTCGGGCAAGACGACGCTCATCAACGCGGTGGCGGGTTTGCTGAGGCCCGATGAGGGGCGCATCGCGGTGGATGGGCAGACCCTGCTGGACAGCGCGCGCGGTGTGGACCTGCCGGCCCATCGCCGGGGTCTGGGATATGTGTTTCAGGAGGCGCGGCTCTTTCCGCATATGAGCGTGCGCCAGAACCTCAAGTTCAGTCGCTGGTTCCGCAAGGGCAGGCGCGCCGATTTCGGGCAGGTGGTCGAGATGCTGGGGATCGGCGATCTGCTGGATCGCCGCCCCGGCGCGCTGTCGGGGGGCGAGCGCCAGCGCGTCGCCATCGGGCGCGCATTGCTGGGCGATCCGGGGATCCTGCTGGCCGATGAGCCGCTGGCCGCGCTGGACGAGGCGCGCAAGGCCGAGATCCTGCCCTATTTCGAGCGCCTGCGCGACGAGGCGGCGGTACCGATCCTTTATGTCAGCCATTCCGCGGCCGAAGTCGCGCGGCTGGCCACCACCGTCATCGCGCTTGAGAATGGCCGCGTCGCCGGGCAAGGCCCTGCCGCCGATATTCTGGGCGACCCGATGCTGACGCCGCTTGGCGCGCGGGCCGTGGGCGCGATGCTGTCGGCGCGGGTGGTGGCGCATCACGATGACGGATTGAGCGAGCTTGATGCCGGGGGCGTGAAGCTTTACGTGCCGCGCGTGGCGCAACCGGTGGGTCAAACCATACGCCTACGTATTGCCGCGCAGGAAGTGGTCCTGTCGCGGGCGCGGCCCGAGGGGTTGTCGGCGCTCAATATCGTGCCGGGCACCATCGAACGCATCCGCCCCGGCGAGGGGCCGGGGGCGATCGTATCGCTGGCCACGCCCGCCGGCCGCATCCTGTCGCGCATCACGCAGCGGTCGGCAAAGGCGCTCGGGCTGGCCGAGGGGATGCAATGCCACGCAATCATCAAGACCGTCGCCATCGCGCCGCAAGATGTCGGCGGGCGGGACTAGAACCGCGTCACCGCGTCAGGCCGCATCGTGTCTGTCGTCAGCGCCTACGGGACAGATTTGATATTTTCCTGACGGCGGATTTCTGGTTCATCGCAACTTGCAAGTGGCAAAAGCCGATAAGCGTGCGCCGATATATCCGGCTTCGGTTCGCAAACTGGGGCGGTTCAACCCATTTCGACCGGACACCTTGGCCGGACCAAGGAGGCTCAAGGCTAGCCTTAAGCATGTGCTTATGCCCGAGATGGACATCATCACTGATGGCGGTCGCCGCCGGCGCTGGTCACAGGGTCAGCAGCGCGCCCCCTCAAAACTGAGTGGACACATATTGTGGCACGGGCGCCGCGTGACCAGAAAACCGCGAAATTTCACTCGGATCGACGCGGAAGCCTTGTTTTTACTCGACCTGCAAGGAAAGGATGTGCGCTGCTTGATCGCCAATGACCCGGATTGACCGGCCCGGATTTTCATAATCGGTATCATCCAGACGGATGACGGCGCCAGCGTTAAACCGCTCCACCTCACCCGCGCTCGAGGTCAACTCCACTTCGCCCGAAAGGAGAACGCAAATTTGGCGGCGAGCTGAAAAATCCTTGCTGCTTGAGAATCCTGAAGGCAGCTGCGTAAAGAAATAGCGCTTGCACGGCTGAGCCGAGGACATCATCGGTGAGGTGGCCAGAAAGTCGCTCAGCCCTGCATTCAATTCGACCGTATCATGGCCGAACCGTGTGCCACCTTTGCCATCGTTCGAAAAGGTCGCAATTCGCATCGTCATTTCAGTCTCCTCCTCCACCGCTTGCGCATTGGCTTTTGCGAACCCGGCCAATCACATGAACATAGCCTACAAGCGCCTTTGGTATTTGGGAATGCTCTTCCGTTGGCCAAACAGCTCTTCATCGCGTTCGGATGCTGATTTATTTGCCTAGAACCATTATTTGAGACAGTATCGTGTCCAGAAAAGACAGGTCAGGCGGATGGGGACGGCGTGGAACGGTGGCTTGCAGGTTTATCGGCGTGCATTGGTGCGCTCATGCTTTGTGCCGGGGCTGTCATGGGCTGCACTCTGCCGACCATGCGTACCGACGTCGCACCAATACCGGAAAATGGTGGTCCGGTTCAGGTGAACGCATCCTTTGTCGTGCTCGACATCCTCGGTGTTGACGATGTGACACAACAAATCAACGTAGATATCGGCGCGAGTTTGACTTGGCAGGATCCGCGTCTCCTGTCGCTTGAGGGGTGCCGGTTTGCGCGCTCACAGGTCTGGGTTCCTGACATTATCTTGCAGAATTCGTCCAGCCTGCGCACCGCCCGAAACAATGCGCGCGATCAGGTGGTGATCGGGGCGGAGGGGCGCGTGAGCTACAGGCAGAGGTTCTTTGGCGATATCTCCACCTATCACAACCTGCGTGATTTTCCATTTGACGCGCATGATTTTGCGATCAGTTTCATGCCCGTCGAGACTGGTGCCGAGACGCTGAAATTCGTGCCGGATCAGGCGAATACATGGCTATCGGACCAGCTTAATATTTCAGGGTGGCACGTCACCAATCTGTCGCTCCAAGAACAGAGCGCAAAACTGCGCGAGGCCGGGCAAATACTGAGCATGCTCACACTTACGATCTCGGCGGAACGCGAGGTCAATTACTACCTCTTCCGGATCATGCTGCCGCTTTTCTTCGTCGTCGCGATGTCCTGGGTGATCTTCTGGGTGCCGCCAAGCAGGTTCGAGTTTCAGATCGGTCTCGGGGCCACGTCCATGTTGACGGTGATCGCGTTCAACCTCGCAGTCGCCGGGGCCCTGCCCCCCCTTGGCTATCTGACGGTTCTGGATCAGATCCTGATATGGTCCATAGCCATGGTCTTTCTCGCCATCGCCGAAGCGCTCGTCACCGGGCTTCACGTCGTCAACGGCCGGGAGTTACGCGCGCACCAAATTGACCGCTTGGCGCGCGTGGTTTTCCCCATTTTGCTGATTGGCGGATGGGCCACGCTTGCGGTGTCGGGAATACGTTGAGCAGCAAAATTGCGGCGGGTTTCACTCCGGTCCGGGGCTGACGCGCCATTCGCCGTCCGCCGTGCGGCAGCGCCATGTGCGATAGGTGGCGGGGTCGCGTCGCTTGACTGTGCTGACCCGATGCACCAGTTCCGCACAGTTCCCGTCTATCCGGCCAAGCGTGACCGCCCCATTAGAGCGGCTCTTGGAGTTGCTCCAGCGCCGCGCATCCCCGGTGCGCCCCAACGGCTCGAACAGTTGCCGCGCTGCGATTTCCATGACCTCGATATCATCCGGGGACAGACCTGAATCAGAAAGAATCTTGCCGAGACTGCGTGACTGCGCCTCGCCCGCCCCCATTAATGGCAGCGCAAGAAGCGCCACAGACAACAGAATTTTAGTATTCATAAGAGGTTCCTTTCGAGATTGTCGCTTCAAATTGTCACCGTATCGCCGGTTTCTCCGGGCAAGTGCAGCCCCGCAGCACGAAGGCTACGGCGAAAGGATGGCGCCCAACGGGTTTGGATCGACGAACACCAGCCCAGCCAGCGGAGCAGACCGGCCGCTGCCGAGCTAACCGCCCGGACGAACCGAACAGTCTGCCATCGCTTCGCGCCGTCGCGACGAGCCAAGCCAAGAGCCACGATACCCAGTTTTTCATCAGCGTCACCTCAGCTGTTCTGCTCGCGTGCGACCAGGCCCAGAGCGATCATTGAAATTCCGTTCGAAATCAGCTCAATCGCAAGCAGGATACCCAAAACCAACACCGCCGAAAACGGAAAGCTTGTCAGGATCATCGCGCCTAGCCCCAGCGAGACGACACCGGCGAGGATCAGCGTGATCTTGAGACCGGCGGTCGGCATCCGAAAGGCAAACACAATCCGCAGCACACCAATGAAGATCATCAGCAGGGCCACCACGACGGTCAGTTGCAGCACGCCCTCAAGCGGCTTGTTCACCAGGTTGATGCCAATCCCCAGAATCGCGAAACCAAGGATCAACGATAATAGCCGCGACCCCCAACTGTCATCGGCGAATATCGAGAGCAGCATCAGCACGCCAATTGCGATAAAGAGATATCCGGCCAAGAGTTCCGCCGTCAGCGTGGCCGCCAGCGGGTTCAACAGGGCGACGACGCCCCCGATCAACGACAGCACGCCTACGCCCAGCAACAGAATGGAATTCTTCATGATTTTTTCTCCTCAATCAGCAAAAATCTATGCCTCCGATGGCTCGGCCACGAAATCGAAACTGTCTATGCGAAAGCGGTCGCTCAGCCACAAGAGCATCCGCTCCGCCAGCGATAAAGCCGCGCGCTCTGCCATCACCTGACGGGCCAGGGCCGGCTTGTTCGTTATCACCCCGTCCACACCAAGCGAGATCATCCGTGACATGGCGCGGGGATCGTCCACCGTCCAGACATAGACCTGCTGGCCCGCCGCATGCGCGCGTCGCAAGAGCTGACCCGAGACTTGCCCGGTATTTACCGCCAGAAACTCGGCATCAAGCGCGCTCATATCTCCGATCGCGCGCGCCGCGAGGATGCCCATCGGCCAATCGGGCCGCAGGCTGCGCATCTTGGCCACGCCTGCCCGCTTGAGCGACATGATCATCACATCATCCGCCATGCCGGTTTCTTCGACAATTTGCGCCACACGCTCTTCCAGGCGGTCGTCATGTCCATAATACTTCAGTTCGATCAGTACCCGCCCGCGCCCTTTGGCCGTCTCCAGAACCGCGCGCAGTGTGGGCACGCGTACATCCGAATAGGCAGGATCAAACCAGCTTCCAACGTCGATCCGCGCCAGATCGGCCTGCGTCGCCTCCCAGACCTTTAGGGGAACGCGCGCCTGTTTCATGAAATCGCTGTCATGGGTCACGATCACCTCGCCATCGGCGCTCTCCTGCACGTCGATCTCAACCCAGTCGGCGCGATCTTCCAGGGCCTTATCAACAGCCGGCAGCGTGTTCTCGGGCCGTGCCGCCGCCGCACCCCGATGCGCGATGATCTCCACCGACTGCGGCGCTGCAAGACGCCCCGAGAGATCATTCAGGACCGCAACAGCACTCAGCCCGGTCACCACTGCCACAACCGCAAGCCCTGTCAGCAAGAGCCCGCCGCCGGGTGGCGCGGCGTCCGGTTGGCGTGCGGGCAGTTTTGGTGCCACGCTGCGATGCAGATCATTCAACAGCACCGCCAGCGCCCCATTGGACAGGCCCGTCAGAACCGCATTCGCCAGCGACCAGAGCGCGAGCGTGAGCACAGCCGCCAGCACCAACCGGGTAAGGACTGGCAGCGCCAGAGCCTGCGCACCCGACCCGATCACGCCCATCAGTGCCGCGACCCCGGCCGCAAGCGCCAAACGCAACGCGAGCCAGCCGACGATGCGCCGGATCACTGTCCCGCGCAGAGTCCGCAGATACGCCTCGCTCTGTGCGAAACAGTCGCGCGCAGGGACCCCGTCGATCAGTTGCAAATGCAAGCTCAGCGCCCAGCCCGACAGCCGCAGGACCAGCAGCCCCGCCATGATCAAGGCAAATGTACCGATCACGCCCACGGCCAGCAGAAATTCCGGGGGCCAATAGGTCAGGTAATAGTTGATGTCATGCGCCCCCAGCATAAGCGCCGCTATAGCTCCGCCCACCACCAGAAAGGGCAAGGTCAGCAGCGCCACCCGCAGCACCAGCCGAAGGGCGACGCCAAACACCGCCCCCAACCGCGGCAACAGCATGCGCCAGGCCGCAGAAAGCGCAGGCCAGAACCCGGATGCGGGCTCTCGCAACACGGCCGTCATCAGCGCAAGATCGAGCACCGCAGCAACGATCAGCACCCCTGCCACCGCTAATGCGCCAATCGCACCCAAGGGTGAAAACAGAAAGCCCGCTATTTCCTGATCTGTCAGCGCCGGGTCACCCGACCAGCGCAGCGCAAGGCCAAGGATCACCCCAGCAAGCGGCAGCATCAGTACCGAAGCCGCGAGCCGCACGCTCAAATGCAGCGCCGTGAAGAGCAGTACATCGGACAAGGCACGGCGATAAGCTGGGAGTACCGCGCGCAAGCCCACCGCGTCAGGTTTCCGTTTCGGTGGTTTGGCGGCCTTTCAAGCGTTCTCGCAAGGACTGGAATATCACGTAGAGCGCCGGAATGACAAAGATGCCGATCAGCGCCGCCGCGAGCATTCCGCCCGCCACGCCCGTGCCGACAGCGCGGCGCGACAGCATGGATGCACCTTCGGCCGTTACCAGAGGGATGAGCCCTGCGATGAAAGCGAATGAGGTCATCATCACCGCCCGGAAGCGGGCATGCGCGCCGGAGATGGCGGCCTGCAATATCTCTTCGCCTGCCTCCCGCCGCGCCTTGGCGAATTCCACGATCAGGATCGCGTTCTTCGCAGCCAGTGCTAAGAGCACCACCAGCCCGATCTGCGCATAAATGTTGAAGGGCAGCCCGGCGAGCAGCAGCGCGGCAATTGCCCCGACCACGCCAAACACCACCGAGAGCATCACCGGCACCGGCACCGTCCAACTCTCGTAAAGCGCAACGAGGAAGAGATAGGCAAATAGCATTGCCAATGCCAGAATGACCACAGTCTGCCCGGCGGCCTGTTTCTCCTGCAAAGCGGTGCCCGTCCACTCATAGTCATAGCCTGGTGGCAGATTGGCCCCGGCGACCTCTTCCATCGCCGCCAGAGCGGCACCCGAAGACAGGCCCGGCGCGGGGCTGCCGCTGATCTTGACCGCGCGCTGGTTGTTGTAGCGCGAGAGCGACATCGGACCGGTGATGTATTCGACGCTGGCAAAGGCCCCGATTGGCACCATTTCACCAGAGGAGGACCGCACCTGAATACGCGCAATATCATCAACTGCGTCGCGATACTCGGGCGCTGCGGTCATCCGCACCTGCCAGGATCTGCCAAACAGATTGAAATCGTTGATATAGGCCGATCCGAGCGTCGGTCGTAGCGCGGAAAAAACATCCGAAACGGGGATGCCCAAGGCGTAGAGCCGTTCGCGGTCGATATCGAGGAATAGCTGAGGACTGTTGGCCGAGAACGTGCTGTAGACACCCGACAGCGTCGGATTGCCATTGGCGGCGAAGGAAAGCCCCCGCGCCGTCTCGGCAAGTTCCTGGGGCGTGCGCCCTTGGGTATCGAGCAGTTGCATCTCAAAGCCCGACCCGGTGCCAAGCCCGGCAATCGGCGGCAGGTTAAAGGCGATAACCTGCGCAGATCGGATTGCCGCGCCCTGCCGCATGGCCTCGTCGATGACATTGAAAACGCTGGTTTCCTCACTTGTCCTCTCGGCGAACTCTTGCATGGAGACCAGCGCGAATGCAGCGTTCGACTTGGTGATTCCGTCCAGCAATGAGAAACCTGCGACCGAGGTGACGGACTCGACCCCCGGCAGGGCCAGCAACATCTCTTCCACCTCGCGCTGTGCCGTAATGGTCCGGTTGACCGAAGCTGCCTCGGGCAAGCGCGTCTCCACGATGAACGAGCCCTGGTCCTCGGACGGCAAGAACCCGGTCGGCACTGCTTTGAACAGCCCCCCGGTCAGCGCGAACGCCCCGATCAGCAGCGCGAGCCCCAGGACGGCCCGCCGCGCGATTGCGCCCGCCACCTTGGTATACCCATCACGCCCCTTGTCGATCCCGCGTGAGATCGCGCCCATGATCCCCTTTTTCGGGCCGTGATGCGGCTTGAGCAGGATCGCGCAGAGCGCCGGCGACAGTGTCAGCGCATTGATCGCCGAGATTACCATCGACACAGACACCGCGACCGCGAATTGCTGGAACAACTGCCCGGAAATGCCGGGAATGAACGCGACCGGCACGAAGACTGACAACAGGACCATGGTGATGGCAAGGATCGCGCCAGTGATCTCGGACATGGCCGCAGAGGCGGCTTCGGCGGGCGTCATGCCTGGGTTTTCTTCCATCTTGGCCTCGACAGCCTCGACAACAACGATCGCGTCATCGACCACGATCCCGATAGCCAGCACCATCGCCAGAAGCGACACGGTGTTGAGCGAAAACCCCATGGCCAGCATCACCGCAAATGTACCCACCAGCGCCACCGGAACGGCGATGAGCGGAACAATGGTGGCGCGCAATGAACCAAGGAAAACAAATACCACCAGCACCACGAGGATGAACGCCTCGATCAGCGTGTGTTCAACCTCGGCGATACTTTCCTTAACAAAGGTGGAACTATCCGAGACGATTTCATAGGCCATCCCCTCGGGGAAGTCCGCGGAGACATCCTCCATCATCGCCTTTGCGGCATCAGCAGCGGCGATGGCATTGCCCCCCGGGGCAAGATAGATGCCCACAAGGGTCGCGGGCTTGCCGTCAAAGCTCGTCACCACGTCGGCGCTTCTTTCACCGAGGCTCACCTCGGCCACGTCGCGGATACGCACAACGCTGCCATCGGCTCCCGCGCGAAGGATGATCGCACCGAATTCCTCGGGCGTGGATAGCCGCCCCTTGGTCGAAATATTGAGTTGTAATCCGGGATCCCGCGTGACCGGTTGCCCGCCAACCCGCCCGATGGCGGCCTGAAGGTTCTGACTGCGCAGCGCAGCGCTTACATCAGCCGGCGTGAGATTCAGCGCTGCCAGACGGTCCACGTCCAGATTGACGCGCATGGCAAATTCGTTGGCACCGAACATCGAGGCATCGCCCACCCCCTCGACCCGTTTGATCCGGTCCATGAGGTTGAGGCGGGCATAGTTCGTAAGGTCACTGCCCTCCAGCGCATCACTTTCCGCATAAAGCGCGATACCCATCAGAAGCGACGAGGATTTCTTGGCCACGCGGACGCCGGTCTGACGTACCTCGGACGGCAAGAGTGGCTCGGCCAGAGACACGCGGTTCTGCACGTTTACCGTAGCGATATCCGGATCGGTGCCGACCTCGAAACTGATGCTGAGGATGTAGGTGCCATCAGCACCGGAAGTCGAGGACATGTAGATCATGTCGTCCACGCCCACGACCTGATCCTCGATCACTTGCGCGACTGTCTGTTCCACCACCTCGGCACTCGCGCCGGGATAAGCTGCGACGACCGCCACTTGCGGCGGCACGATATCGGGGAACTGTTCCACCGGCATCCGCGTAAGTGCGATCAGACCGGCCAGGAAAAGCACGATGGAGATGACCCCGGCAAATCGGGGCCGCTTGATGAACGTGTCTGCCAGCATGGATCAGCCCCCGGGTGCGGCGGCATCGACCGCGCTGCCAGGGCGGACCTTGTTCACGCCCTCGGTTATCACGCGCTCACCCTCGGTCAGCCCGTCTGCGATCACCGCAAAGCCTTCGGCATTGCGGCGCACGGTAACACGGCGTTGCTCGGCCACTTCGCCCTCGCCCACCACGAGCACAAAGGCACCCTGAATGTCGCGCTGCACCGCCTGAGCAGGGATCGCCAGCTCGCCCTCGGGCGCGTCGGACGTGAGCGTGACGCGCACAAGTTCGCCATCCAGCAAGCGCGCGTCCGGGTTGGCAAAACGTGCGCGCAATGTAACGCTGTCAGTCGCTGAATTGACTTGGGAATCTACGAAATTTAAGTCGCCCTGCGCGTCATAGACGGTGCCATTGGCCAGCGTCAGGCCGACAGCGGCCTCTTTCGAGACCTCGCCGCGCTCTACCCGCTCGAGGAAATCGCGCAAAAGCGCTGTCGGCACCGGAAATTCGGCATGGATCGGATCAAGCTGCACCAATGTGGCCAGTGGCCCGCTCTCGGGTCCGACCAGCGCGCCCACATCTACCGGGGTGTCGCCGATGCGCCCCGCGAACGGGGCCTTGATTTCGGTGTAGGACAAGTTGGTGCGCGCCCGGTCAAGCGCGGCGTTGAGCCGCAGTACGTTCGCCTCGGCCGTTGCGAGTGCTGCCTCGGCCTGATCGAGACGCGCCTGCGCCCCGGCCTCGCGTGCGACGAGTTCGGCTTCCCGGTCACGTTCAAGTTGCGCCAGATCACGCTGAGCCTGAGCGCCGCGCAGCGCGCCCTCGGCCTCGCGCGCTGCAGCATCGTAAAGATCGTTCTCGATGACAAACAGCGTCTGATCCTTAGCCACTTTGGCACCGGGCGCAAATCCTATCTCCTGGATAACGCCGGATGCACGCGCCACTAGCGCCACCCGGCTATTGGCGTCCAAACGACCGTTGAAGTCAGACGTTTCCGCAAGGGCAATCGTCGTCGCCTCGACCGCGACGACCGCTGCGCGAGGCTCGTTTTCCTGTGAAGCTGCGGTGCTCCCCCCAGATGCGACAATCATTGAAAATAAAATTGTTCTGAACAAATGAGCCTCCCTTGGAACAAAGTCTTTGAAGGGACGATACTCAATGCATCAGCACAATCACATAAAAATATGCCGCGCCGGGCAACACATCAAAACCGCGATTTAAAACGTGTCATTCCGGTACCAAGATTGGCCGGACATCTCAACTCGAATTCGGACCGACATGTATCCGGCCCAATGCTGACA
>Ga0102928_1000122_pt1 | contig 42182 bp, 31 predicted proteins | sample SalPonR1_B_D1_MG_FD_78504 | JGI IMG/M metagenome (GOLD analysis project Ga0102928, IMG submission 78504) | Salt pond soil microbial communities from South San Francisco under conditions of wetland restoration - Salt Pond MetaG R1_B_D1_MG | ecosystem: Environmental > Aquatic > Marine > Intertidal...
CCAGCGTGATGCCCTGCCGGATATCGCTGAGTGAGCGCCCATCCTCAATCAGCGATTCGTTGGCCCAGCTGAGCATGTTGATGAAGCCCGGTGCCACTGCCTTGCCACTGGCATCGATTCTTTTGTCCGCCGTGCCAAGATCGTTGCCGATGGCGGCTATACGATCGTCACGCACCGCGATGTCCGCCGCGATGGCCGCACTACCGCTGCCGTCGTAGACGCGACCGCCAGCGATGATGAGGTCGAAGTGAGGCGCATTTTCAGGGCGATCCTCGGTGACTTTGCCACTGCTGGCGTCTGTTGCGCGCTCGGCACAGCCAGATATGGTCAAGGCGATGAGTAGCGCCGCAAACAGGCGCTGCGAGAACACGGACGTCCTGGACTTTCGTCGCGTCATGAAAGTTCCCCCTGTCAGATCCTGATTTGAATGATATCAGTCGCCGGGCCGGGGGCGCTGCCTCCTGGGCCACTCCCGCTGCTGTGGTCGGCAGTAGCGGGAGCGCCCGGGATTACAGCGTTGTTTACCAGGCGATACCGTAATCATCCCCGTAGTCGCTGGCGCCACCCTGCATGGCTCCTTCGTCGTGGTCGAACCAGATGGCCGTAGTCGGGTTGTAGACGCGGTCGACAAGTTCTACGTCATAACCCATCTCGGCGAGTTTCTCGCGGGTGTAGGGGGATACGAGCGGCGCGACCTGCAGCCGTCCGGGCTGTGCCTGGTGGGCGCCAAAGGAGCTCTGCATCTGGAAGCTCTGGATATGGCCTTTGCCTTCCGCCGCCTTTTGCACGTTCATGTCCCATTCCACCATATTGAGGAAGAACTGCAGCAGATTCTGGTCCTGGCTGTCGCCACCCTGCACCGAGAACGCCATCAGCGGCTTGTCGTCCTTGAGCGCAAGGCTGGGCGTGAGGGTAACGCGCGGGCGTTTGCCGGGTGCGACGACATTGTAGGGGTTGAGCGCTTCATCGAGCACAAAGCTTTGCATGCGCTGGCTCAGGCCAATGCCGGTGTTTCCGGCGACGAAAGCGGGTATCCAGCCACCGGAGGGGGTTACGGAGACTACCCAGCCGTCGGCATCCGCCGCCTGAATGGAGGTGGTGCCGGCAAGAAAGCCTTCGTCGTGACTGCGGGTACCCGCCTGCTGAAAGCCGTCGACCCCGGCAGCGTCGGCTTTTGGTGGCACCGGCTGCCATTGCTCCCGGAGCTCGCTGAAGGGGTTTTTCTCGCCCATGGCGGCATAGGGGTCACCAGGCCTCAGGTCAGTCAGGTTGCGGTCGGGTCGAATCAGCTTGCGCCGTTCGGCGGCATAGTCTTTGGATAGCAGGCCGGCAACCGGTTCTTCGGGTGGGAAGGCGGGGTCGCCGTAATAGAAATCACGATCGGCGTAGGCCAGGTTCATCGCCTGGTACAGCGTGTGGATATAGCGCGTGGAGTTGTAGCCCATGCTCTTGAGGTCATAGCCTTCAAGAATATTCAGCGCCTGCAGCAATACCGGGCCCTGTGTCCAGGTGGTGAGTTTGTAGACATCTACGTCCCGATAGCGGGTGGCCACTGGCTTTTCTATTTTCACTTCCCAGTTGGCGAGATCTTCTTTCGTGAACAGGCCACCGTGCTCCTGGTTGGCGCGCACGATTTCTGCAGCGATATCGCCGCGATAGAAGCGGTCATAGGCGGCGTAGATCGCCTCTTTGCGGGTCTTGCCGGCGGCGAGGGCCTCGACTTCGGTGTCCACGAGTTTCTGCAGAGTAGCGTGGAGGTCGGGCTGGCGGAAAATCTCGCCGGGGCGGGGCGCTGCGGGCGCCTCGGGATTGTCCGCATCGTAGTTTGGCAGGAACACGCGCTGCGAATCAGGCCACTGCTCAATAATCTCGCGGCGCCTTTCGATATTGGCCGACTGTGAGGCTTCCATCGGGTAACCTTCGGCCATCTGCATGGCGGGCTCCAGCACCTCTGCCAGGCTCAGTCGACCATATTCAGCCACCATGGTCATCAGGCCACCCGGCGTGCCGGGCGTGGTTGCCGCCAGCGGGCCATACTCAGGCGGATACAGCATTCCCTTGTCCCGGAAGAATTCCGGTGTGGCACCGCTCGGGGCAACGCCGAGGGCATTGATGCCCAGCACTTCACCCGTCTCGGGGTTGTAGATCAGTGCCTGTGTCTCGCCGCCCCAGCTCAGGACATCCCACATCGTAGACGTGACGGCGAGCATGGCCGCGGCGGCATCCACCGCATTGCCGCCGCGCTGGAAGGTCATGGCACCAGCGCTGGCGCCCTGGGGTTTGCCGGTGATCGCCATCCAGTGTTTGCCCAGGAGTACCGGTCTGCCGGTATCCTGGGCGGCGGTCGGTGCCGTGTTCACCAGCCAGGAAGCGGCAACGACAACGGACAGGAATTTACGGATATGGCGCGGTGACGACCCTTGTCTTGTTAGCATGATGTCCCCTCTGTCAGTCAGGGCGGCCAACCGGTCAGTGCCGGACAGCCGCAGAATGTCAGCCGGGATAATAACAGATGGGGAGCGTGTGTCGCGGGAGTGCACCTGCACTCACCGCGATCACGTGCTGCTGACAGCGTCGGCCAGTTCCTGGTCGAGGCGCTCGGCAGACGACGCACGGGGCCGGGTAAAGCGTGCCAGCCCCAGGTAGACTACCGGCGTCAGATACAGCGTGAACAGCGCGGTAATCCCGAGGCCACCGACCACCACCCAGCCCACTGACATGCGTGCCTCTGCACCGGGTCCGAAGGCAAACACCAGGGGCAGCGCGCCAAGGACGGTCGACACCAGCGTCATAACGATGGGGCGGAAGCGAACGCTGGAGGCCTCGGCAACCGCCTCGAGAATGCCGAGCCCCTGGTCACGCAGCTGATCCGCAAATTCCACTACGAGAATCCCGTTCTTGGCGATCAGCCCGATCAACATGACCAGGCCGACCTGTGAGTAGATATTCAGGGACGTGCCGGTAACAAATAGCGAAAATACGGCAGCTGCCAGACCGAAGGGCACAATGGTCATGATGACCAGTGCACTGGTCAGGCTCTCGAACTGAGCCACGAGTACCAGGAAAACGATCAGCAGGGCAAAGCCATACGTGATCAGCGTATCGCGCCTCGCCTCGTCCAGTGCAGCAGCCTCTCCCTGGTTGATCAGCTCGATGCCGGGTGGCAGGACTTCTTCCGCCAGGCCGCGCAATTCATCAACGACGGTCTGCGCTGCCACACCCTGGTTGACGTCGACATCCACCCGGATAGACCGTCGCTGCGACTGCCGGTCGAGCTGGTCGGCAATACCTTCTTCTACCAGGGTTACCATGCTGGAAAGGGGAATCAGCGAGCCGTTGCCTGCCCGCACGTAGAGATTGGCCAGGTCGGTCGGGGCCTGCACGGCGCCCGCGCCCGACTCAAGCATAATGGGCACGGATTCGTCCTCGACGCTGAGGCTGATGACATCCAGTCCGCCGACCATGGCGCGTAATGTCTGGGCGATGGATTGCAGAGGGATGTCCAGTTCACTGGCGCGTCTACGGTCAATGCGCACCGAGAGCTGCGGCTGTGATGTCTGGTAGGAGATTCGCGTTCCGGCCACGCTCTCCAGTCGTTCATCGATTGCCGCAGTATAGGTCTTTGCCGCATTGAAGATACGGTCGTAATCATTGCCCACCAGGGCAACCCTGAGGCCACCGGATGCCCCTCTGAGATTCAGGCTGTTGCGGCTGAATACACGTGCGCCGCCGGGAATCTCGTCGAGCTTCGGCTGTATTTCCGCCGCAATAGCCTGCTGGCTTCGACTGCGATTCTCCCAGGGCACGAGAGGGGCGCTGATCAGTACAATATTCGGATCATAGCGACCGACTACCGTGTAGACGGACTGGACCTCGCCTTCCGCCAGCATTGGCAGCAGGATCTCCTCGAAGCGATCTGCCTGTCTTCCCGTGAACGGCAGGCCAGTGCCGTCCGGGCCGCGTGAAAAAATGTTCAGTTCGCCCCGGTCCTCCGTTGGCAGAAGCTCCTGATCCAGCTGTTGATACAGCGATGTCGCCCCCCCGGCAATCAGCACGCAGGCAGCGAATGTGAGGAAGGGATGGGCCAGGATGGCGCCGAGCGATCGCACATAGCCGCGCTGGATAACCGCGCCGAAGCGGTGGAGCTGGCGATCAACAGCAGACAGGCGATTGTTGTCCTTGCTCCCCAGCTTCGCCATTGCCGCCGGCACCAGTGACAGCGCGACAAAGGATGAAATGGCCACGGATACGGCGAGAACAAAGCCGAATTCACGGAACAGTCGACCTGAGGTGCCCGGCAGGAAGGCAATGGGAACGAAAACCGCAACCAGCACCGCCGTCGTTGCGATCACCGCGAAAAACACCTGGCGCGTGCCCAGAACCGCAGCAGCACTGTTGCCGAGCCCCTGGCGCTGTCGGCGCTGGATATTCTCCAGCACAACAATGGCGTCATCCACGATCAAGCCCGTAGCCAGAACCAGCGCCAGCAGGGTGAGAATGTTGATCGAGAAGCCAAGCACCCAGATGCAGGCGAGTGTGCCCAGCAGCGAGACAGGGATAGCGACGGCGGGCACGAGCGTGAGCCGCATGGAACCGGAGAACACGCGAATGGTGCCGATCACCACGAGAACGGCAAGCAACAGGCTGGTCAGCACCTCCCTGACAGCGCCGCGAATGAAAATGGCGTTGTCCGAAATCTTCACCAGCTCGATATCGCCGAAACGCTCGTTCACACGGGCGATGGCCCGGTCCACCCCCGCGGCGATTTCGATCGTGTTCGACCCGGCCTGACGCACAACGCTGATGCCAATCACCCGCTGACCATTGAGGCGGACAAACGAGTCGGCCTCGGCCGGCCCGAAGGCGACGCTGGCAACATCGCCCACGCGCACATTACCGGTCAGCACGATGTTTTCTATTTCGGACTCCCGAATGGCGCGGGCGTCGGCGCGGACCAGTAGCTGCTGATCGCCGGTGCGGAAACTGCCTGCGGGGACATCCAGTGGAACGCCGCGCAGAACCTCCGCAACATCGGGAATCGTCAGGCCGTAGCTGGTGAGCCGGAGTGGGTCGAGGTTGATTCTGAGAACGCGCTGGCGAGTGCCGAACAGCGGCACATCGGCGACACCGGGGAGGGAGATGAAGGTGGGAACAATATCCTGCTCGACGATCCGCGTCAGCGCCTCCTCGCTATAACGGTTACTGACGACGGCGATGCGCACAATTTCCTCGGCGTCCTCATCTGCCTTGTACACCGCGAGCTGCTCCACGTCTTCCGGTAGCTCCCTGCTGACGCGACTGACTGCCTCGCGCACATCGGCAGCGGCGCGGTCAACATCGTCGCCGGGCTGGAACTCGACGCGAATGCGCGCACTGTTTTCCTCGCTGGACGAGTTGATGTCGCGTACGCCAGAGACGCGCGCCACGGCGCCCTCCAGCAGGCTGGTGACTTCCGAATCCATCGTCTCCGGTGACGCGCCCGGTAATTGTGCCCGCACGTTGATGATCGGACGATCCACATCCGGCAGCTCGCGTACCTCAACGGCCAGCAGTGCGCCAATGCCGGCAATGACGATCAGCAGATTGATGACGGCAACCAGCCAGGGACGCCGGACGCCGAGCGCCGGCAGGTCATTTCGGCCTGAAATTTCCTTTGCGTTGTTCATTTCAGGAGTCGGACTGGGTTTCAGGCTCGGCACGCGCGTCCCGAGCGACGGCACGCGCATCGATCACGCGAAGTGCAATACCCTCGCGCATGGCCTGTACGCCTTCGCCGATAACCATGTCGCCCTGGGCCAGGTCTCCCTCGATAAGAATGCGTCCGTCGACACGCTGCACGAGGCGCACCGGCACGCGACGTGCCTTTTCATCCTCTGCCACCCACACAAACGCGCCGTTTGTGCCCCACTGTACCGCGACTTCCGAGACGGCGGGAAAGCGTCCCCGGTCCAACCGCAGGGCAACGCGAAAACTCATCCCCGGGCGCAGCTCGTCGCCTTCATTGGGCACGCGGGCGCGCACACGAAAGGCGCGAGACACCGGATTGATTCGCGAATCCACCTCAATGATCTCGCCCTGTACGGTGCTCTCGCTGTCTCGCCAGGTGGTGACGGCTACCGGATCGTTTACGGCAAGCTGTCCCACGAAAGACTCCGGCGCATCAAACGTTACCTGCAGCGCGCTCCGGTCATCCAGCGTGGTAATGACCGACGTGGTGTCGACGCGGTCGCCGACCTCCACATCCGTGATGCCGACGTGACCGGTAAACGGTGCGTTGATAAAACGTCGCTCAAGGGCGACCTGCGCGAGATCGCGCTCGATGCGTGCGGTCTCGAGTGCCGTACGGGCGCTGTCAACGGTGGTTTCGGGGACCGTCAGATCGACGCTGCGGTTGGCGCGGTCATAGCGGTCGAACAGCCGTTGGGTTTCCTCGAGTCGCACACTGGCCAGTTCCAGTGCCAGCTTCTGATCCCGTGATTCGAGTTCCAGCAGGGTATCGCCACGCTGCACCAGATCGCCGGGCCTGAAATGTACTGCGACGACTTCGCCTGCGGCCTCGGGGAACAGCGAAATGCTTTTCACGGCTTCCGATGTCCCCACGGCTTCCAGGCGGGTAGTCAGGTTCTGGTAGGCCAGTGGCGCCGCCGCTACCGGCACCGATCGTGAGCGCTGGGGGGTGCCGTTGTCGCCCGTTGCGACCTTTTCACCACAGGCCGCAACGCCAACAAGCAGGACCACGGCAGTGCAGCGGATGAGGCATTGATAATGTCGCGTAACCATATTGTTTCCATTTCTGGTGGCGGGCGACGTGCAAGCCCCTGATAAACCGATAATTATAACCTGTTACGTTGATACTACCCAGTCGTATCATGAAGCGGACAAAGAAAAGGCATCGGCGTCGAGATGGAAGGGAAAACGTTCCCGATGAGCCTTCAGCTGGTCCGCATCAAAGGTCACACGTCGGCTTTCCGCGCCGCTGCTGAGGTCGGCGAGGTAATTGCCATGCGCATCGAAGGCGAGACTGTCGCCGGCGTAGTGCAGTCGATTACCGTCCTCGCCCACCCGGTTGACGCCGATCACGCAGGCCAGGTTCTCTATGGCCCGCGCCTGCAGCAGGCAGCGCCAGTGCTCGCGGCGGGCGTCAGGCCAGTTGGCGACGTACAGCGCCAGGTCGTAATCCCCCTGGTTGCGACTGAACACGGGAAAACGCAGGTCGTAGCAAACCTGCAGCAGTATGCGCCAGCCGCGCCACGTCACGCAGACGCGCCTGTGGCCCGGCGCATAGTGCTGATCCTCGCCCGCCATGCGAAACAGGTGCCGCTTATCGTAATACGCGACGGAATCGGGCGTAGCGAACAGCATTCGGTTGAAAACCCTGTTGCCGTCGCGCGTGGCGATGCTGCCGGTGACGGCGCAGTTCAGGACTGTCGCCATTTTCCGCAGCCACTGTTCGCTCTCTCCCCCCGGTGGTTCGGCATTGCTTTCGGCGTTCATGGAAAAGCCGGTGGTGAACATCTCCGGCAGGACAACGATATCCGTAATGTTGCGCTCATCGGCAATAAGTGCTTCCAGCTGCTCGCGGTTCTGCGCCGGGGATTCCCAGGCAAGTTCGCACTGGACCAGGGTTGCGGTCAGATTTTGCATAAACGCTGTGCTGCCTCCTCGAGCTGCGCATTCTGTTTGGCAAAGCAGAAGCGCAGAAGCCGCTGCTCAGGATCGGGTGCCTGCGAGAATACGGAAACCGGAATGCAGGCCACGCCGTGCTGTCGCGCGAAAATGTCGCACAGCACCGTATCAGGCTGGTCGCTGATGTCGCTGTAGTCAAGCAGCTGGAAATAAGTGCCCGCAGCGGGTGTGAGCCGGAAGCGTGAGCCCGCCAGTGCGCTGCAGAAACGGTCGCGCCGTGCCTGGTAATCCTCTGCCAGCTGGCCAGGATAGCCGGGCAGGTTCTGCAGGAAGTCGGCGATGGCCTGCTGAACCGGCGTCACGGCCACGAAGCAGACAAACTGGTGGATTTTGCGCAGTTCCGCGGTCAATGCTGGCGGAGCTACGCAGTAGCCGGTTTTCCAGCCCGTGACGCCGAGCGTCTTGCCAAAGGAGAAGACCGCGAAACTGCGGTCGCGCAGGCCTTCCAGCTGCAGCACGCTATGGTGCGCAGCACCGTCATACACCAGATATTCGTATACCTCATCGCTGATGACATAGAGGTCGTGGCGTGTCGCCATTGTCTCGAGGCAGCGCAGATCATGACGGCTGAATACGGCGCCTGTCGGGTTGTGCGGTGAGTTGACGATGATGAGCCGGGTTTTCGGCGTGATCGCCGACTCGATGCGCTCCCAGTCGGGCGTAAAGGTCTGTGCATCCAGCGGTATATGCACGGCGCGCCCGCCGCTCAGGGTGATGGCGGGCTCATAGCTGTCATAGCAGGGGTCGAGGACGATGACATCCTCGCCGGGCTGTACGCAGGCGGTAATCGCGCAGTAAATGGCGACTGTGGCCCCCGGCGTTACTGTAATCTCGGTGTCCGGATCGCAGTCGACACCCCGGTCATTGACCAGCTGCGATGCCAGTGTTTCGCGCAACGCTGCCAACCCCGCCAGCGGTGCGTACTGGTTGTGGCCCTGTACGGCGTGCCGGGCCATTGCCTCGCGCAGAGCCTGCGGCGCAGGAAAGTCGGGAAAGCCCTGGGACAGGTTGATAGCGCCACATTCGCTGGCCAGTGCGGTCATGCGACTGAAGATATTGGTGCCGATGTCGGGAAGTTTGCTATGCAGCATGGTGAGGGTGTCCTGAAGCAGCGTCCGTCAGAGCTGGGTGTCCAGCGGCAGTTCTGTGGTGTTTTTGATCTCGGTGACCGCAAGGTGCGAGTGCAATTCGCGGATGGAGGGGCTCGCCGTCAGCGTGTTGCGCACGAAGGACTCGTAGTGGCGCACGTCACGCGTGACAATTTTCAGCATGTAGTCCCAGATTCCCGTCATGGTGTAGCACTCTATCACTTCCGGATGCTGCACGATGTCGCGCTCGAAGGTCATCAGGTTCTGGCGACCCGTGGAGGTGAGGTTGATGGTGGCGAACACAACCACGTCCATCCCGAGCGCAGAGCGATCAAGCAAAGCCACGCGGCCCCGGATCAGGCCTTCCTCCTCCATGCGATTGATGCGTCGCCAGCAGGGCGATTGCGACAGGTTGACGCGCTCGGCGATGCCTGCAGTGCTCTGGGTGGCGTCCTGCTGCAGCAGTGTAAGGATGCCGATATCCTGTTTGCTCAGCTTAAGAGTCATAATGTGTCCCAATAAATTTATTTATATGCATATATTATGCGTTCGTGGGTAAAAACGCACCCCAAATCAAATAACAATGCCGCGGGGTTTGGGTAACAATTGGGGGTTGGAATTCTCTGGGAGAGAGTGCTTATGGGCGCCGATAACAGCAAGACAATGCGCAAGGTGTCGCTCGACGACAAGTACGCGCTGGATGCCCCGCGGGCCTACATGACCGGGATTGAGGCGCTGGTGCGCTTACCCATGCTGCAGCGTCAGCGCGACCACAGGGCCGGACTCAACACCGCCGGCTTTGTCTCGGGATACCGGGGATCGCCGCTGGGTGGCGTGGATCAGGCCATGTGGAAAGCGGCCACCTATCTCGAACGGGACAATATCCTGTTCCAGCCGGGCATCAACGAGGATCTCGCCGCCACTGCTGTCTGGGGCAGTCAGCAGACCACGCTTTTCAAGGGCGCAAAATACGATGGCGTCTTCAGCATGTGGTATGGCAAGGGGCCGGGCGTTGACCGCAGCATGGACGTCATCAAGCATGCCAATGCCTTCGGCACCTCCCGCTACGGAGGGGTACTGGCGGTAGCCGGCGACGACCATGCCTGCAAGTCCTCCACGCTGCCGCACCAGTCAGAGCACATGTTCATCGGTGCCTCGGTGCCTGTTCTCAGCCCCGCCAACGTGCAGGAAGTGCTGGATCTGGGGATCTTCGGCTGGGAGCTGTCCCGTTACAGCGGCTGCTGGGTCGGGCTCAAGGCCATTACGGAAAACATGGATTCCGCCATTTCTGCCGATCTCGACCCAAACCGGATACAGATACAGATCCCCGAAGAGTTCCAGCTGCCCGCCGATGGCGTCCATGCCCGCTGGCCTGACAAGCCGCTGGAGCAGGAACTGCGGCTCAATAAGTACAAGATCTATGCAGCGCGGGAATTTGCCCGGGTCAACAACCTGAACCGCATCGTGATTGACTGTCAGAAGCCGCGCCTCGGCATCATTACATCCGGAAAATCCTACCTCGACGTGATGCAGGCGCTGGAGGATATGGGTATCGACGATGGCGTTGCCGCGGAAATCGGCCTGCGCGTCTACAAGGTCGGTATGCCGTGGCCGCTGGAGCCGCGTGCGACGCACGACTTCGCCGAGGGCCTGGAGGAAATTCTCGTGGTCGAGGAGAAGCGCTCCATAATCGAAGATCAGCTCACAGGGCAGCTCTACAACTACCCGGTTGCTGCGCGACCGCGCGTCATCGGCGAGTTCGACGAGGAGGGTCGCGATCTGCTGCCCAACCTTGGCGAACTCACCCCTGCCATGGTGGCGCTGGCTATTGCTTCACGCATTCGCCGCTTCTATCAGTCAGAGACCATGGATCGTCGTATTCAGTGGATTGAAGACAAGGAAAAGTCACTCGCGCGGCCGGGTGACAGTATCGAACGCGTCCCGCATTTCTGCTCCGGCTGTCCGCACAATACCTCCACGCGGGTACCAGAGGGCAGCCAGGCCTTCGGCGGTATTGGCTGTCACTACATGGCCACCTGGATGCCGGACCGGGAAACGCACACCTTTACGCAAATGGGCGGTGAGGGCGCGACCTGGATCGGCCAGGCTCCTTTCACGGAAACCAAACACGTGTTCCAGAATCTGGGTGACGGCACGTATTTTCACTCTGGCCTGCTCGCCATCCGGGCCGCCGTGTCATCAAGAGTGAATATCACCTTCAAGATTCTCTATAACGATGCCGTGGCAATGACCGGTGGCCAGCCGATTGATGGCTCCCTCACGGTCGGCGATGTCGTGCATCAGGTCAGCGCCGAGGGCGTGCACCGTATTGCCGTTGTCAGTGATCATCCGGATGCCTGGCGAGGCAAGTTTCACGGCGTTCCCGGCTACTCGCTGCACCACCGCGACGAGATGGATGCCCTGCAGCGCGAACTGCGCGAGTACAGCGGTACGTCCGTCATTGTGTTTGTCCAGACCTGCGCCGCGGAAAAGCGACGTCGCCGTCGCAAGGGTTCTCTTGAGGACCCGTCGAAGCGGCTGTTCATCAATCCGGCCGTGTGTGAAGGCTGCGGTGACTGCAGCGTGAAATCCAACTGCCTGTCGGTGGTGCCCAAGGAAACCGAACTGGGTCGCAAGCGACAGATTGATCAGAGTTCCTGCAACAAGGACTACAGCTGCGCTAACGGTTTCTGTCCGAGCTTTGTTTCCGTGATTGGCGGCAAGCTGCGCAAGCCCGACGGCGCTGGCGCGGCATCCGAAACGCTGTTTGATCCGCTCCCCGAGCCAACCCTGCCGGCGCTGGATACGCCGTGGAATACCGTGGTGACCGGTGTCGGTGGCACGGGAGTGCTGACCATAACCGCGCTGGTGGCGATGGCGGCGCACATTGAAGGCAAGGGCTGCGCGACCATGAACCAGACCGGCCTTGCGCAGAAGTTCGGCGCCGTGGTCAGCCATGTCCGCGTCAGCGCGCAGCAGGAGGACATCAAAGCGGTGCGCATCCCGGCGGGCGAAGCCGACCTGCTGCTCGGCTGTGACTTGGTCGTGACGTCTACTTACGAAGCGCTTGGCAAGGCAGCGCGGGGACGCACGCATGCCGTGGTTAACGATGCCGAGGTGCCTACCTCTGCCTTCATTACCGATCCTGACGCGCGCTTTCCGACGGAATCCATGCGTCAGCGCGTGCGCGACGAGACCGGCGATGAGGCGACGTTTTTCCTCGATTCCTCACGCATTGCCACGCAACTGCTCGGCGATTCGATTGCGTCCAATCTGTTTCTGCTCGGTTACGCCTGGCAGCGAGGCCTGGTGCCGGTTTCTGCCGAGGCGCTGGGGCAGGCCATCGAACTGAACGGTGTCGCTATCAACTTCAACCGGCAGGCGTTTCTGTGGGGGCGTCGTTACGCCCATCAGCCCGAGCGTGTCATGCAGCTGGTGGATGAGCTGGCGCCACTTGAGCCGGAACGGCTGCAGTCAGTGGACGACATCCTGGAGGATCGTGTACGCCGGCTGACGGACTACCAGGACGCCGGGTACGCCGAGCGCTATCGCTCACAGGTAGAGCGCGTGCGTGCTGCAGACCCGCGGTCCGAAGAGCCAGGGTCACTCACGGTTGTGGTGGCGCGTAACCTGTTCAAGCTGATGGCCTACAAGGATGAGTACGAGGTCGCACGGCTTTATAGCAACGGGGAGTTCCGCAAAGAGCTTGAGCGCCGCTTTGAAGGGGATTACGAACTTCGTTTCCACCTGGCACCACCGCTATTGAGCAAACGCGACCCGAACACCGGGCATCTGCAGAAGCGGGAGTTCGGTCCCTGGATGCTGCGGGCCTTCGGCCTGCTGGCAAAGCTGCGTTTCCTGCGTGGCGGTGCGCTGGATATTTTTGGCCGCACGGAAGAGCGGCGGCAGGAGCGGGCGGATATCGCGGACTATCTGGAACTCCTCGACGACCTGGTGCCGCGGCTGACGCAGGACAATTATGCGACCGCGGTTGAGTTGGCCGCGCTGCCGGCGAAACTGCGGGGCTTCGGCCACGTCAAGGACCGCAATCGGGCGCAGCTCGATATGGTTCGCAGTCGGCTGTTGGCCCGCCTTCGCGGTGAATCAGAAGCCGTACAGTTTGTCGATGCGGCCTGAGGCAGCATCTTTTTACGCCACGCGGAAACCGGAGCAGGAACAGCACCTATGAGCGTTTTTCTGGATAGTGCCTACGATAACCACGAGCTGGTCACTTTCGGTCACGACCGGGCAACAGGGCTGCGAGCCATTATTGCGGTGCACAATAGCACCCTCGGTCCGGGTGTCGGTGGCTGTCGCATGTATCCCTACCCTGACGACGATGCGGCGCTGCGTGACGTCCTCCGCCTCTCACGGGGCATGACCTACAAATCGGCTCTGGCAGATCTCCCCCTGGGTGGTGGCAAATCAGTGATCATCGGCAACCCGCGCGAGGATAAGTCACCCGCACTCATGCGTGCCATGGGCGAGTTCGTGCATTCCCAGGGCGGTCGCTATGTGGCGGCGGAAGATTCCGGTACAGGGGTCGACGACCTGCGCGAGATGGCAAGCGTCACGCCGTATGTGAGCGGCATTGCCGATAATGAACACGGCGGTGACCCATCGCCGAGTACAGCGTATGGCCTGTTTGTGGGCATTCGGGCGGCGGTGGTTCATCGGCTGGGAGTCGACAATACTGCCGGTCTGCGCGTGGCCATTCAGGGTCTCGGCCACGTCGGCTTCCTGCTGGCGCGGCTGCTGCGTGATGACGGTGCAATCGTCTATGGCGCCGATGTCAACGCCATCAATCTGCAGCGCGCCGTCGAGCTGCTGGGCGTCATTCCCGTGGACGTTGATGACATTCTTTTCTGCGAGGCGGACATTCTCGCGCCCTGTGCGCTGGGCGCTGTACTCGATGAGCAGACGATACCCCGGCTGCGGTCAGGCATTGTTGCGGGTGGGGCAAACAATCAGCTGGCAACGCCCCTCGATGCAGGTCGCCTGCGGGATCGCGGCATACTCTACTGCCCTGACTTCCTGATTAACGCCGGTGGCATTATCGATGTCCATCATCAGCGACTGGGTTCGGCCGATGCCGCCGTCAGGGCACACGTGGCGGGAATTGAGCAGAACCTGCTCGAAGTTTTGCGGCGCTCGGATAGCAGCGGCGAATCGACAGATGCTGTGGCGGAGGCGCTGGCGATGGAGAAGATCGACCGCCAGCGTAATGTTGAAGACAGTGAGCGGGTGTCACCGGCTGATCCAGAGATGCCCCCGGCAGCAGCCATGCGCTGATGGGGGTGGGGACCTCCCCCAACATATTCCGGGAACACCGGCGGCGTCAGGTCTTTCTGCCATCTGCGTTAGCCGGGATGTTGGTAATAATGGTCGCGCGCGTAGAAGCGAGAGATTTGATAATAGCGTAGCACTCCGCGCCAGTGACAATGCCCAGCGTCGCCATGGAGCGTCGCGTGATTCGCGCCAGCAGTCGATCCTCACCCATCTGCAGCTCTACGAGGACTGCCGTGTCGCCGGTGCCGTATATCTGTCCGACGCGGGCGGGCAGCACATTCAGTGCCGATAGCCCTTCAGGACGCTGTCGCGATAGGATAATGTCCTGTGCGTGCACCCGCAGCCGCAGCTGCGTACCCAATGCAGCCGTCAGTCTCGGCATCAGCAACACCCCCGCATCGCAGCGCAACCGCGTCAGCCCATCTGCTTCCTGACCCTCAATGACCGCGCGCAGCAGCCCGCCAGCTTCCGCGTCATCGAATAATGCGCGGGTATCTGCAGCGGCGATTAGTTCTGCAACGCGGCCACTGTGCACGGCGTGACCGCGGTCCACCACCAGCAAACGGTCTGCGAGCAGCTGTGCCTCGTCCAGGTCATGCGTGACCAGGACGACCGGAATAGTCAGGCTGCGCCGAAGCTCGCCGATCGCGCGATACAGCTGTTCCCGCGTTGTCGGGTCAGACGCGGAGAAGGGCTCGTCCAGCAGCAGCACCGCTGGTTCGCGTGCCAGTGCACGGGCGAGTGCGACACGCTGGCGCTGACCACCGGATAGTGCTCCGGGAAGGCTGTCGGCACAGTGATCCAGGTTTACCGCAGCCAGCCAGCGCAGCGCGCGTCGATTACGCTCGGCCCGCCGCATCCGGCACAGCGCTGTGGCAACATTCTGCAAGGCCGTCATATGTGGAAACAGCGCGTAAGACTGGAAGATCTTGCCCAGTCGCCGCCTGTATACGGGGAGATGGATTCGCCGCGAGGTGTCCGACCATACGCTATCGCCGACGGCGACAAGCGCTTCGGTCGGCGTATGTAGGCCGGCGATGCTGCGCAGGATGGAGGACTTGCCGGCGCCGGACGGACCGGTGATCGCAAGTAACTCACCGCATTCCACCCGGAAGTCGACCCGCAGTGGAATCGGCGAGCGGGCGGCGAGCCTCACGGTCAGCGCCACGCCATCACCCGGCGGTCCAGGCGCCGCGTCAGCAGGAAGGTGAGAGACAGGGTCACCAGTGATACGGTCATCAATACCGCGGACATGGTCGCCGCCGATTCGAGATCAAAGGCTTGCACGCGGTCATAGATGGCAATGGCCATGGTCTGCGTTTCTCCCGGGATCGCGCCGCCGACCATCAGTACAACGCCGAATTCTCCCAGCGTATGGGCAAATACCAGCACGACGGCGGTCAGAATACCGGGCCAGGCGAGCGGCAGCTCCACAGCTACAAGCGAGCGTAGCGGCGACATGCCGCTGCAGGCTGCAGCCTCACGCAAATCCAGCGCAACGCCCTCGAAGGCGCGCTGCACCGGCTGCACCGCGAATGGCAGATTGATCAGCACAGAGGCAAGCAGAAGACCCTCGAAACTGAACACCAGGGGACCGCCGAACGTGGATTGCCACCACTGACCCACTGGCGAACCGGCGCCCAGCGTTACCAGCAGGTAAAAGCCCAGCACGGAGGGTGGAAGAACCAGGGGTAAGGCGATGGCGGCTTCGGCGAGCCCCTTGCCATGGAATGACCGATAGGCGAGAAAGCGTCCGCAGACAACAGCTAGCGGCACCAGAATGATAACAGTGAAACCGGCAAGGCGCAGAGACAGCCAGAGCGCGGTCCAGTCCATGCGGCCCTCTATATCCTGTCGGCTGGCAGAGAGAAACCATAGCGCCGTAGTACCTCGCGCGCCGGGCTCTCCTGCAGGTAGGCGTAGAAGGCATGCGCGCCCTCGGTCGCGCCGCGCAGCAGCACCATGCGCTGTTTCAGTGGCCGGTGCCAGTCAGCCGGAATCAGCGTGCTGTCGGCGCGCGCCGCCATCCGCGGTGCCAGCGCCAGCGACCAGGCAACGAGGCCGCCCACGGTGCTGCCCGAGAGCGCGAACTGGGCTGCCTGGCTCACGTTTTCGCCCAGAACCAGCTGCGGCTGCAGCGCCTCCCATAGTCCCTGGTGCTCCAGTACGTCCCTGGCGCGCTCGCCGTAAGGGGCATGGGCCGGATTGGCGATGGCAAAGCGCTGCCCCGGACTGGCTGCGAGCCGTTCATGCAGATTTGTCAGTGTCGGTGCTGGCGTGGATGAAACGCCCCTGGGGACAACCAGAGCGAGCCTGCCGATGGCGTAAAGGGTGCCCGCATCCTGCGTCAGCCGGTCCGAGGCCAGCGCATCGACATAGCCTTCATCGGCAGCCAGGAAGAGGTGGAAAGGCGCGCCGTGTCGAATCTGATGGGCGAAGTTGCCGGTCGAGCCATAGGTGATGCGCAGGCGATAGCCGGAGTCGCGCTGAAATACAGCGGCGATGTCGTCCAGTGCAAACCTGAGGTCTGATGCCGCAGCAACCCTTACGGGCTGTTGATCCGCGGGCTGCGCCGATGCCTGTGGGTAAAGCGTTACCGGGGCCAGGCAGAGCACCAGCAACCCAAAGAGTGCAGTGCCTGCGGCGCGCAGATAACGGTTACACCAATCGGACAGAGCGCTGCCGGCGGTATCAGTCCGGAAGGTGGCCATGGCGTTCGCAGATGCCGAGCATCTTGTAGGCGAGCAGCGCCGCGGCAAAATCATAGGCGTGAAAGCCGGCAATAGGAGAAAACTCCATGATATCGAAACCGATGATCTGCCGCTGTGCGGCCACCGACTCGAACAGCCCCAGCGACTGGTACCAGCCCAGGCCGCCCGGTACGGGCGTACCGGTAGACGGGAAGACGGAGGGGTCCAGGCCGTCGATATCCAGGGTAAAAAATACTTTCGCGGGGAAATCATCGGGCAGTGTCAGGCTGCTGATGTTATTCGGGACGAGGTCCTCTGCATCAAGGTGGTGTACGCCATGCGCCAGGCGCGCATCGCGTTCTTCTTCACAGAACGCGCGCACACCCAGAGAAAAAATGGGAATGCCGAGGTCCACCGCCCGCTTCATGACGGATGCGTGGCTCAAAGGATCGCCTTCGTAGGCCTCCCGGAGGTCGGCATGGGCATCAATCTGGACGATGCCGAAATCATTTATGCCGGCGTCGCGGAGCCCTTTGAGAACGCCGCCGGTCACGCTGTGCTCGCCGCCAAGCACTACCGGGAATGCACCTCGACGCACGATAGCGGCGGTCGCCGCGGCGATGCTGGCCATCACGGTATCCGCATCACCACTGCAGTCTATGGGGTCCACGGTGTGGATGCCGCGTTCGCAGGGGCTGCTGTGCCCGTCCCAGGTTTCAAGCTGCCACGATGCATCGAGTATGGCCGATGGACCGTTGCGGGTGCCTCCGCCGTAGGAAACGGTTTTTTCATAGGGCACGGGTAATACATGTATCGCTGAGCGGGCCGGATCCCCCTGCTCGATTTCCGAGCCGAGAAAATGTGGATACTCGCGCTGTTCGCTGCTGGCGCTCATGACAGTCGTTCCCTGAAGTCGGTGTAGTCGAAGGTCTTCACCACCCGCAGGTCGTCACTGGCGGAGTTCCAGATAGCGATCGCCGGCAGGCGGGTACCGTTGAACGTGGTGGTCTTGACCATGGTGTAATGTGCCATGTCTTCAAACATCAATCGCTGTCCCACCCGCAGTGGCTGGGCGAAGCTATAGTCGCCCATCATGTCACCCGCAAGGCAGGTAAGTCCGCCGATGCGGTAGGTGTACGCGAGCACGCCGGGCATGTCAGCGTTGCTGATGTCGGCGCGGTAGGGCATTTCCAGCGTGTCCGGCATGTGACAGGTGGCGGAGCAATCGACAATGGCGTGGTGCATGCCTGATTGCATGACATCGAGAACCTCGGTGACCAGCACGCCGCTGCCGATGGCAATGGCTTCGCCCGGCTCGAGATAAACCTGACAGTCGTGCCTCTGTGAGAAATCCCGGATAAGGTTCACCAGCCCGTCAATGTCATAGCCCGGAGCAGTAATGTGGTGACCACCGCCGAAATTAATCCACGACATCTGAGGCAGCCAGCGCGCAAAGCGTTCCTCCACTGCCGCCACGGTGCGCGCCAGCGGCTCGAATGGTTGCTCACAGAGGGTGTGGAAGTGCAGTCCGGAAATACCCTCGAGTGCCTCCACGGAAAGCTCTTCCTCGGGGATGCCAAGGCGCGAGCCCGGTGCGCAAGGGTCATAGATCGGGGTCGCTCCTTCGGAATGCTCGGGATTGATGCGCAGGCCAAACGCCAGCTGTGGTCGTTTCCGCTGCGCCGCGAGGCAGCGTTCGCGGAAGCGCAGCCACTGGCTGCAGGAATTGAACACGACGTGATCGGCAAAGGTGAGAATTTCCTCGATATCCTCCGCGCCGAAGGCCGCCGAATAGACATGCACCTCACCGCCGTAATAGTCGGCGCCGAGGCGGGCCTCGTGCAGGCCGCTGGCGCAGGTTCCCCAGAGGCGATCCCGGTACAGTGGCGCAAGCGACCACATCGAGAAGGCCTTTAGCGCCGCAAGTACCCTGGCTCCGCTGCGCTCGCCGACATCGTGCAGAATATCCAGGTTACGTTGGATCACCTGTTCATCGACGACATAGCAGGGCGAGGGCAGCGCGGCGGTATCCAGCCTGTCGAAATCGCTCAACAGCACGTCAGTCGTCCAGGCTGAAGTCGGTCAGCTCAACCACCCGCCAGGGCAGACCGTAGTCCTTCAGCCCTTCCATAAAAGGATCGGGATCCAGCTGTTCGATGTTCCACACGCCGGCCCTGCGCCAGGTTCCCTCGAGAATGAGCTTGGCGCCGATCATGGCGGGGACGCCGGTAGTGTAGGAAATCCCCTGCGACTGAACCTCTCGATAGCAATCCTGGTGGTCCTTGATCTGGTAGAGATACATGGTGCGCTCCTGTCCGTCCTTGACACCTTTCACCACGCAGCCGATGCAGGTCTTGCCATGGGTGCGTGGACCGAGCGTGGACGGATCTGGCAGCAGCTGTCTGAGAAACTGGATTGGCACGATCTGCTGACCCTGGAATTCCACCGGCTCGATGCCGGTCATGCCGACATTACCCAGAACCTCCAGGTGCTTGAGATAATTCTCCGAGAAGCTCATCCAGAACTGCGCGCGCTTCAGGCTGGGGAAATTCGCCGACAGGGATTCCAGCTCTTCATGGTACATGCGGTAGATCGTGTAGGTGCCCACGTCATCGGGGCAGGTAAAACTGGCCTTTCTTGACATTGCCGGGGTAGTGACAAATTCGCCGTTTTCCCAGTGACGGCACTCCGCCGTGACTTCGCGGATGTTGATTTCAGGATTGAAGTTGGTCGCGAAGGGATAGCCGTGATCGCCGCCGTTGACGTCGATGATGTCGAGTTCCTGAATTTCGTCAAAATAATGTTTGGCCAGGTAAGCGGTGAAAACGTTGGTCGCGCCCGGGTCGAAGCCACTGCCAAGCAGGGCCATGCGGTCCGCTTTTTCGAAACGCTCACGATATGCCCACTGCCAGCTGTACTCGAACTTTGCGGTCTCCGGCGGTTCGTAATTGGCTGTGTCGAGGTAGTCGACGCCGGCGGCCAGGCAGGCATCCATAATGCTAAGGTCCTGGTAGGGCAAGGCAACGTTGATCACCAGGGCGGGCCGCTCTGACTCGAGCAATGCCGTCAGTGCTGCAACATCGTCGGCATCGATCTGTGCCGTGCGAACGGGGCGCTCGATCTGTGCGGCGATGGCCTGGCACTTGGACTCCGTGCGGCTGGCAAGCAGGATATCGTTGAATACCTCCGGCAGTTGCGCGCATTTGTGGGCAACCACGCCACCCACGCCACCCGCGCCAATAATCACGACTTTCGACATACTGTGTCTCCTTGCTTCACTGTCTCTTGGCGCTCGTGTCAGCGCTCGAAATAGGTATAACCGTACAGGCTGTCGCGGAAGGCACGCAGCATGTTCTGGCGTTCTTCAACGTTGATACGACCGTCTCGCACCGCGCGCTCCGCCACTCTGCGGAACTGTTCCAGAACGTTCTTGGGCTCATATTCCACGTATGACAGGACGTCAGCGATGCTGTCACCATGGAATTCACGCACAAACTCGAAGGAGCCGTCCGGTTCAATGTGCACACTGACAACGGTGGTGTCGCCGAACAGGTTGTGCAGATCGCCAAGGGTTTCCTGATAGGCGCCCACCAGGAATACGCCGAGGTAATACTCGCTGTTTTCGACCAGTGGGTGCAGCGGCAGCGTGCTGTGTGTGTCTCCGAGGTAGGAAAAGCGATCTATCTTGCCGTCGCAGTCACAGGTGATGTCGGCGATGACGGCTTGTCTTTCCGGCTTCTCGTCCAGCCGATGGATGGGCATGATGGGAAACAGCTGATCTATGGCCCAGATGTCCGGCAGTGACTGGAACAGGCTGAAGTTGCCGTAGTAGATGTCGGCGAGCATTACGGGGAGATGGCTCAGCTCCGGCGACACCCGGCGCGCGTCCGGCAGCAGGGTGGCAACTCGCTCGAAGATGGCCAGCGCATAGTTTTCTGCCAGCGCTCGCTCGCGCAGTGACGCCACACCGCGGTGAAACATTTCACGCAGTTCATCGCGGTAGTAGATGGCATCGTTGTAGCATTCCTGCAGATTATCGACGTGGACATTGTCCAGCACGCTGTGCAGATTGCCAATGAGGTCATGCGCGTTGTCGTCAAGTGCTGCGGGTAGCTGCCCTGGCCGGTGGTCACGCACATCGAGAACGTTAAACAGCAGCATGGAGGAGTACGCGACAAGTGCACGGCCGGACTCTGAGACCAGCACCGGGTGGGGAATACCCTCAGCGTCCAGCGACTCCTGCAGTGTTTCAATAATATTGATGCAGTACTCGTCGAGCCCGTAGTTCATGCTGTGGGTCTCGTTGCTGCGCAGACCCTGGTAGTCCACGGCAAGGCCACCGCCGACGTCGAGGAAACCCATGGGCGCGCCTTCGGCGACCATGCCGGCATAGAAACGGCAGGCTTCGAGTACCCCCGACCGTATATTGCGGATATTCGGTATCTGTGAGCCCAGATGGCAATGCAGCAGCTGCAGGCAGTGCAACATGTCGTGCTGTTTCAGGGTCTCGATCACGCTGATCAACGAGTCAGTAGACAGCCCGAAGATGGAGCGGTCGCCGCTGTCCTCGTTCCAATGGCCTTCCACCATTGACGACAGGCGGATACGGGTGCCGATCAGAGGGTCGATACCCAGGCGTTTACTGCACTCGAGAACGATATCCAGCTCTGAACGTGTTTCCAGAACAAAGAAACACTGTATGCCGATCTGGCGCGCGTACAGGCCCAGCTCAATGAACTCCCGGTCCTTATAGCCATTGCAGATGATCAGACTGTCGTAGTCGCGCAGCTGGCTCAGTGCGATGATCAGCTCGGCCTTGCTCCCGGCCTCCAGCCCATGGTGATAGCGCTGGCCGAAGTCGGCAATCTCCTCAATCACGTGGCATTGCTGATTGACCTTGATGGGAAATACGCCGCGATAGTGGTTCCTGTAGCCGCTGTTCTCGATAGCGCGCTGGAAGGCCGTGTTGATTTCGCTGATACGGTGATCCAGCAGGTTTTCAATGCGCAGTACAACGGGCATTTCAAGTCCGCGCAGCTTCATGGCCTCAACCAGGTCAACGATCGGCACGCTCACTTCCTGGCCGGGCACCTGCACGCGCAGCCTGCCAGCATCGTCAACATTGAAATAGCCGGCGCCCCAGTCGCCCACGCCATACAGTGAGGCGCTATCCTGTGCGCTCCATTGCGATGTTGCGGCCGGCACGAGGGGAGGAATGGATGGACTGTGGGGCATAGCGACTGGATTTCCCATGGGTAGCGAGGATGCAGAGTGTGGATACTTCCCTAAGACAATGCAAAGTATTGAAAACGTGCATTTTGCGCAACTGCAGTCGCGAGGCGCAGCGGCAGTGGCGGGCGATCCCGCGCGTGGCTTCGCAGGATTATTGGCGGTGGCAGTGGATCCATCGACGACTGCTTTTGCGTATCATGCCGAGTCTCGGAGACAGAGATCGGGTTGACATGCGGCGCACACTGAAATTTCTCCATACGCTGGGAGCCATTGGCCTCACGGGAGCACTGGCTGCACAGATTGTGCTGCTTTCACAGCTTCCGGCGCCAGGATCCCTGCCAGAGTATGCCGCACTTCGTGGCGCCATGGGGACGCTGGCCGAATGGATATTGCTGCCGTCCCTCGGTATCACGCTGGTCAGTGGCCTGCTGTCAATGTCCATCACGCCCGCGTTCCACAACGCGGGCTGGGCCTGGCTGAAGCTGTTGCTGGGGGTGTCCATGTTCGAGGGTACGCTGATCACGGTTCAGGGCCCGGCGCAGAAGGAAGCGCAACTCAGTGCGCAGGCGCTGGCCGGCGACATCGATCCGGCTCTGCTGGGACAGGCAATGCAGGCAGAGTGGAACTCGGTCTGGGTGGTTCTGGCAATCGCTATTGTGAACGTAGTGCTGGGCGTCTGGCGTCCGCGGTTCAAGCGCCTACGTCAAGCGCCACGACGCGTCACGGATGATGGTTGAAGCACACCCGCCTCCCGGTCAATCCCGGGCCAGCCAGCGGTACAGCGTGCTTCGGGTGACGCCGAGTATCGCCGCGGCCTGCTGCTTGTTGCCGTCTGTCCTCTCCAGTACGCGGCGCGCATAGCGGCGCTGCAGAACCTCGAGCGTCGGAAAATCATCGACTAGCGATTCGTTGCCGGTTTCCCGCTGATTCGGAGCGCGCCCGGTCGACAGGTGCCCCTGGCTTTCGGGTATCCGCGCCGGTAGATCACCGACGCTGATCAGTCCGCCACGGCAGAATGCGACCGCGCGCTCAATGACATTCGACAGCTCCCGGACATTGCCCGGGAAGGTATAGGCGTTCAGCGCCGCCAGTGCGGCGGCATCCAAGCCATCGATGTCGCGTCCCGTTGTGCTGGCGTGCTGGCGCAAAAACAGAGAGGCCAGCAACTCTACATCCCCCTGTCTCGCGCGCAGTGGTGGCACCTCCAGCTTGAAGGTTTCAAGGCGGTAGTAGAGATCCTCACGGAACGCACCGGATGCCACCAGCTCCTCGACGTTGCGATGGGTCGCAGCGACAACCCGGACATCCACATCCTGTTCGCCGGAGGCGCCGATTGCGCGCACGCTGCCTTCCTGAAGCACGCGCAACAGCTTGGCCTGCAGCGTGAGGGGCATCTCGCCTATTTCATCGAGGAGGAGGGTGCCGCCGCTGGCCTGCCGAAAAATGCCGGCGTGTTTTTTTTTGGCATCGGTAAACGCGCCTGCTTCATGGCCGAAGAGTTCGCTCTCGATCAGCTCTCCCGGAATGCCGGCGCAGTTGATTGCGACAAAGGGCCCGTCCCGACGTTGGCTCTGGGCATGCACGCTACGCGCGACCAGTTCTTTTCCCGTTCCGCTCTCTCCGGTGATCAGCACGGGCCCATCTGTTGCTGCAATGACGCCGATCTGCTCGCGAAGCCGCTGAATCTCCGAACTATTGCCGACAATACCGTGGTTGTCTTTGCCCCGTATGGCCTGTTTCAGCCGCGCGTAATCACGGCGCAGGAATGACTGTTCGATGAGCCGGTCAACGCTGAGCAGAAAATGGTCCATTTCCAGCGGCTTGGTGAGAAAGTCATCTGCGCCCTGTTTTAGCGCGGCGACAGCATCACTAACACTGCCAAAGGCGGTAATCACCAGGCATGCCGGATGCGGCTCGGATTGCCGGGCTGTTTTCAGAACCTCATGCCCGGTCCCGTCTGGCAGTCGCAGATCGGTTATCACCAGGTCGAAGTCGTTCTGACTCAGCCGCTGTTGCGCAATGTCCACCGAGGTTGCCTGTTCCACCAGGTAGCCCTCGGCGTCCAGCTCGTCGCGGATCAGACGCAGCAGTGCTGCATCGTCCTCGACCAGTAGAATCCGCCGCTTCATCGACTGTCCTCATTATCCGTCGCTGGGAAAACCAGCTCGAATATCGCGCCATGGCTGCCGAGAGAGTAGTCCACGCTGCCGCCGTGCTCCTGCATGATGTTGTTGACAATCGCCAGCCCCAGGCCGGATCCGCTGCCAGTGGGTTCACGCGAGAAAAAGGGCTTGAAGATTTCCCGCTCATCTTCAGCGCTGACGCCCGGGCCATCATCTTCGACGCGTACGATGGCGTTGCCGCCCCGGCGTTCCACTGTCACCCAGACTGACGACAGTGCGTGGCGTTGCGCGTTGCGAACAATATTTGCGACGGCCATTTCAACACGGACTCTGTCGCCATGTGTCAGTGTATGGCTCGTGCAGCTCAGCTCGGGCTGCGGCGCATCCGCCGCGCTGCCCTGGCAGACCCTCCCGACAAGGTTGGCCAGCTCGATTGCATCATGGCCGGCGTTTTCCCGTCTCGCGTAGCTCAGAAGTTGCCGCACAATGTTTCCCATGCGCTGGACTTGCTGACGGACTTCCTGCATGGCGATCCTGGTGCCGGGTGCATCGGGCCTGCGCTCCATCTGGCGCACGCGACCGTCAATGACGGTCAGCGGTGCGCCCAGTTCATGTGCCAGACCTTCGGCGACGCGACCGATCTCAGCAGCGCGCTCGGACTGGTCCAGCCGCCGCTGCAACGCCCGCTCTTCATCCTGCTTTTTTTCCAGCGCTTTTTCTGCTTCCCGTGTTGCGCGTGCCATGCTGTTGAGGCTGTTACCGATATCTGCAAACTCGCGTGGTGCCCGGATGGCCAGTTTCAGCTCGCGTTCCCCGCGGGCGAAGGCATCAATAGACCTCAGCAGCATGGCCACGCGTGTGCCTATCAGTCTCCGGTATAGCTGCAGAGTAATGACGATGGCGGCGACAACCGCGAAGGACCAGAGAGACCACGCCGTAAGGTGCAGCCGCGTCAACGCATCGGTTATTTCCTGACGCTGTCGCGTGATCTGCAACAGGCCCTGAATACGGCCATCGCGGTCGAGCAGCGGCGTGAAATAGGCGTAGACCGTCTGTCCGTCAACCTCACGATACCCGCCCTCGTCCTGCCCGCTCGAGACGACGCCTGATGCGGCGAGGCTGCCGCGCAGCGTGTTGTCTGCGGTTCCGGCCGCTACCAGCAGTTCGCCGCCGACATTGTAGACCGCAACGCCGTAGACTCTGCGGATGCTGAACAGCGAGTCAAGACTCTCGCGGATGCCGTGTATATCGCTATCGACGAGTCGTGTGCTGATCGAAGGGGCGACGGCGCGGGCTATCAGCTCGATTTCGCCCTGCAGCCGTGCTTCCAGCGAACGCTCGGCCCACAGGGCGATGACCAGAACGAGCGCCGCCGAAAGCAGAGCGATGGGTGCGAGAATGCCGAGGAGCATGGCGCGTCGCAGGTCATAGGTGTTGCTGCGAGTATCGCTGTTTCCAGCAGGTAGATCATTCACGCCGCGGCCGCTCCGGTCGGCTGCTGTGAACGACAGAAACAGTTGAGGCTGTGTTGCAAAATGCGTGTCTCAAAATCATCCATATGTATCGCAATCGTACATCAATCGTGACTCTTACCCATGAAAAATTCTGTCATGCCAGGATTTTTAGGGTTGGCACAGGGCTTGCTGCATTTACAGTGAGCAGTGAAAACTGCCTTTTGTCAGACGAAGAGGAGCGATAATCGTGTCACTATCAGATTTTTTGAAAAGCGCAGGGCTTGCAGGTAGCGCAACACGCCGTATTCTGCCGGCGGCATTAGTTGCTCTGGTGCTTGGGACGGCGGGTAGCGCGGTCGCCCAGCAGCAGGGAGGCTATCCGTCGCCGCAGCAACAGCAGGGTGGTGAGGTGACTGACGAGAAACTGGGCCAATTCATGGTTGCCATGACCTCCGTGCAGGATGTGCAGAAAGAGTACGCAGGCCAGATACAGTCCACGTCCGATGGTGAGAAGGCGCAGGAACTTCGCCGGGAAGCGCAGAACAAAATGATTTCCGCGGTTGAGGACAGCGGGCTTACGGTACCGCAGTACAACATGATCGCTGAGCGTATGCGCACGGATCCCGAGCTCGCGGAGCGTGCGGAGGACATGCAGTAGGTAGCGACCTGTCCTGCAATCCGCCGCGCCTGCCCGCTCGGGCCGGCAGCGGTGGATGAGCGCGAGTTTGTTGCTTGCCGGCCATGTCGGTCATTGTTTCCTGATGAAAGGCACTGATTGCCTGCTCCAGGCCGGCCTTATTCACATCCTTCGTTTATCCGCATTACACCCATTGTTCAGGAATGTTGCGCTCTACCAGCTCATGAATGCTGACGGTGATAATGTTGTGTTCTTTCCCCACTTCCTCGGCAAATAACGATGCCTTACTGCTGCGCGCGATAATCATGGCGTTGGGATAGCCGCGGCGCAGCCAGATGGCCGTGCGCAGATTGTCCTCTTCATTGCCGGTGCCAAGAATGAACACCACGTTCCGGGCGTCACTGGAAATATGGACAGTATCGCGCAGGCGCTTCCACACGGCGGGATGCGAGATATCGCCCTCCAGCACTTCGCGCCGGTAGCCGGATGAAAACGTCATCTGTTCTTCTGCAACCAGAACGCGGCGCACGGCATCCCTCTCAATGATCGCTACCGTTTCCAGTTCCCGCAGGGCGTGCGCCTGCAGCTGCTCGATGATGGTCTGGCCGAAGCGGCCAAAGCCCGACAGCACCACGATATCGCGGCCGCTTGTATCCAGAAAGCGCTGCATCAGATGTTCCCGCACGAGGCCCGATGCGGCGAGATGATAGGAGTTGAAGATCTCGCAGCGCTTGGCAACGTCTGTGTGCTGCATTGCACGCATGAAGCGCAGATTCGTACAGTGCATCACGATGCGTTTACCGATTCCGGGGACCATGCGTTGCATGATGCTGGCAGCTTCATAGCTGCGCAGGCTGTTGTCGGACAACAGGACGATGCGGCGTGCCCGCTTGACGCGCAGCTGCTTGAGGCAGAATTCATGCGTGATATCGCCGGTGGTCACAATGGCATCATAGGTTTCCCGCAGTTCATCGGCTATTGAGGCCTCGGGCTCCTGACGCGAAACAATAATGACCTGCACGGTGCGGTCGCGCTGCCGCAGCACCCGGAGATAGCTCATTGCGAGCTCTCCCGTGCCGATGACGACAATGTGATGGCGCAGACGACGCATGTGCAGGTTGTGCGGTGACAGAACGCGCAGCAATACATCAATCAGCGTGGTGGCTGCGAGTATCGGTGAGCCGAAATACGCGAGCCAGAGTAGAGCCTTGCTGGCCGCCGGTCCGCCTGTGGGTGTGCCCAGCTCAACGCCGCCCACCACGAACAGGCTAAGGCTGTAATAGGCCTGCGCCAGCAGCCCTGCATGCGTGACATCCGGGCGCTCGGTCACGGAGGCGCCGGTAGCAAAGGCGATAATACCGCTGGCGAAGAACAGCAGGGCAGCGATGGTGCGCCAGGGGAATTTGATGCTGTTTTTCATGCCGCCAGTCTACGCAAGAGCGGCGCCTTTGCGTATCGGATATTTTCGCAGGGGGGCGGCAGTCGGACCGGCAAGGTGGCAGGCGGCGTTCAGACCGCCTCGCGCGTCTGTCCTGGCAGGTCTTCGGCAATGGTGAACCAGCGTTCGGGATCATTGCGTTCAATCCTGCGCGGTGAGTCCGAGGCTGCCGTAGTGCGTTCTGTTTTGCATGCCTTTGCCAGAATGTCTCTCGCGTCCGCTATCAGCTGCCTGTAGTCCGGCTCGGAGTCAGGCGGCGTGTCAGCCCGGGGGCAGGCCTCGAGGAAGTCAAACGCGTCAAGGTCGACGGGCAGTTGTGGCGATACTCCGTGGTAGCGCCACATGCCGGTGCCGGGATCAAGCGTGTAGTGCGGCAGCAGCCGCCAGCCATCGCTGGCAATCAGGCAAATGGCATCCAGCAGGTAATGAAACTCAGCCTCGCTTATGAAGTAATTGAAATTCAGCCGCACCCAGCCGGGCCTCAGGGCGCTGTCTCCGTTTGCGCTGCGCTCCTCCAGGGCCCTCGAGCGCGCGTTATCAAGGCCCAGCAATAGATGGCCATAGGGGCCGGCGCAGGAACATCCGCCACGCGCCTGAATGCCAAACAGGTCGTTGAGCAAGGCGATCACGAAGCCATAATGCAGTTCGCGCCCGGCGCAGAGAAAGCGCAGAGACACAATGGCAAGACGCCGTGCTTGCGTGCCACCCAGAATGTCGATTTCCTTGATTGCGGAAAGTCGCGTGAGGGCGGTCTGTATGCGCTCGCGCTCTATCGCTTCAATTGTATCGGTGCCGACTGTCTGCTGAAGCTTGAACACCAGCCCGGCACGGATGGATTCGACAATTGCCGGCGTGCCGCCTTCCTCACGGCGTTCCGGGGCGGTAATGAAGCGATGGCGCTCGGCGGTCACGTAAGACACCGTGCCGCCACCGACAACGCTTGGCACCGGATTTTTCAGCAGGCTCGTTTTGACGGCGAGAATCCCCGGCGTGCCGGGGCCACCCACGAACTTGTGTGGTGAGAGGAAAATGGCATCGATGTTGTGGCCGCCGGGATTCATGTCGACGCCCACGTAGGGTCCTGCTGCGGCGTAGTCCCAGAATGCCAGCGCTGCGTGTGCCTTGAGAATGCGGGTAATACCGGCAACATCGCTGCGGATGCCGGTGACGTTGGACGCTGCCGAAAAACTGCCGATGCGAAGTGCGCGGCCCTTGTAGCGCGCGAGCGCGGATTCGAGGGCTCGCTTGTCTATGTCACCGCGGTCATCGCCGGGAATGCGCACGACCTCGGCCTTGGACTCGCGCCAGGGCAGCTCATTGGAATGATGCTCGTAGGGGCCGACAAAGACGACCGCGTGCCGGGCCTGTTCCGCTGGCTCGGTGTCAGCGTCGCCTGGTGCCGCGCTGGTCTCGCGGGGAGCGCGCAGCGCCAGCATGTCGATAAGGCGATTGATCGCTGCCGTGGCACCGGCACCACAGAAAATCACCGCGTCGTCATCGCCGGCATTGATGGCGCTGCGAATCTGGTCGCGTGCTGCCTCACGCAGCGCCGTGGTCTGGGCGCCGGTGAGAGAGGCCTCCGTGTGCGTGTTGGCGTAATACGGAAGGACCTGATCGCGCACAATTTGCTCGATAAAGTCGAGACTGCGACCGGAAGCGGTGTAATCGGCATACACCAGAGGTCGCTTCCCAAAGGGCGTTGTTATCGGCCGATACTGACCGATAAGACCGCGCTGTATTCGGTGGATCAGTGTGCGGGTTGTTTCTTTCATCGCCGTACCGCCTCCGGGCAGTCATCATCTCAATTACGAGGCCCATAGAATAGTTGCGTAACGACAGGAAAGGTGTTCTTTTTATTGTCTGTATGTGGAAATGTATGCAACAAATGTCTATTTTTTATTAAAATAATGAAACAAGCATGCCAGGCGTCAGCGTGGAGCTTGCCGTGTGGTGCACTGTTCACTGTCGTTATTGGGGGGAGGCGTAAATGACCACGGAGATACGGCTGGATGCGGCAGATCTGCGTCTTCTACGGCAGCTGCAGCGTGACGCTTCCCTGGCGCTGGTGGACCTGGCGGAATCGGTGAACATGTCGCGTTCGGCTTGTTGGCGACGCCTTCAGAGGTTGCGCGAGAGTGGCATTATCCGGGAGCAGGTCATGCTGCTCAATCCGGCGGCCCTCGGTCTGTCACTGACGGTTTTCATCTCTGTACGCACCAATCACCATAACGCCGCCTGGAGTCGGCAATTTCGTGAGGTGATTGACGGTATTCCTGGCATTCTCGAGGCCTATCGCATGGGAGGCGATGTGGACTATCTGTTAAAGGCGGTGGTGGCTGACATGCCGGACTACGATCGCCTGTATCAGGAACTGATTGCGGCGGATCTATTTGACGTGAGCGCGGGCTTTGTCATGGAGGAGTTGAAGAATACGACATCATTGCCGCTGTGAGTCGCACCGGGGTGGGCCGGTACGACTCAACACCTTGCCAGCGTTTATTTGCCGAAGAGTTTCTTGAAGGCCTCGCCCACGGCTTCTCCGGCCTCTTCTGCCGGGTTTGACGCGCCTTCCTCCACGTCGCTTTCGCTGGCATCGTCCTCGCCTCCCAGTTTTTCCATCATCCCGGAGAACAGACCGCCGACGCCACTACCGGCGTCCTGCGGCTCCTCGGCAGCCGGGCTGCCGCCAGCGTTCTGGCTGGCAGCGCTACTGAAGGCTCCCATCAGCCCACCGAGATCATTCATGTCGATGGGTTTGGCGGGAAGTTCAAAGCGCGCTGCCGCTACTGTGTCACCATCAATCGCGGCAACTGTCATTTCTGTCCCGTAGCGCAGTATGCCCATGTTCATGTCGCCAAGACGCCTGCTGAAGTCCTCGCTGTTACGGCGGAGCTCCTCATCCATTGCCTCAGTGCTGGCGCGGACCATGGTGAACAGTGCGTCGCGAAATTCCAGGGCTCTGGCGTCTGAAGACATCACCACCTCCTGGGTGATCTCGTCGCCTTCCTCGCGGGTTGTGATCTCGTAGATCTCACCCTCGATGCCGGCCACGGTTTCCCTGCGACCGGTTGCTTCAATGGATATGACCTCAGCCGTGGCGCCGGCAGGCGCCGCCTGCTCGGTCATTTTTGCCATATCGGCAAAGCCCTTCATCATGGTGGACGCATTCACGACCATGGGCTTGCCATTATTGTAGGATACTGCGTAGAGCGTGTTATCGCGCACGAGCATGTAGGTGTCCTGCTGCGGCGTATTGAGCCGCAGCTTGTCGCCATCGGCATATTCAAACATCATGCTCTCGCCATTCGGCGACTGTACGGTGGCTGATCCGGCGATGGCTGCGCTAGCGTATATGAGGGCCAGTGCCGACAAACCACCCCCCAGAAAAGATGTGCGCGAGTTGGTTGAAATCATGTTGTTATCCTCAGCAGGTGTCTGTTTGTGTGACCTCAGTTCCAGTGTAACCCCGGAAACGCCGACTTCAAGCGCGGAAAATGTACTCTGCCTGCGTATCCCGGGTCGTCCCGGCATACTGTCGTGAAGCGCGCGAATCCCCAGGGCAAGGGGCTGGTGCCCGCACTCGAGGCCTGGAACGATACCCGTCCAGCGCAGGCGACATCATCTCGCCCCGTGCAGTCATTGCTCGCTGATTTCTGTGCCTCGTCGCTGGTTCTCGCCGCCCGGTTCGAGTTCCGGCCTGTGCCGGGGAACAGTTATCATCTTTACAAGTGTGGTGACACCTGGCGGCTGTCACTGATCGCACCTCAGGAGTGGGGTGCACGGCAGCCGGGCATTCATGTTGCGCGCTGCGACCTGCGACGGGACATGACCTGGTCTCTCATTGGAGCGGAAGGACTGGCAGAGAGCCCGGAAGTCGTAGAGGCGCTTGAACGTCATATGGAGGGCTTTCTTGCCGCGGTAAATACGGATGAGCCCTTGTCAGATACCCTGCCTTTTCACGTCGCCGACCTGCCTTTCTATCCGCGATTGCTGGCCTCAGCGCTGGCGCGGTCGCTGCGCGACAACCTGCAGTTCAATGGCCTCGACGCTGCATCTGGCAAAACGCTGCTGACGGCCACCGGGTCGAGCGCCCGTTTGTTGCACATCCTGCCACCGCAGGCGCCCTCATCATAAACGCGGGCTTGCCCGGTGGCTGATCTTCAGGTCTGGGAATACGCCTGCATCGGCCTGTTGTTCGTCTGGAGCGGTTTCGTGCGCTCAGGGCTCGGTTTTGGCGGCGCGGTCCTGACCCTGCCGTTCCTTCTCATACTGTTGAATGCGCCTCTCGTCTTCCTGCCGATCATATCGGTGCATCTGCTTTTTTTCTCTGCTTTGACTATTGCTCTTGCCAAGTGGGAAGGGCGTCGCCGACGGGAAGCCAGCCAGGACCCGTCAGCGGATACGGTCAACTGGGCGTTTCTGCGCTACGCGCTGCCGCTCATGCTGGTGCCGAAGCTGATTGGCGTAGCCGGGGTGATAACGCTGCCGGCAGATGTCGTCAGCGGGTTTATCTTCACGCTGGTATCAGTTTATGCGCTCAGCTACATTCTGAATCGCCCTTTTCGCAGTGGCAGTCGACGGATTGATGCGTTGTTCATGGTTATCGGGGGGTATGTCAGCGGCACGTCGCTGATAGCCGCTCCGCTGGTCGTGCCGGTGGCCGCCAGCCGGGTTCGACGAGAACAGTTGCGCGATACGTTGTTTGTGCTCTGGTTTGTTCTGGTTGGCATCAAGCTAGCCGCGTTTGTGATCGGCGGCGTCGATCTGCAGTGGGTGCATCACCTGTGGCTGCTGCCCTGCGCCGCTGTCGGCCACGTGCTGGGGCTGCGTTTTCACCGCTATACGCTGCGCGCTGAGACGTCAGTATTTTTTCGCGTCCTGGGTGGCGGGCTGCTGGTGGTCAGTCTCGCCGGTCTGGCGAGGATTCTGCTGGGCTATTGATAACCCCGCACTTCTGTGCTTCTTTAAGAAAGTCCCCACTGCGACAACCATGAGGTGTAGAAATCATGAATTTAACCACGACGAGAATAAAGCGGAACGGGACCTTTCTCGCAGCCGCCGCATCGCTGCTGCTGTTCATGGCGGTCGGTGCCCGTGGCGATGAGCTGTTGCAGACCAACTGGATTGAAATGGTGCGCGGTTTTCAGGATGCCGATTCCGGTATACGTGTCAGGGAAGTCACTCAGGATGACAGTGGTGCTACCCACCTGCAGATTGCCATCCCCAAGGTGAGCATGGCCGGTGTAATGGACATGGAGGAAGTGCGCGTGATCGGTCAACGGCCCCAGGAGTTCGAGTTCAGGAATTTGCTGCCCGAATTAGAGTATGAGTGGGTTGACGATTACGACAACAATTTCTACGGCCTGCTGGTGCATTTCAAGGGAGGGCCGAAAACCCCGCTAAGGCTGTTCTTTTCGGCTGAGTCAGGATTTCTACAGCGCTGACCCCGCGCAGCAGCCGCAGGCCGATAGGCGGCCTGGCGTTGCCTGCTGCAGGCCGCGTTTCACGACGCCGAGAGGCATGAGGTAGCGATGGGTCCGCACGAACGAGGGCCGGATCCGGGTCGTCCAGTGAACCCGGAATACGAGATGCAACTCAGCGAACTGCTGGCGCGCCTCGCCACGACTCTGATCCACCGCCCCGATACAGCGCTTTCCGAGCTTGTCGACTACGCGCTGGGTCAGATTGCCGCGTTCGTCGGCGCTGATCGCGGCTATATCTTCCTTTATGACTTTCCACGCGATCGCGCTGTCTATTCCTATGAATGGTGCGCCCCGGGCATCAGTCCGCAACTGGCGACAGAGACGGTCGTCGACACCGCCACGCTGGGCGGGTGGGTGGACCTGCATCGGCGCGGCGAGCCCGTAGTGGTGGCGGATGTACAGGCCTTGGGTGACGCGCCAATCCGGCGTGTGCTTGAACATCAGCAGGTCGTCAGTACGGCCATGGTGCCGCTGTTGAAGAAGGGCGAATGCATTGGCTTTTGCGGATTCGACGCCGTGCGTCGCCGACGTGACTATAGCGGACAGGAGCTGCGTTTGCTGCAGGTGTTCGCGCAGATGCTGGTCAATCTCTGGCTGCATGAAGAGACGCGCGAGCAGCTGCAGCAGCTGTCGGACATTGTCGAGCTATCCCCCGCCGTGGCGGTTGTCTGGCGCAATGAGCCGGGATGGCCCATTGACTATGCCAGCGATAACATCCGCCAGCTGGGTTATACCGCCGAAGAGTTCATTGCCAGCGACATTCGCTATCGCGATCTGATACATCCTGATGATCTGCCTGCAATCGAAGCGGCGGTGGCAGATCACATCCGCCATGGCCCGGATGAATACAGGCAGACCTATCGGCTGTACCGGCGCGATGGCAGCGATATCTGGATTGATGACCATACCTGGCTGGTGCGCAACAACGACGGTGAAGTCGAGGCGATCCACGGCATTCTCATGGACGATAGCGCGCGCAAGCAGGCGGAAATTGCGCTGGTGAGCAGTGAGCAGCGTTTCCGCCGGTTGTTGGAGGATATTCCCAACATCGCGGTGCAGGGCTACGACCGTGATCTCAAGCTGATTTTCTGGAATCGGGGCAGTGAGCTGATTTATGGCTGGAGAGCCGAGGAGGCACTGGGGCACTCACTGCTCGACCTCATTATCCCCGAGACGCTGCGTGAAGACGTCGAAGCTGGTGCCCTGAGCTGGCTTTCCGGTGGCCCCCCGGTCGATTCAGGCGAATTGATGCTGCAGCGGCGGGATGGCTCCACCGTGCCGGTTTACTCGAGTCACGCGCTGCAGGTCAACAGTCGCGGTGAATGCGAAATGTACTGCATCGATGTCGACATGACGGCGCAGCGAGCGGCACGGGCCCGACTGGAGCTTTGGGCGAGTGTATTCACTCACAGCCACGAGGCGATCTTCATTCTCGACGGAGAGCGGCGCATCGTCGAGATCAATGCCGCCTTCACGGCAATCACAGGTTATGTGGGCAGTGACGCCCTGGGCAGACCGCTGGACTTCCTGAGTGCCGATTCCGCATCCGTAGCCCGCTACACGGCGATGTGGCGCGACCTGTCGGCACAGGGATTCTGGACCGGTGAACTGCCCAGCCGTCGTGCTGACGGAGAGCAATTCGAGGCGTTCCTTACCGTCAGCGCTATTGCTGATACGGGTGGGGGCGTGGCCAACTTTGTCGGCCTTTTTTCAGACATCACGGTACAGAAGCACTACCAGCAGCAGCTGGAATACACCGCCTTTTATGACGCACTGACTGGTCTTGCAAATCGCACGCTGCTGGCGGACCGCCTGCGCCAGGCAATGTCACTGGCGGTACGTCGCGGCGAGCCGGTCGCTGTCTGCTTTATCGACCTGGACGGCTTCAAGGGTATCAATGATACCTTTGGGCACGGTATCGGCGACGAACTGCTGGTTGCTGCCGCTGCGCGCCTCAAGTCGCTTTTGCGCGAATCAGATACCGTCTCGAGAATGGGGGGCGATGAGTTTGTTCTCCTGTTGCTCGACCTGCCTGAGAGCAGCGTGCGGGATGATTTCTTCAATCGTCTGACAAAGGCCATGGCGGATCCCTTCGAGGTGGGCGATCACAGTCTGCGAGTCTCCGCAAGCATGGGGGTGAGTTTTTTCCCACAGGGTGATGTGGCGCTGGATGCCGATCAGATTCTGCGACAGGCGGATCAGGCAATGTATGAAGCGAAGCATGCCGGGAAGAACCGTGTCGTATATTTTGACAGTGCGCTCGACGAGACCGAGAAGCAGCGTCGCCGGCATGTCGACAGGCTGACGCGGGCAATAGATAACAACGAGCTGCGGCTGCACTACCAGCCGAAAGTGGATCTGCGGGCGGGCGTGGCGACTGGTGTAGAGGCCCTGGTCCGCTGGCAGCACCCCGAGCAGGGCTTGTTGGCACCTTCCGACTTCCTTCACCTCGCCGTTAACGAGGACAGGCTGGCGGTGAGATTGGGGGAGTGGGTGCTGCGTCAGGCGCTTGTCGATTTTGCCGGACTTTACCGCGATCTTCCGGATGCGCGTATCAACCTCAGTGTCAACCTGGATGCCGTTCACCTGCTGAGTGGTGATTTCGCCGGCCAGCTCGGTGCTGCCCTATCGCAGCACCGTGATCTGCCCGATGGCGTGCTGCGGCTTGAAGTGCTGGAGAGCAGCCTGATTCCCGATATGGATCAGGCGGTGATCACAATGGAGAAATGTCGCGGTCTCGGCGTGCGCTTTGCACTCGACGATTTCGGCACAGGGTACTCTTCTCTGCACTATCTCAAGATTCTTCCCCTGGACGAGATCAAGATTGATGCGGGTTTCGTCCGCGATATGCTGACAGATCCCGATGACCTGGCTATTGTCCGCGGCGTGATCGATCTGGGCGAAGCCTTCGGCATTGATGTGGTCGCCGAGGGTGTCGAGACCGGTGATCATGCGGCCTTGCTGCTCCGCCTCGGCTGCGCCACCGTACAGGGCTATGGCATTGCGAGGCCAATGCCCATTGCCGAACTGCGCCGCTGGATGTGTCAGTGGCGTCCCGATCCCAAATGGATGCAACTCGCGCCGGTCAACAGCATGGGAGCGGCGCTGCTGCAGGCGGAAGTCCGTCACCGGGCGTGGGTCGCCGGGGTCCAGGCTTATCTGAACGGATGGGCAACGCGACCACCGCCGCTCGGCGAAGCGGATTGCCGTTTCACGAGATGGCTTGATGCCTTGCCGGGCGATCGTCTGTCACATGCGACGCTGACTGACCTGAAACGGCTGCATCATAAAGTGCACACGCTGGCGCAGGATCTATGCGCAGCGTTTTCCGATGCCGCGGGGCCACCAGACGCGAGCGCGCTGGCTGAGCTCGAGGAGATTTCCGGACGACTGCAGTCGCTCATGCAGACTATGCTGACCCACGCGGGCATGCTGGATGGCGGCACAGTCAGAGGACGATGAGCACGAATGTATAGGTCTTGACTTGGGCTTTTCGTCTCCCTATAGTGTCGGCCTTTCGCGCCTGTAGCTCAGCTGGATAGAGTACCTGACTACGAATCAGGTGGTCGCACGTTCGAATCGTGCCAGGCGCGCCATCTTCAGGCTCTCCGGCTCTCCCCACCCAACGGAGAATGCCCAGTAAAACAAGCACATCCCTGCTTCCTCGCAGTACCGACCCGAAAAGCCATTACGCGCCATTGCGCCGACCACCTGTTTCTCCTTGTTTCGTGAAAAACGGTGCACCACAAGAGCCCGTCTGGGCCAATCCGCTCAGGCGTTCTGAAAACGTCCCGCAGTCCACCAGTGTGGACCGGTCTTCGCTGCTGATTCTCAGGTAGTCACCCCGGCTCGCCATGTTATGCTCGGGCATTAGCGGTTATCAATGTTATCCAGCCACTCCCGAGCTGCGTGTTTTCTGTGGAGACTCTTTATGAAGCTTGCTGTTCTCTCATGTGCGCCGAATGCCTACAGCACCCGTCGGTTGAGGGAGGCAGCACTGCAGCGCGACCATCGCGTCAAGGTGCTGAACACACTGAAATTCGCCATTGATCTGGACCAGGGCTCTCCGGATCTCTTCTATCGTCAGAAGCACCTCAGCAGTTATGACGCCGTGCTGCCGCGAATCGGTGCCTCAATCACCTATTACGGAACGGCCGTGGTCAGGCAATTCCAGGAAATGGACGTGTTCTGCGCGAATACCGCCCACGGCATCAGTAATTCCCGCGACAAGCTGCGCAGCCTGCAGATACTCAGCCGTCATCATATCGGCATACCCCGGACCACCTTCGTGCGCGACAAGAAAGATGTCATCCCTGCGATTGAGCGGGTAGGCGGTGCGCCTGTGATCATCAAGCTGATCGAGGGCACCCAGGGTATCGGTGTACTGCTGGCGGAATCGGTAAAACAGGCGGAATCTATTATCGAGCTGCTGCAAAGCCAGAAGCAGAACGTGCTGATCCAGAAATTCGTAGCGGAGAGTAAGGGCCGGGATATTCGCGCTTTCGTTGTCGGCGATCGCGTGATTGCGGCGATGCGTCGTGTCGCCCAGGGCCAGGAGTTTCGCAGCAATGTGCATCGGGGGGGGATTGCCGAGCCTGTGGAGCTTGATGAGCGTTACGCGGAGACGGCGGTGCGCTGCACACAGATCATGGGACTGCGCGTGGCCGGTGTCGACATGCTCGAGGGCAGGAATGGTCCGCAGGTAATGGAAGTGAATTCGTCACCCGGGCTTGAGGGCATTGAAACCTGCACCGGGCTGGACGTGGCGGGCGCCGTGATCGACTACATTGCTGCACAGGTGGACTTCCCGGAAATTGACGTGCGCCAGCGTCTTACCGTGAGCAAGGGCTACGGCGTCAGCGAAATCTATGTGCCCGAGGGCTCCAACTTCGTCGATCAGACGATCACCCAGACCGGTCTCTCTGAGCACGACATCAACGTGCTGACACTGTACCGGGGCGCGAAAGTTATTCCCAACCCCCGCAAGGACCGACTGCTGGAGGCTGGCGATAAGCTGCTCTGTTTCGGCAAGCTCGAAGCGATGCGCGACATGATACCGGCTCGCACCCGGCGGCGGCGCAGACCGGCAGTATCACAGCTGGAGTCGGAGCAGGCGCAGGCAGATGGGCTCTGAACGGCCGCTGCGACAGGTCATTAACGCCCGCGCGACGCGTGGGTTCTCAGGCAAAACCAGGCAAGGAATCAGCTATGCGTGACAATCAGGAGTTCGATCTCGTCGTTTACGGTGCCACCGGCTATACCGGCAGGCTGGTCTGCGATTATTTGAACAGACAGTACGGTGTCGGCGGCACGCTCAACTGGGCAATGGCGGGTCGCAGCGAGAACAAACTTGCCAGCGCCAGAGATGAGCTGGGCATTGGCTCCGGGGTTCCTTTTGTTGTGGCCGATGCCGACAGTGCAGATTCGCTGCGGGCCATGGTTGATCGCACGGCCGTGCTGCTGACAACCGTGGGTCCGTATCAGCTCTACGGGTCCGACCTGGTGGCGGCCTGCGCCGAGGCGGGCACGGACTATGTGGATCTGTGTGGCGAGCCTGCCTGGATGCACGAGATGATTGCAGCCCACGGCGAGGCAGCTTCCCGCAGTGGTGCGCGCATTGTGTTCTCCTGCGGCTTCGACTCCATCCCCTTCGATCTTGGCGTCTATTTCCTGCAGCAGGCGGCGCAACAGCAGTTCGGTCATGCGCTACCGCGTGTGCGCGGGCGTGTCCGGGCCATGAAAGGGACGTTTTCGGGCGGTACGCTTGCCAGCTTCAAGGCCACCATGGCAGCGGCGGCAGAGCGGCCGGAGCTGGTCAAGGTGCTCATGGACCCCTTTTCACTGACGCAGGAATTCACCGGTCCTGAGCAGCCGCCCGGCACGAAGCCCGTACACGAAGAGGATCTTGACAGCTGGTCCGCTCCCTTTGTTATGGCGACGATCAACACCAAGAACATCCACCGCTCGAATTACCTTCTCGGTCACGATTATGGTGAGGACTTCACCTACGACGAGATGCTGTTGACCGGCCCCGGAGAGGATGGCGAGGCCATGGCAAAGGCTGTGGCCGCGGATAAGTCGATGGCTGAGAGCACCCGCCAGCCGGGTGAGGGCCCCTCCCCGGAAGAGCGCGAGAGCGGTTATTACGAGGTCCTGTTTGTGGGAACGTCCCCACAGGGAGAAATGCTGAAAGCCAGCGTGAGCGGCGACCGCGATCCGGGCTATGGCTCGACCAGCAAGATGATCGCCGAGAGTGCCGTCTGTCTGCTGGAAAATCCGTCTCTCGCCGGCGGGGGAATCTGGACGCCGGCGGCGGCCATGGGTGAGGCGCTGATTGCGCGCCTGCGGCAGAACGCCGGGCTCACGTTCAAGCTCGAGGATTGATCGTCTCGAGAAAGGCCAGGTAGTGCTCGACCACTGCCTGCGCTGCCTCCGTGTGCGGGTAGTGCCCTATGCCGGGGAGCTCAGCGAGGTAGGCCAGAGGCAGCTGAAGTTCGCGGAACCGCGCGACCATGTGCGCACCGGAGACCGGGTCGGCCGACCCGTTGATCAGCGCCACGGGCACGATCGAATGCCGGATGGCGTCGACCCAGCGGTCGCGATGCCGGCGTCTGTCGCGCATGTAGGTAATCAGATTGTGGAAGACATGACGGCCCTGATTGTGCTCAATAAGCGACCAGAAGTCGGCCAGCTCCTGTGCGTCCGGCTGCGTATCAGCGCCGAATACTCGGCCCATGGCCCGCGAGAAGCTGTTGTAGCCGGACAGCCGGTTGACCAGCGGTCCGAGTGGGCTGAGCAGCAGCTTCTGCGTGAGCAGTGCGCGGTGTGTCTCCGGGAACAGGCCGCCGTTGAGAAAACCGACCGACAGCCATTTACCCGCACCCGTGCCCATGTTCTGACGAGCCAGCAGTTCCTGGGCAACGGTGTCGCCGTAATCATGGGCAAGGACGTGAAAGCGCTCGAGACCGAGGTCCTTCACGACATGCTCGACGCGGTCTGCCTGGTCGTGAATGCTGTAGCGATGCGTCGCCGGCTTGTCAGAAAAGCCGAAGCCCAGCATGTCCATTGCGACAACGCGGTAGCTCTGCCGCAGAGTCGGCCAGATTTTGTGCCAGTCCCAGCTCGCAGTGGGGAACCCGTGAATCAGTAATAGCGTTTCCTGCGCTACCGTTCCCTCGTCAATCACGAACAGCCGGTAGCCGTCATGGCTTCGCAGTTGCCCCCGGGACTGCCATTCTTCTGGCCTCATGAGCGAGCCCCTGTCCGTGTCCACAGGAACAGCAGGAGAATCAGCAGTGCTGCCACCGGGAGCGCCAGTACCCACCAGTAGTTGCGCGCCAGCAGCGGTAGGGAATTGGCCATGAGCTGCTCCAGTGCCTGATAGTCCTCCGGCATCTCCAGTACGCCGTTACGTGCTGCGTAGTGCGCATAGTCGTCGCGCATGGCGGCAAAGAGATCTGGTTCCTGCGCCTTGAGGTCGCGCGTTTCGCCGGGGTCGTTCACGCGATCATAGAGCTTCCATCCGCCGTCACCGAAGGGCGCCAGATTGCGCACCAGCTTGTAGTCGCCGCGGAACAGGGCGGCATTACCGGCGGTTTCAATACCGACCGCTGCATCGTGCGGATAAACACGCTGGCTGTCGCCACGGATGACCGGGAGCATGCTGCGCCCGGACAGGCCCTTTGTGATGTCCTCGCTGCTGTCGCTGTCAACGATCTCGAGGACGGTCGGCACCACGTCCGACAGCACGGAAAAGGCATCGCGCATTTCGCCGCGCGGAACGCCGGGACCGCGCAGGATCAGCGGAACGCGCAGGCCGCCCTGACCGCTGTAGAATTTGAACAGGTCGCTGGGGCTGGCCGCAGCGCTGGCCCAGGCGGGCCCGATAAAACTGTAGCTTCCTTTTTCGCCCAGGGTGTCCAGCGTTTCCAGATCGTACCCCACCAGCGCCAGCCAGGCCCGCATCAACGCGGAGTCGGTTGGACTCGCCGCTTCCGGGCCGTTGTCGGATGTCACGATGAACAGCGTATTGTCGAACGTCCCCGAGGCTTTCAGGTGCGCCACAAAACGTCCGATGTGGTAGTCCATGGCCTCAAGCATGCCGGCATTGACCTCCATGCGACGGCGGTACAGCGCCTGCTCGTCGCCCAGTGATGACCACGGCTCAAGCAGGGGATGCATGGGCGCCAGGGCCGCACTGCGGGGAATCAGTCCAATAGACTTCGCCCGCTCCCAGCGTGCCTGGCGAATGGACTCCCAGCCTGCATCGTAGGTTCCGCGGTATCGGTCGGAAAACTCCCGTGGCGCCTGCACCGGTATGTGTATGGCCTGGAAGGCCAGATAGGAAAAAAACGGTTTGCCGCTCCCGCTGTCCTCCTCGAGATAATCGATCATGCGGTCGACGAGAAATTCCGAGGAATAGAAGTTGTCCGGCAGACTGACCGGTTCGCCATCTTCGAACCAGGGCGCCTCGCTATAGAAGGGAATGTAGGGTCTTTGCTCCCAGTTGTCGGCACCGGAGGCATCGAGAACGAACGACCGATCGAATCCGTGGCTGTCGGGAAGCTGTCCCGGTCCATGTCCCAGGTGCCATTTGCCGGTCATCAGTGTCCGATAACCCCGCGGGCGCAGATAATCCGCCAGTGTTTTTACGCCGTCTTCCAGATGCATGGCGTATCCAGGCCGGCCTCTGTGTTCTGGCGGCAGCACTTCGGGAATGGTCGCCATTCCGGTCAGGTGGTTGTCCATGCCGGTCAGCAGCATGGCCCGCGACGGCGCGCACATCGGTGTCGCGTGATGCTGCGTGAACATCAGCCCATCGGCCGCGAGCGCATCAATCGACGGCGTGCTCGCTTCACCGCCGTAGGCGCCGAAATCCATCAGTGCGACGTCGTCGGCCAGAATGAGAACGATGTTCGGCGCTTGCGCCTGCTGAGCGGTGCCCTGGGCAGAAAGAAGGAAAGTGCCGGTCAGTATCCACAGGGCCTGCAGGCAGTGTTGTCTCATGGCACGCCTCGGGTGTCTTGGGGGCCGGCTGCTGACGGGCGCGGGTGCGGTCCGGG
>Ga0102928_1000125_pt1 | contig 41966 bp, 35 predicted proteins | sample SalPonR1_B_D1_MG_FD_78504 | JGI IMG/M metagenome (GOLD analysis project Ga0102928, IMG submission 78504) | Salt pond soil microbial communities from South San Francisco under conditions of wetland restoration - Salt Pond MetaG R1_B_D1_MG | ecosystem: Environmental > Aquatic > Marine > Intertidal...
GTTCGCCCTGTTGCAGGAACAGGTGCAGGCCGACCCGGCGCTTGGTCTCGGAGGGCCGTCCTTGCATTGGCTGCACGAAGCCCTGACCGAGACGCGCACCCTGTCCCGGCGCCGGGCCCCCGACCTGCCCTGTCTTTGTTTCCTGGGCTCGGACGAACAGATCGTCGACACCGCCCGTATCCGCGACCGCATGGCCAGCTGGCCCAGAGGCGAACTGGTGGTCCTCGAGGGTGGCAAGCACGAGGTGATCCTCGAAAAGCCCGCCTTGCGCAACGCGCTTTTCGACCGCAGCGTTGCGCTTTTCGACGATCCCCAGCGACGGGCCGCCTGACCCCGCTTTACCGGGGTCGGGCAGGCGCTAGAACTGGTCCATGAGTGCGGTTCTGACCTTCACCAAGGCCGGCATCTACTGCCCGGCGGGCGATTTCTGGATCGACCCCTGGCGACCCGTGCCCCGGGCCCTGATCACCCACGGTCACGCCGATCATGCGCGCGCGGGGATGGGCCGCTACATGGCGACCAAGGCCGCCGCCCCTGTGATCCGCCATCGGCTGGGCGCGGACATCGACCTTCAGACAACAGCTTTTACAACCCCGACCCGGATCGGCGATGCCACGGTATCTTTCCACCCGGCGGGCCATGTGCCCGGGTCGGCGCAGATCCGGATCGAGGTGGCCGGCGAGGTCTGGGTGGTCTCGGGCGATTACAAGACCGTGGACGACGGGCTGTCGGAGCCGTTCGAGCCGGTTGCCTGCCACAGCTTCATCACCGAATGCACCTTCGGTTTGCCGGTCTTCAACTGGACCCCGCAGGACGTGCTGGCCGACCGGATCAACGCCTGGTGGGCCGGGAATGCCGCCGCGGGGCGGTTTTCACTGCTGGGGGCCTACGCCCTGGGCAAGGCGCAACGGCTGCTGCGGCTGGTCGATCCGGAGATCGGCCCGATCCTGACCCATGGCGCGATCGAGAATACCAATGCCGTGCTGCGCGGGCAGGGCATCGCCCTGCCCGCCACCGAATTGGTCACACCGGAAACCGACCTGAAATCGCGGATGGGCGCGCTGGTCCTTGCGCCACCCTCGGCGCTCGGTTCGGCCTGGGCGCGTCGGTTCAAGCCGCAATCGAGCGCCTTTGCCAGTGGCTGGATGGCCCTGCGCGGGGTGCGCCGCAGGCGCGCGGCCGACCGAGGCTTCATCGTCTCTGACCACGCCGACTGGACCGGGCTGAACGACGCGATCCGCGCCACCGGGGCCGAGCGGGTTTTCGTCACCCACGGCTATACCGGCCCGTTCCGCCGCTGGCTGGCGGACCAGGGCTATGACGCGAAAATCGTGCGCACCGAATATGACGGCGAAACGCTGGACGGGGGCCTGGCCGAATGAAGGATTTCGCCCGGCTATTCACCACAGTGGACCAGACCACCAGGACAACCGCAAAGGTCGCGGCCATGGCGGCCTTTTTCGAGACGGCAAAGGATGCCGACAAGCTGTGGTGCGTGGCGCTGTTTTCCGGGCGGCGTCCGCGCCGGGTCATCACCACGTCGCGGCTGCGCGAATGGGCCGCCGAACGGGCCGGCATCCCGCTGTGGCTGTTCGAGGAAAGCTACCCGGTGGTGGGCGACCTGGCCGAGACCATCGCCCTGGTCCTGCCACCCCCGGAAACGGAGACCGACCTGCCCCTGTCGCAGTGGATCGGCGAATTGCAGCGCCTGTCGAAACTTGACGAGCTGGAGCAGAAGGCCGGCATCCTCGCCGCATGGGACAGCCTTGACCGGACCGAGCGGTTCCTTTTCATCAAGCTTCTGACCGGCGGGTTCCGCATCGGGGTCAGCCAGAAACTGATGACGCGTGCGCTGGCGCAGGCCACCGGACAGGACGAGGCGGACCTGACCCACAAGCTTATGGGCGCCTGGACGCCAGAGGCCACCAGCTGGGCCGCGCTCATCGAGGCGCATGACCCCAGCGCCGACCTCAGCCGCCCCTACCCGTTCTACCTCGCCTACCAGCTGGAGGACCGTGATGCGCTCGGCCCACCCTCGGACTGGGTCATTGACCGCAAGTGGGACGGCATCCGCGGGCAACTGGTGCTGCGCGGCGGCGCGCATTACCTCTGGTCACGCGGCGAGGAATTGATGACGGACCGCTTCCCGGAACTGGGCCAACTGGTGGATTACCTGCCGCCGGGCACGGTGATCGACGGCGAGGTGCTGGCCTGGCGCGACGGCCCCCTGCCCTTCAACGCGCTGCAAAAGCGGATCGGGCGCAAGACCGTGCCCAAAAAGCTGCTAAAACAGGTCCCCGTGGTCCTCATGGCCTATGACCTGCTGGAACAGGCCGGGCAGGACATCCGCGAGACCCCCTTGCAGGATCGCCGCGCGGCGCTGGACGCGCTTGCCGCCGCCCTGCCCACGGACGCGCCTCTGCGCCTGTCGCCGGAGGTAACAGGGGAGAGTTGGGATGACCTTGCCCGGATCCGCGCCGACTCGCGCGACCACAACGCCGAGGGGTTGATGATCAAACGGCGCGCCTCGCCCTACCTGTCGGGCCGCAAGAAAGGCGACTGGTGGAAATGGAAGGTGGACCCGCTGACCGTGGACGCGGTGATGATCTACGCGCAATCGGGGTCGGGCCGCCGTGCCAACCTTTTCACCGATTTCACCTTCGCCGTGCGCGACGGCGACGGCTTCACCCCCTTCACCAAGGCCTATTCCGGGCTGACCGATGCCGAGTTTCGCCAGATCACCCAATGGGTGCGCCGCAACACGCTGCAACGCTTCGGTCCCGTCCGGCAGGTGCCGCCGGCGCTGGTTTTCGAGATCGCTTTCGAGGGCATCCAGGAAAGCCCGCGCCACAAGTCGGGCATCGCCGTGCGCTTTCCGCGCATGGCCCGCTGGCGCCACGACAAGCCGCTGGCCGAGATCAACACCCTGGCCGACCTGCACGAGATGCTGGCGCGCTACGGCTAGCACTGGTCAAGCCGGGGGCGCGCTCATAAGTAGGGACAAACCCGAACAAGGAGAGGCCCACATGACCAGACAGCCGGTATTCGACGCCAACGCCAGCGGGGGGCGGCCGCTGGGCGACCTGCCCGAATGGGACCTGAGCGATCTTTACGAAGACCCCGACGCGCCCGCGCTCAAGCGTGACCTCGACTGGCTGGAAGAGGCTTGTCGCAGCTTTGCCGCCGACTACGAAGGCAAGCTGGCCGAGTTGGACGCGGCGCAGATGCTGGAGGCCGTGCAACGCTACGAGCAGATCGACATCATCGCCGGGCGCATCATGTCCTTTGCCGGCTTGCGCTACTACCAGAAGACGACCGACCCCGAACGGGCCAAGTTCATATCGGACTGCCAGGACCGGATCACGAGCTTTACCACGCCGCTGGTCTTCTGGTCGCTGGAATTCAACCGGCTGGACGAGGAGGCGCTGCAAGACCTGCTTGCCGCCGACCCCGACCTGGCGCGCTACAAGCCCGTTTTCGACCGCATCCGCAAGATGAAGCCCTACCAGCTGTCCGACGAGTTGGAAAAATTCCTGCACGATCAGTCCGTCGTGGGGGCCTCGGCCTGGAACAAGCTGTTCGACGAAACCATCGCCGGGCTGGAATTCGAGATCGACGGCGAGGCGCAGGGCATCGAGGCGACGCTGAACCTGCTGTCCGAACAGGACCGTGCAAGGCGCGAAAAGGGCGCGCGCGAACTGGCCCGGGTCTTTGGCGCGAATGTCAGCCTCTTTGCACGGGTCCACAACACCCTGACCAAGGAAAAGGAAATCGAGGACCGCTGGCGCGGGATGCCCAGCCCGCAGGCAGGCCGCCACCTGGCCAACGACGTGGAAGCACCGGTGGTCGAGGCACTGCGCAACGCGGTCGTCGCGGCCTACCCGCGGCTGTCGCACCGCTATTACAAGCTCAAGGCCAAATGGCTTGGTCTCGACAAGATGCAGGTCTGGGACCGAAACGCGCCCCTGCCCATGGAAAGCGACCGCATCGTGGACTGGGACGAGGCGCGCGAGACGGTGATGAGCGCCTACGCCGGGTTCGACCCGAGGATGGCCGACCTCGCGCAGCCCTTCTTTGACAAGGGCTGGATCGACGCGCCGGTCAAGCCGGGCAAGGCCCCGGGCGCCTTCGCCCACCCCACGGTCAGCACCGCGCATCCCTACGTGATGCTAAACTACCTGGGCAAGCCGCGCGACGTGATGACGCTCGCGCACGAACTGGGCCACGGCGTGCACCAGGTGCTGGCCGCCCAGCAGGGCGAATTGCTGTCCTCGACCCCCTTGACGCTGGCCGAAACGGCGTCGGTCTTCGGCGAGATGCTGACCTTCCGCAAGCTGCTGGCCGAAGCGCCCAGCCAGGCCGAACGCAAGGTGCTACTGGCCGGCAAGGTCGAGGACATGATCAACACGGTGGTCCGCCAGATCGCCTTCTACGATTTCGAATGCAAGCTGCACGAGGCGCGCCGCGGCGGCGAATTGACACCGGACGACATCAACGCCCTGTGGATGTCGGTGCAGGGCGAAAGCCTCGGTCCCGTCTTCGAGTTCATGGAGGGGTACGAGAGCTTCTGGGCCTATATCCCGCACTTCGTCCACTCGCCCTTCTACGTTTATGCCTATGCATTCGGCGACGGGTTGGTGAACGCGCTTTATGCCGCCTACGAGGCGGCGCCCGAGGGCTTCCAGGAGAAATACTTCGAGATGCTCAAGGCGGGCGGGTCCAAGCATCATTCCGAGTTGCTGGCACCCTTCGGCCTCGACGCCTCCGACCCGGCCTTCTGGGACAATGGCCTGAGCATGATCGAGGGCATGATCGACGAGCTGGAGGCGATGGAAGACTGACCGGCCCGCCGGGCACGGCTGCCCCGTCCGGAGCCTCCGGCGGGGATATTTGTCGCCAGAAGAAACACGGGGGACGCGCAAAGTCGTCCCCCGTGCGAAACGCTACCGTGCGTGCGTCTCCTGGCGCGGTCATCGGCGTCCCCGCCTGTACCGCGGCTCCACCATCGCGCGTCAAGGTTAACACTCCGTTGCTTCTTCTGGCCGGAAATATCCCGGGGTGAATTGGCCGCAGGCCAAGAGGGGCAGCGCCCCTATTTCAACTGACTGTCCTTCGACCCGCGCCGGTTGACGCCGCCGCGCGGGACATTTCTGCGGTCACGCTCGGACGCGCAGTCGATGCAGAGTATGACGCCAAGGATAGCCTCGCGGCGCTTTTCGGGAATCGGCTCCTCGCATTCGGCGCAATGGGCCAGGCTTTCGCCGCTGTGGCTGGGCCGGGCCTTGAGACGGGCCAGTTCATCCCCGATCGAGGCTTCGATCTGTTCGCTCACGGCACCGTCGCGCGACCATCCTCCCGCCATTCGCCTGCCCTCCCTTGCGTCCCCAGGTCAGTCCAACTCGGTCCAAGGCCAGGGCTTCTCTTCCGAGGCGAAGGCCTGGTAGCGAGCGGCCTTGGCCACCCACATGCCCATGGTCGTTCCGAAATCGGCGGCGCGGTCGTTCGGGACCTTGTTGTTGACCAGCGTCAGGACGAACTGGATCACCGCGAGGATGCCGATGATCGTACCGGCGAAGGACAGCATGATCGCGATGATGATCATGTAGATGAGCCGGGTGAAGAGGTTTTCCGAGATCGGGCCCGCGGGGGCCGGCCGGGCGGTGTTCTCGGGCATCACGTCGTCGAACTCGTTGGGGTCGGGCATGGCGATTCCTCCTGTCGCCCCAGTCTAGCCCCGTCCGCCCTTTTCGAAAACAGCGTCGATCATGGACTGGGTCCCGCGGGCATCCTCCAGCATCCAGGGATAGGCGGTGCCGTCGCGGATCGTGCGGCCGAAATTCTCGACCTGCAGCTTGTAATGCCAATCCGAGGGGAAACGCTCGGTCCACTCTGACTCGCGATTGCGCACCTCAAGCTTCGCTTCGCCGTAGACAAGCGGGTTGAAGGGGGCCGTCAGCCGCAGCCAGCCGGTATCGCCCATGAAAAGCATCTCCTGGAAGGGATGCAGGCGCATCGAGTTGACGAAATGCGCGCTGAAGGTCTCGAAGCGGGCCGAAACCCGGGCCAGCACGTCGACGCCGTTCTCGAAGGCCAGGTCGGCATGGGTGATCTCGCGCGGGTCCTGCCCTGTCGCCCAACGGGTACTGCCGTAGGTGTAGACACCGATATCGGGGATGCCGCCGCCGCCCTTGGCGGGATCGTTGCGCACGTTGGCCGGATCGTCGGCGTTGTTGTAGGTGAAGACCCCCTCGACATGGGTCAGGGTCCCGATGCCCCCCGACCGCAGGATCTCGCGGGCCCGCCGCCATTGCGGATGGTGGACGATCATGTAGGCTTCGGTTGCCAGCAGGCCGGTCTTGTCGCGCAGGGCGATCAGGGCGTCGATCTCGTCGGCCTTCAAGGCGATGGGTTTCTCGGTCAGCACGTGCTTGCCCGCTTCCATGGCCTTCTTGGTCCATTCCACGTGCAGGTGGTTGGGCAGCGGCACGTAGACGGCGTCGATACCCGGGTCAGCGAGCAGGGCCTCATAGCTGTCATGGACCCGGACCCGTGGCTGAATCGCCTGGAACGGCGCGGCCTTGGCGGGGTCCGACGTGGCCAGGGCGGCCAGTTCGGCATTGTCGGCCATGTGGATGGCAGGGGCCATGTGGTCGCGCGCGAAACTGGCAGCGCCCAGGATACCCCAGCGGATCGGTTCGGTCATGTCGGTCCTCCCTTTGGCCCGCATGTTAGCGATCACGCCCGGGATGGGAAAGGGAGGTCCCGACCGGGGCAGATGATGGATTGTGCCCAGTCGTGGCGTGCGGACGGCCCTCGCCTGTGACCACATGCCAGAGCAGCGTGTTTCCGCCTTGCCGGACAGCTTGGAAACGGAAACGGGGCGCGGCCATGATCGGTGCGACCCCGTCCAGGGTCATGGGGCGGATCAGGCCGCCGGGACAATGCCTCGCTCCCGCGCGAGTTGCTGCATCTTCTTCTGCAACTTCTCGAAGGCGCGGACCTCGATCTGGCGGATGCGCTCGCGGCTGACGTCGTATTTCGACGACAAGTCCTCGAGCGTCACTGTCTCCTCGGCCAGGCGGCGCTGCATGAGGATGTCGCGCTCGCGCTCGTTAAGCACATCCATGGCCTCGGCCAGCAATTCGCGGCGCGCGTCCAGTTCATCTTTCTCGGCATAGTCCTCGGCCTGGTTGGCACCTTCATCCTCCAACCAGTCCTGCCACTGCATGGACCCTTCGCCCTCTTGACCGACGGTCGCGTTGAGCGAGGCGTCGCTGCCAGAGAGGCGCTGGTTCATGCTGATGACCTCGTCCTCGGTCACGCCCAGGTCATGGGCGATACGCTCGACGTTTTCCGGACGCATGTCACCCTCTTCGAGCGCACCGATGCGGGCCTTGGCCTTGCGCAGGTTGAAGAAGAGCTTTTTCTGGGCACTGGTGGTACCGAGCTTGACCAGCGACCAGGACCGCAGGATGTATTCCTGGATCGAGGCGCGGATCCACCACATGGCATAGGTGGCCAACCGAAAACCCTTTTCGGGATCGAAACGCTTCACGGCCTGCATAAGGCCGACGTTCGCCTCGGAAATGACCTCGGACTGCGGCAGGCCATAGCCGCGATAGCCCATGGCGATCTTGGCGGCCAGGCGCAGGTGGCTGGTCACCATCTTGTGGGCCGCTTCGGTGTCCTCGTGATCGACCCACCGCTTTGCCAGCATGTATTCCTCTTCCGGCTCCAGAAGGGGAAACTTGCGAATCTCCTGCATGTAGCGGTTCAGGCCCTGTTCCGGCGAGGGTGCCGGCAGGTTGGCATAGGCACTCAGGTTCGTTGTCGTTTCTGCGTTGCTCATGTCGCGTCCCCTTGGGATGTATATGGGGTTAACATGAATATGGTCGCGATAACGGCCAATTCAAGACTTGTGGGGTGAATTCTAGACGTTCCGTCGGGAGGGCGCAGCCGAAAACGGCGCTTGTTTCGCTGCGCTCACGCACATCCGATCAGATTTTACCGCGCATTGTCGCCAAATGCGAGGTTCCGTCGGCCTATGCGTCGGGATCGAGCACGGCCAGCAGCCCGGCCATGTCGGGCGGCACCGGCGCCTCGAAGCTGAGCCGATCGCCGGTGACGGGATGGGTAAAGCCGAGCGTAGCCGCGTGCAGGGCCTGGCGGGGAAAGGCCCGCGCCGCCGCGGCGCCAGCCTCGCCCGCCGCGGCGACCGGCAACTTGCGCCGCCCGCCATAGACTGGATCGCCGATCAGGGCATGGCCGACATGGGCCATATGCACGCGGATCTGGTGGGTGCGCCCGGTCTCCAGCCAGCAATCCACCAGCGCGGCGGCCGGGGGCCTGCACAAGGCGGACACGATCCGGACCCGGGTCACCGCGTGGCGCCCGCCAGAGCGGACCACGGCCTGTTTCTGGCGGTCGTGCTTGTGGCGGGCGAGCTCGGCCTGGATGCGCAGCACGTTACCGGATTCGAAACTTGTGCCCCTGAGTCCGCGCAGACGCGGGTCGCTGGCGTCGGGCACCCCGTGGCAGATCGCGCGGTAATGGCGGTCCACGTCGTGGGCCTCGAACTGGGCGGCCAGGCCGTGATGGGCCCGGTCGGTCTTGGCGGCGACAAGCAGCCCGGAGGTGTCCTTGTCGATGCGGTGCACGATGCCCGGGCGCTTCTCGCCGCCGACGCCCGACAGGCTGTCGCCGCAGTGGTGGATCAGCGCGTTGACCAGGGTGCCGCCGGGCGTGCCGGGGGCCGGGTGCACGACCATGCCAGCGGGCTTGTTCACGACGATCAGCTCCGCGTCCTCGAAGACGACCTCCAGCGGGATCGGTTCGGCGCCCATGTGGCTTTCGGCGGGGGCAGCAAGGGTCAGCACCACGCGGTCGCCCGCGCCGACCCGGCCCTTGCCGCTGGTGACAATCTCTCCGTTCACCGCGACGGCGCCATCTTCGAGCAGGCGCGCCAGGCGGGACCGGCTGAGCGCGGCATCGGCCGGCACGTCGCGGGCCAGGGCCTTGTCCAGCCGTGCGGGCGGATCGGGCTGAATCTCGAAGGTCAGGCGGGTTTCGGGCATCGGGTCCTCGGGCCGCCGGTCTCGCGACACGACCGGTCATTGGCGGGAAAGAGGTCTGATGGTACCGCCTCCCCGGCTCGAACGGGGGACCTCTAGATCCACAATCTAGCGCTCTAACCTACTGAGCTAAGGCGGCACTGGCCGGGGGATTAGCCCCGCGGTCTGGCAAATGCAAGGGGGTTTCGGGCGCCGCACACCCGCGCGAAGGCGGATTTCGCAGGCTGCGTCCGATCCGGCCGACCCCGAAGGACCGCACCGGGCGGCTGCCGGTGATCCGCCACCCCGACCGGGCATGGCGGTTGCAAGCCGCCCGATGGTTATCCCGGGGCCGCCGCCGCATCACGCGGCAAGCCGCATCGAGCCCGACTGTGATGCAGATCCACAACCACTGATGACCCAGCCCAGGTCCCCGAACAGGCCCCAGTCCCCGACCTGGAACGGGTCCAATCCAACATGCTGCACGATCCCGAGAAACACGGCCCCCTCTTGCCAAACATGGGTCTTGGCGGTAGAGGCCGAGCTTGCAAGGAGAAGCGACACCAATGGGCATAAACACCGAACGCGACATCGAGGCGAACCTCCAGATCGGGCCCACGGACAAGGGCATGGTGCGGCTGTTCGTGATCTCCGAAGGCATGGAAATTCCGATGGATTTCTCGCCCGAGGAGGCAGAGGAAATCGCCGAGGAAATCACCGCCGCCGCCAAGGGGGCACGCGCGCTGGAAAAGTGACCTGGTCCGGCGGGGCTTGCGCCGTCGCCCCCGCATCGGGCAGGCTTGCCCGGATGCGGACAGGGGGCAAGGCGTGCGGATGAGATGCGCAGATACCTGAACACGGACTCCCTGACAGGGCTGGCCAATATCGTGCTGGGCGGGGCGATCACATCGGCCGCGATGGTGGCCGGCGGGGTGCTGCCCAGCGGCGCCATCCAGGCGTCTTTCGGGCTAAGCGAACTCATGGGATCGGTCACCGCCCAGAGCCGCCGCGACATCGACATCGTCACGGGCCGGGTGCGCCGCCAGCTGGAAAGAGACTGGGAACGCTGGGCCGGTCTCGACGCCATCGCCGACGAGGGATTGCGCGCCAGCGTCCTGCAAAGCTTCGACGACGTGCTGCCCCGGATCCGGCTCGACCCGGCGGAATTCGTCAACCAGCGGTTCGACGCCGCGGCCATGGCCGACATGATGCTGCGCAAAGCCGAACGGGAGATGCCCCAGGTCTACGGCCAGGCGCAGGCACGCGGACGGGACGGGGCGCTGGCGCGCGAGGTTCTTTGGAACCTCAGCCACCGTACCTACGCGACACTGGCCGCCGATCCCGCCTTTGCCACGCTGATTTCGCCGAAGCTGTGGTCGGGGGTCCTGTCCCAGACCGACCGCATCCTGGACGGGCAGAAGGTGCAGGATGACCGCATCGCCCGCATGGAGGACATGCTGCGAAAGGCCGTCAGCCAGGGCGCTGGCGCCCGCCAGAGCGGGATCGACGAGGCCGCGCTGATCGCGCTGGCGTCGCGCATCGCGGGCGAGGTTTCGGACGCGGACGCGGCCCTGCGCGAACTGGAAAGCGCGGTGGAGATTGCCATGGCCGTCCAGGCCCGGGGCGACGGCGCCGACGCGGTCCTGCGGCAGGTCGCCGAGGCCTCGGCCCGGGGGGCACACGACCGCGCCGCCGAGACAATCGACGCCGAGCTTGACCGGCTCGAACAGGACCATGTCGCGCGCAAGCGCGCCCTGCTCGAGGCTGCGCTGGACCAGGACCTGCTGCGGCGCAACGCGGAGGCGGCGGCCAGGCGTCACCTGGCGCTAGCCGGTCTGGAGGCGGGCACGCCGCCCGATTTTGCCGCCATCCGCCAGTTGGCCATCGCCCGCTTTGCCGCTGGCCGTGACCGTGGCCTGCCGCTGGAGCTCGAGATTGCCGGCGCCCTGGCCCAGGTCCTGCGCGACCATGCCGCCACCGCCGAAGAGCGCGGCGCGGCGCTCAACCTCGCCGGGGTCGTGCATCACACGCTGGGCGAGCGCGCGGCAGGGCCACGCCACCTTCTCATGGCCACCGCCAGTTTCGAGGAAACCCTGTATCACTGGGACCGCGACCGCCTGCCCGACCTCTGGGCCAAGGCGCAGATGAACCTGGCCAACTCCACCGTGGCGTTGGCGCTGCGCGACGCAGGCAACGACCGGCTGGAGCGTGCCATCGCAGCCTATCGTGAGACACTGAGCGTCCGCACCCGTGCGGCCAGGCCGGCCGAATGGGCCCGCACCCAGATGAACCTGGCCGGGGCGCTGCGGCATCTGGCCGAAGCCACGGGCGAGGCGGCGCACCTGGAGACCGCGCTCGCGATCCTTGACGAGGCCCTGTGCGTTCGCACACCGGCGGCCGATACCCATGAATGGGCCATCACCTTGCTCAACCGCGCCATGGCCAACCGCGCCCTCGGCGCGCTGACCGGAAGGGCGGCGCGGATCGAGACGGCCCTGGCCGACCTCGACCAGGCCGAGGCGGTCTTCGAGGCGGCCGAGGCCGTCTTCTACCTTGGCCATGGCGCACTTGAACGGGGGCAATGCCTATACAGCATGGCCGACCTGGTGCCCGACCACGCCGACGCGTTGCTCGCCGAGTCCATGGCAGCCCTCGGGCAGGCTGCGAGCCGCTTCGGGCCGGAGGGATCGCGCGTGGACATGCTGCTGGCGCAGGGTCACCTCGCGTTGACCCGGCTGCAACAGGGATACAACGCGGGCGACGGCAAGAAAGAGGACGCCGCCCGCCTGGACCTGGCCGCTGCAAGCGCGGCGCTGATCGAGACTGGCCACCGCCGCGGCGCCATGGTGCTGGAAGCCCGCGCACGGGCGATCGAAGGCGCGGCGCGCGGCACCACGCCGCTGCGCGATGCCGGTGCCTGAACCGACAGCCGGGCGTCAGCCGGCCTCGCGGAGGCGGGCCACGTAGCGCGCCATTGTGTCGACCTCCAGGTTGACGGCGTCGCCCACGGCCACGTCACCCCAGGTCGTCATCTCCTTGGTGTGGGGGATGAAGTTGATGCCGAAATCAGCCCCCTCGACCGCGTTCACCGTCAGCGAGGTGCCATTGAGCGCCACCGACCCCTTGGGCGCGATGAACTTCGCCAGCGCGTCGGGCGCGCGCAGGGTGACGCGGGTGCTGTCGCCATCGTCTTGCATGTCCACGACCTCTGCCACGCCATCCACGTGGCCCGAGACGATATGTCCACCCAACTCGTCGCCGACTTTCAGCGCGCGTTCCAGGTTCAGCCTTTTGCCCGGCACCCAGCCGCCACCGACATTCGTCGCGCCCACCGTTTCCGCCGAGATATCGACGTCGAACCAACCGCGAGGCTCGCTGCCCTTGGCCACGACGGTCAGGCAAACACCATCGCAGGCAATCGAGGCGCCGATGTCGATGCCCTCGATGTCATAGCCCGTGCCGATGCGGGCGCGCAGATCGCCGCGCTGGTCGACCTCGAGGATTTCGCCGATATCCGTGATGATGCCCGTGAACATGACCGCATTCCTTTTCTGACCCGCCTTGGCTAGACTGATCCGCGCGCCGGGGCAATCCCCGTTACCGGCCTTGGCCGCCGTCGCATCGCGGGCACGATCGGGTCATATTGCAGCCGCACGGATCGGTTAGGCACAGGGCATGACAGAATGACAAGGCAAACCCGCATCGTGACCGAGCCGTCCCGGAAGACATTCCTGTTCCTGCAAGGGCCGCACGGCCCCTTTTTCCACGGCCTGGGCCGGATGCTGACCCGGGCCGGGGCCGGAGTCTGGCGGGTCGGCTTCAACGCGGGCGACCGGGCCTTCTGGTTCGAAAGGCGCAGCTACATACCCTACCGCGCCCCTGCTGCCGACTGGCCCGACCGGTTCCGCGCCATCGTCGCAGAGAAGGGCGTGACCGACATCGTGCTCTACGGCGACACCCGGCCCATCCACGCCCGCGCCATCGCCATCGCGCGCGTCCTTGGTCTGACGATCCATGTCTTCGAAGAAGGCTACATGCGTCCCTACTGGGTGACCTACGAACGCGGCGGCGCCAACGGCCACTCGCCGCTGATGGACCTGCGGATAGAGGACATGCGCGCGGCGCTCGCCCGCAGCGAGATGGACCTGCCCGAGGCCCCGGCGCAATGGGGCGACATGCGCCAACACGTCTTCTACGGTGCGCTTTACCACTGGTTCGTGCTGTTCCGGAACCGAGAGTATCGCAATTTTCGCCCGCACCGCGACCTGCCCCTGCTGACAGAGACGCTGCTCTATACCCGCCGACTGCTACTGATGCCCGCCTTCGCGCTGAGCCGGATCGGGTCCACCTTCCAGATCAAGCGCGGCGGCTATCCCTATCATCTGGCCTTGCTGCAACTGGAACACGACTCCAGTTTTCAACAACATTCGCCGTTCTCCAGCATGGCCGAGTTCCTCGAAACGGTGATTGCCGGCTTTGCCCGGGGGGCGCCGCGTCATCACCACCTTGTCTTCAAGGCCCATCCGCTGGAAAACGGCCAGTCGCCGCTCAAGCGCATCATCGGCGCGCGGGCCAGCGCACATGGCGTGGCCGATCGCATCCACTACGTCCGCGGTGGCAAGCTGGCACAGCTTCTCGACCACGCGCGCACCGCCGTGACGGTCAATTCCACCGCTGCCCAGCAGGTATTGCACCGGGGCATCCCGCTCAAGGTCTTCGGCGACGCGGTCTACGCCAAGCCCGGCCTCGTCTCGGACCAGCCCGTCGAGGACTTCTTCGCAAGCCCCGGCCGTCCCGACCTGGCCGCCTACAAGGACTTCCGGCGGTTCCTGCTGGAGACCAGCCAGGTGCCCGGCGGGTTCTACTCCGCCCGCGGGCGGCGGCAACTGCTGCGGCAGGTGGTGGACATGATGCTCGACCCCGACGATCCCTACGAGGCGCTGCGCCTGGGCAAGGCCCCGCCGCGCCAGCAGTTGCGGTTGGTCAAGTAGCCATCCGCCCGATCTAGCGTTCCGGCCGCCAGGCAGCCACAGGATGTTGCGGGCGCGTGCAGCGTGGCAACACCACCGGCGGCGCGGAAGGAAATTCTGGCTTTTTCACCGCTTTGCCGGTAATTTATCAGCAAAACTTGAGGCAGAATAATAACAGGTCGAGGAGACCGGAGCAGTGACACCCTTCAGCTTGCGCCTTGCCAGGGGCGTGGCCATTCTGGCAGCCACACTGCTGGTATCATCCTGTGGCCTGCCACGGTCGGGCCCCAACAAGAACGAGATCTTCGCAGGGTCGGTCATGCGCGAGGGTGACGCCTTCGTCCTGCTGGTCGATGACCGCATCAACCGCATTGCCAGTGTCACCCCCGCACTCGACTTCTCGGAAAGTTTCCGGAACGCCGGGCGACTGGGCAGCGACACCATCAGCCCGGGCGATACCCTCAGCCTGACGATCTGGGAAAACGTCGAGGACGGGTTACTCGTGGCCCAAGGCCAGAACGCCACCGTCCTGGACGAGGTCCAGGTGGACGGTGCGGGCTTCATCTTCGTGCCCTACGCGGGCCGCATACGCGCCGCTGGCAATACACCCGAGGCGGTTCGCCGGATCATTTCCGAAAAACTGGACGAGCAGACCCCGGACCCGCAGGTGCAGGTGCGCCGCCTGGCCGGAGACGGCGCTACCGTCTCGATCGCCGGCGTGGTGGGCGGCCAGGGCGTTTACCCGATCGAACGGCCGACGCGCACGCTCTCGGCCATGCTGGCAGCGGCGGGCGGCGTCACCGTGCAGCCTGAAATCGCCCAGGTCACCCTGACCCGCGGCGATCATTCGGGCCAGATCTGGTTCGACGACCTTTATGCCCACCCCGGCCACGATATTGCCCTGCGCGCGGGCGATCGCATCTTCGTGGAACAGGACCGCCGGTCCTTCACCGCGCTGGGCGCCACCGGCACCCAGAGCCGCGTCCCCTTCGAAAGCCAGACCATCAGTGCCATCGAGGCCATCGCCCAGGTCGGGGGGCTCAACCCGTCCCTGGCAGATCCCACCGGCGTCTTCGTGTTCCGCAACGAACCCGAGCCCATCGCCCGGCAGCTACTGGACCGCGACGACCTCCAAGGCAGCCAGCGGGTGGTCTACGTGCTGGATCTGACCGGCCCCAACGGGATGTTCATGGCGCGCGATTTCGCGATCCGCGACGATGACACGGTCTATGTCACCGAGGCCCCCTTCAGCCAGTTCAACAAGACTATCTCCGCCCTGACCGGGACACTTGGCCAGACCACGTCTGCCGCGGACACACTGACCGGAAACTGAGGTGACGAAGCCTCGACCCGACAGCGCCGCGGGGGGCACCTCGCGGCGCCTTTACGTCTATAATGGCGGGTTCCTGACCCGGCCGCGCATCCGCCGCATCCTGACGCTTGCAGGCTACGACATCCGGGTTGGCCGTCCCGGCCCGGAGGACATGGTCGGCATCTGGGGCCGCTCGCCCACCAGTTGGCGCGGCGAAAGCGTCGCGGACAGCACGGGCACGCCGGTGCTGCGCGTCGAGGATGCCTTCCTCAGGTCAGTCAGGATGGGGCGGGACGGCGACCCCCCGCTCGGCCTGCTGCTGGACACCCGCGGCCTGCACTTCGACCCCACCCGGCCCTCAGACCTGGAGGTCCTGCTGGCCGAGCACCCGCTCGACGATACCGCCCTGCTGGACCGCGCGCGGGCGGGCATCGCCGCACTGGCCCGGGCGCATCTGTCGAAATACAACACCTTCGATCCCGAAGCCCCCTGCCCCGCGCCGGGCTACGTGCTGGTTGTCGACCAGACCGAGGGGGACGCCAGCGTCCGCGCCAGCGGCGCCGACCGCAACCGGTTCCTCGAAATGCTGTTCTGCGCGCGCGAGGATCACCCCGGCGCGCGCATCCTTGTCAAGACCCATCCCGAAACGCTCGCCGGGCACCGCGGCGGCCATTTTCGCGATGGTGATCTTTCCGAAGGGATGGAATTCTTCACCGATCCGGTCTCGCCCCATCACCTGCTGGAAGGGGCGGTCGCGGTCTATACCGTTTCCTCGCAACTGGGTTTCGAGGCCATACTGGCCGGCCACAACCCGGTCGTCTTCGGTCAGCCCTTCTACATCGGCTGGGGCCTGACGCAGGACCGCGCCCCGCTGGACCGGCGCCAGAGGCGTCTGACCCGGGCGCAATTGTTCGCCGCGTCGATGATCCTCTATCCGCACTGGTACGACCCCAATCGCGACCGCCTGTGCGACTTCGAGGATGCCCTGCGGGCACTGGATGCCCAAACGCGGGCCTGGCGCGACGACCGGGTGGGCTGGGTGGCCAGCAGCATGCGGCTGTGGAAACGGGCTCCCCTGCAAAGGGTTTTCGGGCGCGATCGCAAGATGGTTTTCGAAGACGAGCCCCGCCGCGCGGCGACGCGGGCGCGTCAGGACGGCAGACGGCGGATGGTCTGGGCGTCGAAAGCCACGGGACATGACGGCGCGGTCCGGGTCGAGGACGGCTTCCTGCGCTCTCGCGGGCTGGGCGCCGACCTGGTGCCGCCCCTGTCGCTGGTCCTAGATGACCTGGGGATCTACTACGACCCGAGGGAAGAAAGCCGCCTCGAACGCCTCATCATGGCAAGCCCGGATCTGTCGGTTGCCGAAACCCAACGGGCCGAACGGCTGATTGCGCGCCTCGTCCGGTTAGGCTTGTCCAAATACAACCTGAACAGCCCGACGGGACTCCCTGGCCTGCCTGCTGGGCGGCGCATCCTCGTTCCAGGCCAAGTCGAGGACGACGCCTCCATCCTGACGGGAACGGACACCATCCGCACCAACCGCGCCTTGCTTGAAGCCGCCCGCGCGGCCAACCCTGCTGCCGTGATCCTCTACAAGCCCCACCCGGACGTGGAGGCCGGCCTGCGCGCCGGAGCCGTCCTTGACGCCCGAGAGATCGCCGACGCGGTGCTGGACCGCACCGATGCCATTACCGCCATTGAAACGGTGGAAGAGGTCTGGACCCTGACATCCCTGCTGGGCTTCGAAGCGCTTTTGCGCGGCAAGTCCGTCACCTGCCTGGGCACACCCTTCTACGCGGGCTGGGGCCTGACCGACGACCGTGCCATGCCCTGCCCGCGGCGGACGGCACGACCTACGCTGGCGCAGCTGACCCATGCGGTGCTGATCGACTATCCGCGCTATCACGACCCGACCACCGGCCTGCCCTGCCCGGTCGAGGTCGTGGTGGACCGCCTGGCCTCCGGCGCGGTCCCGCGCCCCGGGGGGCTCAATCGCCTGCTGGCCAAGGCGCAGGGACTACTGGCCAGCTACGCCGCACTCTGGCGCTGAACCTGCCAGCGGTGCATCAGGTCCGGCCCAAGGGGGCGGCTTTCAATCAGGTCGAAGCGGGGCGCATCGGCCAGCGCCTCCAGTCCCATGGCCCCCAGCGCCGGTGTCCCCTCGGCCCCCAACGCGACCCCGGCCGTGATACCCACGATCTCGTCCACCAGGCCGGCGCCCAGCAACGCCGAGGCCAGCGTTCCTCCGCCCTCGCAGAAAACCGAGGTCAGGCCTGCCGCCCCCAACTGGCCGAGCATATCGGCAAGATCGACCTGGCGATGCTCCACCGGGCATTCGAACAGTCGCGCGCCCCGATCACGCCAGGCCGCACGGCGGTCGCCTGTGGCCTCGCTTCCGTGGCATAGCCAAAGCGGCCCCTGGTCCAGGGTCTCGGCAAGACGTCCCTCGGGCAGATCCAGTCGGCGCGCAGCCACAACGCGCACCGGCTGCGGCATTGGCCCCAGCCCGCGCACGGTCAAGGCCGGGTCGTCGGCCCGCGCCGTGCCCGCTCCCACCAGCACCGCGTCATGCCGGGCCCGCATCGCATGAACGGTCCGTCGGGCCAGCGGCCCCGTGATCCAGCGGCTCTCGCCGGTGGCCGTGGCGATGCGCCCGTCGAAGGACGACGCCAGCTTGAGCGTGACCCGGGGCCGCCCGACCCGGCGGTTCATCAGGTAGCCGGCAAGGTCAGTCTCCGCCCGCACGCGCAGCATGCCCGTTTCGACCTCTATCCCGGCGTCACGCAGGGCTTCGATACCGCGTCCGGCGACGCGGGCGTCGGGGTCATGCACGGCCACGACCACCCGCGCCACACCGGCGGCGATCAGCGCGTCGGCACACGGTGGTGTCTTGCCGTGATGGGAACAGGGTTCGAGCGTGACATGGGCGGTGGCTCCACGCGCGGCCGCGCCCGCCATGGCCAGCGCCTCGGTCTCGGCATGGGGGCGGCCACCATCTGCGGTGCGCCCGCGGCCCAGCACACGGCCCCGCTTGGTAATGACGCAGCCCACCGCGGGGTTCGGCCAGACGCGCCCCAGCCCGCGCCGCCCGAGCGTCAGGGCCTGGGACATGTAACGCGCGTCGCTGTCGCGGGTCACTCTGACGCCGGGCCTTCTGGTTTGGCGTCGGCAACTTCGTCCTCGGCTGCCTTGGCCTGAGGCCGCAATTCGCTGACGAACTTGTCGAAATCGTCAGCCGCCTGGAAGTTCTTGTAAACGCTCGCGAAACGGACGTAGGCGACGGTGTCGATCCGCGCCAGCGCTTCCATAACGATCTCGCCGATCTGCTTGGAGGGGATATCGGTCTCACCCATGCTTTCGAGCCGCCGCACGATACCCGAGATCATCTGGTCCACCCGCTCGGATTCCACCGGGCGCTTCTGCATCGAGATTCGCACCGAACGCTCCAGCTTGTCACGGTCGAAATCCTCGCGCCGGCCGTTGGACTTGATCACGACGAGGTCGCGCAGCTGAACCCGCTCGTAGGTGGTGAAGCGCCCCCCGCAAGCCGGACAGAAGCGCCGCCGCCGGATCGCGACGTGGTCTTCCGCCGGGCGGGAATCCTTCACCTGTGTATCGACGTTTCCGCAAAACGGGCAACGCATGATCCTGTCCTTCTCGTATTTGCCGTGGTCCCTGCCGCTAGGGCCTTCTGTCCCGGTTGTCCACAGGCACTATAGGGGAGCCGCCAGGTTTTGGGTAGAGTCCAATTTTGACCCCAAGATGCGGATTGAAGCGGCGTTGCACGGGAGGCTCACAGCAGGGCACGGACGGGCAGTCCGGTCCGGCATCTGCGCGCTGGGGCCCTCGGCGATTGACGAGGCAAGACCGTCTTGGCCGGCGTGCGTTATCCCAAATCTGAAATTTCATGGCGAGATGGACGCTGGTTTGCCGGAATCAATATCTGAGAAGTGCAAACCGCGATTACGCCGGGACCATCATAGCCGCCACCTTCCGACGGTGCGCGCGGCGCCGATGTTCGAAGAGGTAGATCCCCTGCCAGGTGCCCAGCGCCAGCCGTCCATCCGTCACCGGCACCTGCAGACTGACCGGCAGCATGGCCGCCTTGATATGGGCAGGCATGTCGTCGGGGCCTTCCTGGACATGGGTCAGATAGGCCATGGCCGGATCATCAGCCGAGGGCACAAGACGGTCGAAGTAGGCCATCAGGTCGCGCTGCACCGCCGGATCGGCGTTTTCCTGGATCACAAGCGAGCAAGAGGTGTGCTGCACGAACAGCGTGACCACGCCTGTCCCCCGCACCCAGTCGGCCACCTGACCGGTGATCTCGTAAAGGCCGGGGCCGTCTGTGGCGATGGTGAACCGGGTCTGCATCGGCGCCTAGAAGATACCGTCACCCTGCTGGTCGATCACCTGCCGGCACTTCTGGAGCGTGGCATCGACGGCCTGATCGCGGTCAGCGACCACGTCGGCCCGGATCAGGCGGTGGGTCTTGGTCTCGCCGCCCACCTCGCGTTCGATGCGGCCGGCAATGCGATAGCCGCCCTCGGCCTTCATGGGCTCGGCGAAGATGCGGTAGCCGTTATAGGCCAGCGGCTCGGCCTCCTCGGGGGTGTTGCCCCCGCCGCCGCCAAAGAGTTTCTTGAGAAGGGACATGAACCGACTCCTTTCCTGAGTGGAAAGTGAAGCAGGCCGGGGCGGGGTTGTCCATGGGCTGACGGTGCTCGGTGGCGTCGCAGGAAGGGATGCGCGCATCCCTTCCAAGCCGTTTTCCGGGGTCGGATGCCCCCGGCCGTGGCCTTATTGATCCAGGAAGGAGCGCAGCTTGCGGCTGCGCGAAGGATGCTTGAGCTTGCGCAGGGCCTTGGCCTCGATCTGGCGGATGCGTTCGCGCGTCACCGAGAACTGCTGGCCCACCTCTTCAAGCGTGTGGTCGGTGTTCATGCCGATGCCGAAGCGCATCCGCAGCACCCGTTCCTCGCGCGGGGTGAGCGACGACAGAACCCGCGTCGTCGTGTCCTTCAGGTTGTCTTGGATCGCCGAATCCAACGGCAGGACGGCGTTCTTGTCCTCGATGAAATCGCCCAGCTGGCTGTCTTCCTCATCGCCGATGGGAGTTTCCAGCGAAATCGGCTCCTTGGCGATCTTCATCACCTTGCGGACCTTTTCCAGCGGCATCTGCAGCTTGGCGGCCAGTTCCTCGGGCGTGGGCTCGCGGCCGATCTCGTGCAGCATCTGGCGCCCCGTCCGGACCAGCTTGTTGATGGTCTCTATCATGTGGACCGGGATGCGGATGGTGCGGGCCTGGTCGGCGATGCTGCGGGTTATCGCCTGGCGGATCCACCATGTCGCGTAGGTCGAGAACTTGTAGCCGCGGCGATACTCGAACTTGTCCACGGCCTTCATCAGGCCGATGTTGCCTTCCTGGATCAGGTCGAGGAATTGCAGCCCGCGATTGGTGTATTTCTTGGCGATCGAGATCACCAGTCTCAGGTTGGCCTCAACCATTTCCTTCTTGGCCGCGCGGGCCTCTTTTTCGCCCTTCTGGACCTGGGCGACGATGCGGCGGAACTCGGAAATGTCGACGCCGACATACTGGCCCACCTGCGCCATCTCGGCGCGCAGGTCCTCGATCTTGTCGGTGTGACGCTCGACCAGCGCCTTCCAGCCCCGGCCTGCACGGCTGGCCATGTCCTCCAGCCAGCCAGGGTCCAGCTCGCGGCCACGGTAGGCCTCGATGAACTCGCGGCGGTTGATCCGCGCCTGGTCGGCCAGCTTCACCATGGAGCTGTCGATGGACATGATGCGCCGGTTGATGCCGTAGAGCTGGTCGATCAGCGCCTCGATGCGGTTGTTGTGCAGGTGAAGCGAGTTGACCAGTTCCACGATCTCGGCGCGCAGGGTCTGGTATTTCCTTTCGTCCGCCTCGCTGAAGGAGCCGTCCTCATTGAGGGTTGCCGACATGCGGGCGTCCTGCATCTCGGACAGCTTGGCGAAGTCGCCGGCGATCGTGTCGAGGGTTTCCAGAACGCGGGGCTTGAGCGTCGCCTCCATGGCGGCCAGCGACATGTTCGCGGCATCCTCGTCCTCGTCTTCGTCATCGTCCTTGGCGATGGGATTGCCGTCGGCGTCAAGCTCGGGGCCATCGTCCGCCTTTTCCTCGGGCTTGGGGGCGGCCTCGGGTGCCACGACAGGGGCGGCATCACCCGCCTCCTCGTCAAGCTGGTTGCCGAAGGTGGTTTCCAGGTCAATGACGTCGCGCAGCAGGATTTCCTCTTCCAGCAGCTCGTCGCGCCAGATGGTGATCGCCTGGAAGGTCAGCGGGCTTTCGCACAGGCCCGCGATCATGGTGTTGCGCCCGGCCTCGATCCGTTTGGCAATGGCGATCTCGCCCTCGCGGGACAGCAGCTCCACGCTGCCCATCTCGCGCAGGTACATGCGCACCGGGTCGTCTGTCCGGTCGAGTTTCTCAGAGCTCGAACTGCCCATGGCGACGTCGCGCCCGCCCACGGTGGCGACCTCGGTCGAGGTGGATTTCTCGTCCTCGCCCTCGGGGACTTCCTCGCTTTCCTCTTCCTCGGTGACCTGAATGCCCATCTCGTTGAGCATGGACATGACATCCTCGATCTGGTCGGAACTGACCTGGTCGGGCGGCAACACCGCGTTGAGCTGATCGTAGGTGATGTAGCCGCGGTCCTTGGCCTCGGCGATCATCTTCTTGACCGCGGTCTGGCTCATGTCGATGGAAATGTCGCCGTCCGCGCCGTTCTCGCTGCGATCCTCGGTGTCCTTGGCTGCCATGCGTGTCCCCTCTGGCTGTCTCGCAGTGATTCGGATGATTCGCGTTGTCCGAATCAATCCTGCCACCGCGCGATTCGCAATGCCCTCGCGCCCGCTTTTCAGCGCGCTGTTGCCCCGTTTCCCGTGGCGCCACGCCCGGGTCGTCGTGCCTTGGTTCGAGATGCCGCCCCAGCTAGCGCGGCCCGCGTCCCTTGGCAAAGTCGATCTTGCTTAACAATTCGTCAAAAGCGCTGCGTTCTTCCCGTTTCATGCGGGCCCCGTTCGGGCCGGTGTCATATTCGGCCCGATCATCGTCATCCTGTTTGCCAGCACGGTTCATCGCCGCGCTGGACTGGGCCAGCCGCGTCGTCAGACGTTCGTCGGCCACATCCGAGGACAGGTCCTCTATCGCTTCCTCCACCTCGTGCGTGTGACCGCGGCGGGCATTGAGCTTTGCCAGTTCCTCGGCCAGGCACATGGTCGCAACCTCGCCATTGTCGGGCCTGCGCACTGCAGGCGTGATGGCGACGTGGGCCTGCGCGAAGAGCTTTTCAAGAGGCTCGGTGCCGATCAGCGCCGCAATCTCGTCCGCCATCTCGGGACCCTCGGCGCGCAGCAGGGCATCGCGCAGCCTGGCATGGTCAGGCGTGGCGCACACCATCCGTTCCAGCTCGTGCAGGAAGTCGGGCAATAGCCCCGGGTTGCGGATCAACGTGGCCAGGATGACCGCCTCGCGCAGCTGATCCTCGACCGGGCCGCCGGTGGCCAGCAGCGAGGCCTTGCTGGCAGGCATCGGCGGGGCGATCTTCCACTCCGGCAGGGCCCATCGCCCACCGGGACGCCAGCCGCGGCGGCGCGCGCCCTGTCCCCGGGCCGGGCCCTGGCTTCGGGCCGTGCCGAACAGGTGCCCGCGCAACTCCCTGATCGCCTCGCCGTAGTGCCCCCGGATAGAGGGATCGCGAATCATGCGGATCTTGTCGCGCAGCGCCTTGTCGAGGGCCGCGCGGCGTTCGGGGCTGTCGAAGGACCTACCCTCGATCTCGCGTTGCCATAGCAGCTGCACCATGGGCAGCGCCGCGTCCAGCTGCTTGCGCATTCCGCCCGGGCCCTGGGCGCGCAGCAGGTCATCGGGGTCCATCCCTTCGGGCATCATGGCAAAACGCAGGGATGCGCCCGCCTCCAGCAGCGGCAGGGCCAGGTCCATGACACGGCCTGCCGCGCGCTGCCCGGCCGTATCGCCGTCCAGGGTGATCACCGGCTCGGGCGCGATGCGCCAGATCATGGCAAGCTGCTCTTGGGTGACGGCGGTGCCAAGGGGCGCGACCGCGGCCTCGAACCCGGCCTCCGACAGGGCGATCACGTCCATGTAGCCCTCGGCCACGATCAGGGCCTGGCCCTTGCCGGCGGCTTCGCGCGCGCGCTTGAGGTTGAACAGGCTGCGGGACTTGTCGAACAGCTCGGTCTCGGGCGAATTGAGGTATTTCGCGTTGTCGCCCGGGTCCAGTGCACGGCCCCCAAAGGCGATGCAGCGCCCGCGCGCATCGCGGATTGGAAAGATGATGCGGTTGCGGAAGGTGTCGTAGGGATCGCGCCCACGGTCGCTTTCGCGGGCCAGCCCGACGGCAACGATCTGGTCCTTTTCCACGCCCTTGCCCGTCAGGTGATCCCATAGATTGGACCAGCCCGGCGGGGCCAAGCCGATTTCCCAGCGCGCCTGCGCCTCCTCGGACAGGCCACGCCCGGCCAGGTAATCGCGCGCTGCCGCGCCGGCCTGCGTCTTGAGTTGCAGGCGAAAGAACTGCACGGCCAGTTCCATGACCTCGACCAGCTGGGTGCGCCAATCCGCCTTTTCCTGCGCCCTCGGGTCGCGTTCGGGCATTGGCATCCCGGCCTCTCCGGCCAGGATCTCGATCGCCTCCATGAAGCCGACGTTCTCGGTCTCGCGAACGAAAGAGATGGCATCCCCCTTGGCGTGGCAGCCGAAGCAGTAGTAATACCCCTTCTGGTCGTCCACGTGAAAGCTGGCGGTCTTTTCCTGGTGAAAGGGGCATGGCGCCCACATGTCGCCCTTGGCCTGGTTGGACTTGCGATTGTCCCACATGACCTTTCGGCCGACGACCCGGGCGATGCTCAGGCGGCTGCGCAATTCGTCTAGGAAACCGGGAGGCAGGCTCATGGTGAGAATATAGGCCCGGCCGCCGCCGACTGCGAGTCTTCTTCAGAGCTTTGGCGCATTGGGCGACGGCGTCACCACGCGCCGCGCCCGCGCCTCGCGCCAGGAAATGAAGCTGACCGAGGCGACGATGACCACCCCGCCCAGGATCACCCAGGCATCGACCCCTTCGCCGAAGACGAGGGCACCCAGGGTCACCGCCCAGATCAGCTGCAGGAAGGTCACCGGCTGCGTCACCGTCAGCGGCGCCGCGACGAAGGCAAGGGTCATCGCGTAGTGCCCGGTGGTCGCGAAACAGGCGACGACGAAGAACCACAGGAGCTGCGGGCCCGTCACCGGCACCCAAACGGCAAAGGCGAACGGGGCCAGCCCGATGGTGACGGTGATGGACAGCATGCCAACGATCACCGCCGCCGACACCTCGCCCGAGAGCCGCTTGGTGATCATGTAGCCTGACGCAAAGCCCATGGCGGTGACGATCATCGCAAGATGGCCCGCGTTGAGGTCACGCAGGCCGGGGCGCAGGATGATGAGCGCACCGATCAGCGCCATGATGACAGCCGCCATGCGGCGCGGCGGAAGGTCCTCGCCCATGAAGAGTGCCGCGCCCAGCGTGACGTAGATGGGGCTCATGTAGTTCATCGCCGTGACTTCGGCGATGGGAATCCGGGTCATGGCGTAGAACCAGAGGATGACCGCAACCGTATGCGCCGCCCCGCGCAGGGTGAAAAGCCTCAACTGCCGCGGCGTCAGCCGCGCGCGAAGCATGGGCCGGATCACCGGCAACAGGAAGACCAGCCCGAGCAGGTAACGCAGAAACGCCGACTGCGCCGCCGGGATGGCATCGCCCACGTGTTTGACCATCGCGGTCACCGCGACGAAGTTCAGGCCGGCGACGACCATCCAGAATATTCCGGCAAGGGGGCGGTGCTGCTGTGGCATCGTGCCAGATGATCCGAGTTTGGCAGGGGTCGCAAGAGGGCTCTGTCCGCTCTGCTTTCGGCATCCCCCTTGACGGTCTTTTCACCCCGGAAACACACGGCCTGCAGCGGTCAACGCGTCCCGGCCCGGTGGCGGCCGGACAACCAGGAACCGCGCGCCAGTTGGCATCGGCGCCTAGTGCCCCAGAACAAGGCTCAGCGCGATGGCCCACATGACGCAACCGATCCCCAGGTCCAGCACCTGCCAGGCCCGGGGCCGCGTCATCAGCGGGGCCAGCAACCGCGCACCGTACCCCAGCGAGAAGAAAAAGGCGAAAGAGGCCGCCACCGCCCCAGCCCAGAAGGCCCACGCCTGGTCCGCATGGCGCGCCGCCACCGCGCCGATCAGCACGACGGTATCAAGGTAGACATGCGGGTTGCCCCAGGTGATGGCCAGGCAGAAGACAAGCGCCGCCCGCAGGCTGATTGCCGTGCCATTGGCCGGGTCCAGGGCCTCGCCCCCCGCCCAGGCGCGCCGGAAACTCAACGCGCCGTAGACCAGCAGGAAGGCCGCGCCGAGCCAGCGCATGACAGGGGCGAGCCCCGGCAGCCACTCGGTCAGGGCCGCAAAGCCGAAGACGCCCACGCTGATCAGGATCGCGTCCGACACCGCGCAGGTCAGGACGATGGGCAAGACATGTTCGCGCCGCAGCCCCTGGCGCAGAACAAAGGCGTTCTGTGCCCCAATGGCGAGGATCAGGGAAAAGCCCAGCCCAAAGCCGGTAGTGAACGCGCCGAACATGGCCGTCTCTTTCGCCCACGGCGTGCGGGAAGGCAAGCCGTACAAACCGTAGCCTGTCGCGCGATATTCTTCACCCCACCCGGGTGCGTGCCATGGCGCCGATATGCCCGATAAACGGCGAGGCCCGCGCGCCGGATCGGCGGGCGGGCCTCGCAATTCGGTCGCGGCCCGGCCTTACTCCGCCGCGTAGGCCTCCATCACCTCGTCTGGGGCCTCGAAATTCGTGGTCACGTTCTGGACATCGTCATCGTCCTCCAGCGCCTCGACCAGTTTCATCACCTTCTGCAACCCTTCGAGGTCAACCGGCGCGGTCGTCTGTGGCCGCCAGACCAGCTTGGTCGAACTGGCCTCTCCCAGCTGGTCCTCCAGCGCGTTTGACACGTCGTTGAGATCGGTGTCGGCGCAGATGATGACATGGCCGTCCTCGGCACTCTCGCAATCCTCGGCCCCGGCCTCGATCGCGGCCATCATCACCGTGTCGGCATCGCCCGCCTCGGGCGGATACATGATCTGGCCCTTGCGATCGAACATGAAGCCGACCGAGCCGGTCTCGCCAAGGTTGCCGCCGTGCTTGGAAAAGGTCGACCGCACGGTCGAGGCGGTGCGGTTGCGGTTGTCGGTCATCGCCTCGACGATCACGGCCACCCCGCCCGAGGCATAGCCTTCGTAGCGGATTTCCTCGTAGTCCTCGGCATCGCCGCCCTGGGATTTCTTGATCGCGCGGTCGATCACGTCCTTGGGCACGGACTGCGTCTTGGCCTCCTTGACGGCCAGGCGCAGGCGCGGGTTCTTCTCGGGGTCGGGATCGCCCATCTTGGCGGCGACGGTGATCTCCTTGGCGAGCTTGGAGAAGAGCTTGGACCGCGCGGCGTCCTGACGCCCCTTGCGGTGCTGGATGTTTGCCCATTTGGAATGGCCGGCCATGATACTCCCCTGAGGTGTTTGGCGTATGGCGGCTGTCATACCCAAGCGCGGGGCGCTGGGCAATGGCGCGCGCCGATCCGCACGGCCCTGTGCAGCAATCCGAGCGGTCGCGGACGGCGGGATGCCGCTTTCGACCTATCATGGACCGCCACGCGCGGTTAGACTTTCCATCTGACGTTCACGCCAACGGGAGGGAGGACCCCATGCAGATCTACCCGACACTGGAATTGCAGGGCGGACGCTGCGTCTCGCTGCGCCGGGGCGGCCTGGACGCCCCGGAGATATGGCATCTCGATCCCGTCGAGGTCGCGCGGGATTTCACCGAGAAAGCCGGCTGGGTCCATGTCACCGATTTCGACGCCGTGGCCCGCGCCGAGACGGACAACACCGCGCTGATCGAGCAGATCATCCGTACCGTGCCCGGGTCGGTGCAACTGGGGGGCGGCATGCGCACGATGGATCGCATCACCCAGTGGGTCGAGGCCGGGGTGGCCCGCGTCGTCATCGGTCAGACCGCGCTGGTGACCCCCGACCTGGTGAAAGAGGCCGCGCTGGCCTATCCCGACCAGATCGTGCTGGCACTGGATGTCTACCAGGGCAAGGTCATGTCCGGGGGCTGGCGCGACACCACCGCCTTCGATCCGCTCGACGTGCTGGGCTGGTTCGAGAACGACGCGCTCGCCGCCATCGTGGTCACCGACATCGACGCTGACATCGAGGAGACCGAGGCCTCGGTCTCGCTCATCACCAGGGTGGCCGAGGCGTCGCGCACGCCCGTGATCGCCCGCGGCACGGTGCGCACGCTCGACGACATCAGCCGCCTGAAGTACGTCCCGCAGGTCGCGGGCACGGTGATCGGCCGGGCGCTTCTCAACAAGTCCGTCGACCTCGAAGAGGCCGTGGCCCTGGCCGCCCCCCGACCAGAGGAAACCGTCGCCCCCTTCGTTTGAAGAGGGCGCGACAGGCGATTGCCGACCGCGCATCGCCGCAATAGGGTTCGGGCATGACGACGGACCAGGCCCTTCTGTTCGCCCTGTTCGGGCTGATCTTCGCGCTGCTTCTCTGGGGGCGCATCCGCTATGACATCGTGGCCTTCGCAGCGCTGATGGCGGCCGTGGCCGGCGGGCTGGTGGAGGTGGAGGCGGCCTTTTCCGGCTTCGGCCACCCGGCCACGATCATCGTCGCGCTGGTGTTGATCGTCTCCGCAGGGCTGGTGCGCTCGGGCGCGGTCTACCTGATCACCCGGACAATGATCGACAGCACGCGCAGCCTTGGCGCGCATATCACCATCATGGGGGGGATCGGCGGGGTCCTGTCGGCCTTCATGAACAACGTGGCCGCGCTGGCGCTGCTGATGCCGGTCGACATCCAGACCGCACGCAAGGCGGGGCGTAGCCCGGGCATGTCACTGATGCCGCTGAGCTTCGCCACGATCCTGGGTGGCATGGCCACGCTGATCGGCACACCCCCGAACATCATCATCGCCTCGATCCGCGAGGACAGCCTGGGCGCGCCTTTTGCCATGTTCGATTTCGCCCCCGTGGGCGCGGTCACGGCGCTGGCGGGGCTGGCCTTCGTGGCGCTGATCGGCTGGCGGCTGATCCCGGCACAGGACGCGGCCACCGCCGGGGCCGTCGCCGACAGCTATGCCGATTACCTGGCCGAACTCATCGTGCCCACCGACAGCAAGCTGATCGGCCAACGCCTGGGCGAGCTGTACGAGACCGCCGAGAAGAACGACGTGGCCATCCTGGGCCTGATCCGCAACGGCGAGCGGCGGTATGGCGCCGCGTCCAACGCGGTGCTGCGCGGCGACGACATCCTGGTGCTGGAGGCCGCGCCCGGGCCGCTGGACGAGTTTCGCAGCGCCCTGTCGCTGAAGTTCACCACCAAGGACAACGCCGACAAGCTGGAGGCCGAGGGCGACGGGCTGGCCCTGATCGAGGTCGTGGTGCCCGAGGGCGCGCGCATCGCCGGCAAGACCGCGCAGGCGGTCGGTCTGCTCTGGCGGCATCAGACCGTGCTGCTGGGCATGTCGCGCAAGGGGCGCGCCATCAAGACCCAGATGCGCAAGACCATGGTCCAGCCGGGCGACATCCTGCTGCTGCTGGCGCCGTCGGCCCGGGCCACGGATGTCGCCGACTGGCTGGGCTGCCTGCCGCTGGCCGACCGCGGAATCTCGGTAACGGCCGACAGCAAGATGTGGCTGGCCATCGGCACCTTTGCCGCGGCAGTGGCGGCGGCCTCTTTCGGGCTGGTCTACCTGCCCGTGGCGCTGGGAATCGTCGTGACGGTCTATGCCCTAGCCCGCATCCTGCCACTGTCCGAGATCTACGACCATGTCGAATGGCCGGTGGTGGTCCTGCTCGGGTCGATGATCCCGCTGGGTGGTGCCCTGGAACAGTCCGGCGGGACCGAGCTGATCGCCGGTGCCCTGACCGGGTTGACCGGCGCCCTGCCGGCCTGGGCCATCCTGACGGTTCTGATGGTGGTCACCATGACCCTGTCGGACGTGCTCAACAACACGGCCACCACAATCGTCGCCGCGCCGATCGGGATCGAGATGGCGCGCACGCTCGATGTCTCGTCCGACCCGTTCCTGATGGCGGTGGCGGTGGCGGCCTCCTCGGCCTTCCTCACGCCCATCGGACACAAGAACAACACGCTGATCCTTGGCCCCGGCGGCTACAGGTTCGGGGATTACTGGCGCATGGGTCTGCCCCTTGAAATCCTGATCGTGGCGGTGTCTATCCCGGCCATCCTGACCTTCTGGCCGCTTTGACACATGACCAAGCCCTTCCTGATCCTGCAATTGCGCCCCGAGTCCGAGGCGAGCGATGACGAGTTCGCCGCGATCCTGCGCAAGGGCGGGCTGAGCCCCGACAGGACGCGCCGCGTCCGGCTGGACCGGGACGACCTGCCCGAGGATCTGGACCTGTCCGACCATGCCGGCGTGATCGTGGGCGGCGGGCCGGGCTGCGTCAGCGACGCACCCGCCGACAAGTCGCCCGTCGAAGCGCATATCGAGGCGGCCTGCCTGTCGCTGATGCCCGAGATCACCGACCGCGACATTCCCTTCATGGGCTGCTGCTACGGCATCGGCATCCTGGCGCACCACCTCGGCGCAGAGGTGTCGAAAGCCAGATATGGCGAACCCGTGGGCGCCGTGACCTGCCGGGTCGTGGGAGATGACCCGCTGCTTGACGGGCTGCCAGAGGTCTTCGACACCTTCGTCGGCCACAAGGAGGCGGTCCAGCACCTGCCCGAGGGGGCCGTGCACCTCTTGGAAAGCGGCCCCTGCCCGTTCCAGATGATCCGCCATGGCGAAAACGTCTATGCCACGCAGTTCCACCCCGAGGCGGATTCCGATGTCTTCGAAACCCGCATTCGTATCTACAAGAACCGCGGCTATTTCCCGCCCGAAACCGCCGACGACCTGATCGCCATGTGTCGCGCGGCCGATGTGACCGTGCCCGAACGCATCCTGCGCAATTTCGTCGCGCGCTACGGCTAGGCGCGTCTGGCAAGGCGCCTGTCGCGCTGTCCGCGCGCCAGCAGCCATAGGTTGCTGGCAACCATGGCGCCCAGCACGATGGCCCCGCCCAGCAGCGTGCGGGGGCCGGGATCCTCGCCCAGCACCCACCAGACCAGAAGCGGGCCGAATACCGCCTCCAGCAGCATCAAGAGACCGACATCGGCTGCCGGCAGATAGCGCGGCCCGGTCGTCAGGCAGGCAAAGGCCACCGGCACCACCCAGAGTCCCATCAGCCCCATCCAGATCCGGTCGCCAGCGGGCACCAACACGGTCTCGGCAAGCGCAGCGGCCGTCAGTCCCGCCAATAGCGCCCCCGCCCCCATTGCCGGCACCATCGACCGGCCCTTCTGGAACCGCGCGATGGAAAAGGTCACGGCGATCGCGAACGCCGACCAGAGTGCGGCGATATCCCCGCTGATCTGGCCGCCGCCCGCGCCCAGCGATCCGCTCGCGATCACGGCAATCCCGACCAGCGTGGCCGCGATCGTCAGCACCGTGCGCAGGCCTACGGCCTCTTTCAGCACGAAGCGCGCGATCAGGGCCGCGAAGATGGGAGAGGTCGCCAGCAGGAACAGGGTGTTGGCGACAAGCGTGTGCGTGGCCGAGTAGACGAAGGCGATATTGCCCGAGCCATAGACCACCGCCATCAGCAGATCCGCCCGCGTCGGCCGAATGAGTGGCCGCAACCCGCGCCCGCGCGTCACCACGGCAACCCCGACAAGCACCGCCAGCCCGCTGAGCGTGCCGCGCCAGAACAGCTGGGTCCAATGATCGGCCTCGATCAGCCGGATCAGCAGCGTATCGGGCGAAATGACCAGCACCCCGAAAAGGGTGATCAGGAACCCGCGCAAATAGTTCGACATCCCCGGCGTGGTCATAATGGGAACACCCATGGAATGACCGCCGAGGCCAGCAGGCCGACGGTAATGTTCAGCGGGATACCGACCCTCAGAAAGTCGGTGAACTTGTAGCCTCCGGGGCCATAGACCAGCGTGTTGGTCTGGTACCCGATGGGCGTGGCGAAACTGGCCGAGGCGGCGATCATCACCGCCACCACCAGTCCGCGCGGGTCGATCCCCATGGCCTGGCCCAACCCGATGGCGATGGGGGTCACGACAACCGCAACCGCGTTGTTCGACACCAGCTCGGTCAGCACGCTGGTCAGAAGGTAGACCGTCCAGACAACCATGAAGGGCGGCAGGGTTTGCAGCGTCGGCGCAATGGCATTGACGATCAGTTCCACCGCACCCGAGGTCTGGAGCGCCGCACCGATGGCCAGCATGGCGAAGATCAGGGCAAGCAGCCGCCCCTCGACGAAGGAGAAGGCTTCCTCGGCGTCGATGCAACCGGTGACGAGAACCACCGCCACGGCCACCACCGCCAGGGGCAGGATCGGTGCCACACCCGTTGCCGCCAGCGCGACAATGGCCAGCAATGCGCCCACGGCGATGGGGGCATGGCCGCGGCGGAATTCCTTGGCCGATGGGGTGGAGACATCGACCAGGTCCTGGTCGTCGGCCAGCCGCTTGATATCCTCGGGCGCCCCCTCCAGCAGCAGCGTGTCGCCCACGCGCACCGTCAGGTCGTCCAGCTGCCGGCCGATGTTCTGGCTGCGGCGATGCACCGCCAGCACGTAGACGCCGTAGCGGCGGCGCAGGCGCAGTGCCCCCAGCCGACGGCCCACCATCTTGCAGCCCGGCGTAATCAGGGTCTCGACCGTCTGGGTTTCCACCGCGCTGACCTGATCGACCCGGCGCAGGGACCTGTTGCGCTGCAGGCTGAGCAATTCCGTCATGGCGGTGCGCAGGACCACGCGGTCGCCCACCCGCAGGTTGACCCCCTGCAGGTCGCGCCGCAAGGACGTATCGCCGCGGATCACGTCGATCAGCCGCACGCCCTCGCGCTTGAACAGTTGCACGCCCAGCACGTCGCGTCCGATCAGGTTGCTGTCGGGGGGAATCACGGCCTCGGTGAAGAAGCGCATCTTGGACCGGTCGGACAGCAGGTTCGCCATGCTGTCGCGGTCCGGCAACAGCCGCGGGGCGATCAGGGTCAGGTAGACCAGTCCCCAACCCACCACCACCAGCGCGACCGGCGTGACCTCGAAGATGCTGAAGGGCGCGAGGCCCTGCGTGCGGGCCACGCCGTCGACCAGCAGGTTGGTGGAGGTGCCGATCAGCGTCAGCGTACCGCCCATGATCGCGGCATAGGACAGCGGGATCAGCAGCTTGGAGGCCGACAGCCCCAGGGTGCGGGCCAGTTGCACGAAGACCGGGATCATCACAACAACGACAGGGGTGTTGTTCATGATGGCGCTGGCCAGGAGAACGAAGGCAAAGACCATCACCATGGTCAGGCGCGGATTGGTGCGGACCCGCTGGTCGGCCAGGGTGGTCAGCGCATCGAGGGACCCGGTCCGCACCAGTGCGCCCATGACCAGGAACATCGCCGCGATTGTCCATGGCGCGGGATTGGACAGCACCGCCAGCCCGGCATCATAGGGCAATACGCCCGCGACCAGCATCAGCGCGACCCCGGCGATTGCCACGACCTCGGTCGGGTAGCTTTCGCGCATGAAGGCCAGGAACATCCCCAGCACGACGGCCAGGGTCAGAACGGCATCGGCGTTCCGGCCAAGGTCCAGCAAGTCGATCATCTTTGCCCCACACCCGTTGCCGGGCCAGCTTTTCCGCCCGCGGGCAAGGCTTCAACCGCTTTGTCCACACCACAGGAAGGGGCCAGACCGACGCACCCCGTCGGCTGCGTCGTGCCAGGCCGGGGCAACCTGTTCACGAGGGACCGGCCGGCGACAACCGCCCGCCCTCGCGAAAGTGGTCGACCCGCGTTGCCTTGCCGGTACGGTCGTCTGTTTCCACGTAGAGGCCGGACAGGGTGGCCGTGCCACTGGCGGGTTCGAACCGGGACTTGGGCATGCCGGTAATGAAACGGCGCAGGGGTTCCTCTTTCTGCATGCCGATGACGCTGTCGTAATCGCCGCACATGCCCGCGTCGGTCTGGTAGGCGGTGCCCCGCGGCAGGATCGTCGCATCGGCGGTGGGTACATGGGTATGGGTGCCGACAACGACGCTGGCGCGGCCGTCGCAGAAATGGCCCATGGCCATCTTTTCCGAGGTCGCCTCGCAATGCATGTCGATGAGCGAGGCATTGACCATGCCACCCAGCGGGTGGGTCTTGAGCACCGTTTCCACCGCCGAGAAAGGGTCGGCGAAGGCGCGTTTCATGAAGACCTGGCCCAGGACCTGCGCGACGAGGATCCTGCGCCCGCCCGGCACGTCGAAGACCCGCGCGCCCCGGCCCGGCGCGGCCTTGGCATAGTTCAGCGGGCGGAGAATGCGCGGCTCGGCCTCGCAGGCTTGCAGCATGTCCTTCTGGTCGAAGGCATGGTCGCCGAGGGTAATCGCATCCGCGCCCGCGTCGAGAAGCAGCTTCGCATGATCGCCGGTCAGGCCCATGCCGTTGGAGGCGTTCTCGCCGTTGACCACGACGAAATCGAGGCGCAGCCGCTCGCGCAGCCCCGGAAGGGTTTCTGTGATCGCCCGGCGCCCGGCCCGGCCCATGACATCGCCCAGGAAAAGAAGTCTCATGCGCGTCTTAAGACCAAGCCTGAGCGGCAGAGGCAAGGGTTTTCAAAAGAAGGGGCTGCAACACGCGGGTTCACCATGTCGTCCTCTTCCACGCCGGTTGCGGGGTGATAACCCCTTGTTCGGTCACGATCATGTCGAGCGGCTGGTCGGTGGGGTCGAGTGGCAGGTCGGGCAGTTCCTGGGCGGCATAGGCGAAGCCGATGCCCAGGGTGGGTCGTTTCGCGCGCAGGCCTTCCAGCGTGCGGTCGTAGAAGCCGCCGCCGTAGCCCAGCCGCCCGCCCTGCCGTGAAAAGGCGACCAGCGGCACGATGAGGATCTCGGGTTCGATCCAGGCGCCGGTTTCCGGTATCTGCGCACCGAATTCGCCCGCGATCATCCGGCAGCCTGGCGACCATTGGCGGAATCTCAGAGGTTGCCCCTTGCCCATGATCACCGGAACGCAGACGGGACCATGGTCCGCCGCCTCCTCCATGGCCGGGGTCGGGTCGATTTCGGTGCGCATGGCCATGTAGCCCGCAAGCGGCACGCCGCGGTGGTGCTCCAGCACGGCCGCGAGGTGCGCCGCAGTGCCGACGCCTTCGTCATGGGCCTGCTTGCGCGCCGCGAAGGCGACCTTGCGCGCCGCGGCCTTGCGATCCGGACCGGTCATAGCAGGACCACCGCAGCCAGGCCGAGGAAGGCGAAAAAGCCCACCACGTCCGTCACGGTCGTGACGAAGGCCCCCGAGGCGAGGGCCGGATCTATGCCCAGCCGGTCCAGCGCGATGGGCACCACCGTGCCCGCCAGCCCCGCCACCACCAGGTTGATGACCATTGCGATGGCGATGACCGCCCCCAGCAGGGGTTCACCGAACCAGGCCCAGCCGATCCCTCCCATGACCACTGCGAAGATCATCCCGTTCACCACGCCCACCAGCATTTCCCGCCGGATGACGCGCAGCACGTTGGCGCCGGTCAGGTCCTTGGTGGCGATGGCGCGCACCGCCACGGTCAGCGATTGCGTGCCCGCGTTGCCCCCCATCGAGGCGACGATGGGCATAAGCACGGCCAGCGCCACCAGCCCCGCGATGACATCCTCGAAGAGCGCGATGACAAGCGACGCCAGGATCGCGGTCACGAGATTGACCGCCAGCCAGGGCAGCCGCCGCCGGGTCGTCGCGATCACGCGGTCGGCCAGGCTGCCCTCGCCCACGCCGGCCAGCCGCAGGATGTCCTCTTCGTGTTCCTCGTCGAGCACGGCCATGGCATCATCGATGGTGATGATGCCCACCAACCGGTCATCGGCATCAACGACGGGAGCCGAGATCAGGTGGTACTGGTTGAAGGCATAAGCCACGTCCTCTTCGTCCTGGTCGACGCGGAAGGTGCGGAAGCTGCCCTCGGTCAGGTCGGTCAGCCTGGCGGCGCGCGGCGCGCCCAGCAACCGGCCCAGGGCGACATAGCCCTCGGGCTTCATTCGCGGGTCCACCAGCACGACATGGTAGAATTGTCCCGGCAGGTCGTCGTGACTGCGCAGGTAGTCGATGGTCTCGCCCACGGTCCAGTGGACCGGGGCGCGCACGACCTCCACCTGCATCAGGCGGCCGGCGGATTCCTCGGGGTAGCTGAGCGCGGTTTCCACGGCGACCCGGTCGGGCGCTTCGAGCGCGTCCAGCACCGCTTCCTGCCGGTCGCTGTCCATGTCCTCGACCAGGTCGACCACGTCATCGGATTCCAGGTCGCGCACGGCAAAGGCCAAGGCATCGGCGGGCAGCGCAGCGATGACATCCTCGCGCAGCGCCTCGTCGAGTTCCGACAGCACATCGCCATCCACCCCGTGAGACCAGAGCCGCAGCAGGTCCCTGCGGTCACGATCGTCGATCTGTTCCAGCAAGTCGGCAATGTCGGCGGCATGCAGCGGCGAGAGTATCTCGTCGAGCGCGGTGGTGTCGCGCGCTTCCACGGCGTCCAGGATCATCGCGACGATGCGGTCGGTCAGCTGGTCCTTCTCGCCCTCGATGGTCTCTGCCGTGTCAGACATTGCGCCCCCTGTTGCCCTAGCCGGAGCATAGAGAAAGCCGGCCCGCTCTCAAGGCCGGATGCGCCCCGGTTTCGTCCAAAACCGAAAGCTGTGTGTCGCCGGAAAGCGATGGACCCGGCCCCGGGGGCTGTCTAATTTGCGGCGCATGGACGAAAAGCTGCTTCTGGGCCAGGTGCTAACCTTCATGGACGACCCCTTTGCGCGGGGCTGGCAGGCGGCGAGCCGGCACAGCACGCGCAGCGGCATCGTCTTGCGCGACGGGCGCATTGCCGCCACGGGCGAGGCCGATGCGCTGCGCCGCGCCCACCCGCGCGCGCAGGTGACCGACTACGGCGAGGCGCTGATCCTGCCGGGCTTTGTCGATGCGCATATGCACTACCCCCAGACGGGGATCATCGCCAGTTGGGGCAAGCGGCTGATCGACTGGCTGAACAGCTATACCTTCCCCGAGGAAATGCGGTTCGGCGAGGCGAGCTATGCGCGCACCCAAGCCGATCTGACGCTGGATCTTGCGCTGGCGCATGGCACCACGACACTGGCCAGTTTCTGCACCATCCACTCCGAAAGCGTGACAGCCTTTTTCGAGGCGGCCGAGGCGCGCGGCATGGGCGTTGTCGCGGGCAAGACCTGCATGGACCGCAACGCGCCAGAGGGGCTGCGCGATACGCCCCGGTCGGCCTTTGATGACAGCAAAGCCCTGATTGAGACATGGCACGGACGGGGACGCGCGGCCTATGCCATCACGCCGCGGTTCTCGCCCACCTCGACACCGGATCAGCTGGCGGCCCTGGGCGCGCTCTGGGCCGAGCACCCCGATTGCCTGATGCAGACGCACCTGAGCGAACAGACCGACGAGATCGCGTGGGTGCGCGGCCTGTTCCCGCAGGCGCGCGACTACCTGGAAACCTATGAACGGCACGGGCTGCTGGGGGAACGGGGTCTTTATGGCCATGCCATCCACCTGGAACCGCGCGAGATCGACAGGCTGGCCGAGGTCGGCGCGGCAGTCGTGCATTGCCCGACCTCGAACACCTTCATCGGATCGGGGCTTTTCGACATGGCCGGGATGAAGGCGCGCGGGATACCGGTTGGGCTGGCCACCGACACCGGCGGCGGGTCCAGTTTTTCCATGCTGCGCACCATGGCGGCGGCCTACGAGATCGGCCAGCTGCGTGGCACCCCGCTGCACCCGGCGCAGCTGCTCTGGCTGGCGACCGAAGGCTCGGCCCGCGCGCTGCACATGGGCGGGCAGATCGGCACGCTGGCGCCCGGCGCCCATGCGGATCTCTGCGTGCTGGACCTGGCCTCGACGCCGGCCATCGCCCAGCGCAGCGATAGGGCCGAGGACATCTGGGAGGCGCTTTTTCCCACCATCATGATGGGCGACGACCGCGCGGTGCGCGACGTCTGGGTCTCGGGCGCATCGCGCCGGGGGTGAGCCCGTCAGCCCCGGCGCATCAGACGGTAGAGGGTAACTTGTGAGGGTCCGGACCCTGTCCAAAGCCCCTCGGGAGGCAGGTCCGCAGTCCCGCCCGCCCCCACCAGAGCACCCCTGGCAGGATCGCGGAAAGCCCAGCCCCGCTGCGGATCCCAGAAGATGACCAGATCGCGAGCCTTCGCGTCGCGGTAGATCGGGCGACCGTTGCGCGTCCCGGCCGGGCGGAAATGGTATTGCCGCCCGTCGGCGAGCCGCTCAAGCGTGAGATGCGTCATGATTGCCTCCTTGAAACGGGGGGCTGGAAATCGGGGCCTCAAACGAAAAAGGCCGCGCTCTTGCGGCGCGGCCCTGTCGGTGCGGATATGCGAAGATCGGTTACTTGATCTTGCCTTCCTTGTACTCGACATGCTTGCGCGCGACCGGATCATATTTCCGCACGACCATCTTTTCGGTCATGGTGCGGGCGTTCTTCTTGGTCACGTAGAAATGCCCGGTCCCCGCGGTGGAGTTCAGGCGGATCTTGATGGTGGTCGGCTTCGCCATTTTTACGTCTCCTGATCCGCGGGCCGCTGGGCCGCGCGTGAATTCGTCTGAAGCCCGCCTTCTACCGGCTTTGCGGTGCGAGTCAACCGCCAATGCGGGCGGAATCAGGCCCCGCTCCGCCCCGTCCGGGCCCATGACCTGAATCAAGGCGCGGCCCGGCGTCACCCGGCATGGTCCCCTCGAAACGCGACAGGAGGACGGCATGGCCGACAACGTGATCTGGTTCGAACATCTGCGCCGCGGAGACGTGGCCAAGGTGGGGGGAAAGAACTCCTCGCTTGGGGAAATGGTACAGGAACTGGGCGGGCGCGGCATTGCCGTGCCGGGGGGCTTTGCCACCACCTCCGACGCCTACCGCGCCTATATCGACCACAACGACCTTGGCGCGCGCATCGCCGCCGAGATGGAGGCGCTGACCGCCCACAAGATCACCCTGGCCGAGGCCGGCACCCGCGTCCGCGCCATGATCGTGGGCGGCGACTGGCCAGCGGAGGTGCTGGAGGACATCCGCGCGGCCTATGTCGAGATGGCAAGCCGCACCGGGCAGGACTCTCCCTCGGTCGCGGTCCGGTCTTCGGCCACCGCCGAAGACCTTCCGGATGCCTCTTTCGCGGGCCAGCAGGAAACCTTCCTCAACGTCGAGGGCGAGGCGGCGCTCCTGGCGGCCTGCAAGCGCTGTTATGCCTCGCTCTTCACCGACCGGGCAATCAGCTACCGGACCGTTCAGGGCTTTGACCACATGGAGGTGGCGCTTTCGATCGGGGTGCAGCAGATGGTGCGCGCGGATACCGGCGGGTCGGGGGTGATGTTCTCGCTGGACACCGAAAGCGGCTTCGACAAGGTCGTGCTGATCAACGCCGCCTGGGGCTTGGGTGAAAACGTCGTGCAGGGCGCGGTCACGCCCGATGAATACATGGTCTACAAACCCCACCTTTCGAACCCGGACCTGATGCCCATCGTCGAACGCAGCCTTGGTGCAAAAGAGATCAAGATGATCTACGCCGGGGACGGCAAGGCGGTCAAGAACGTGAAAACCTCGAAGGCCGAACGCGGGAAATTCGTCCTGTCCGAGGCCGAGACGGTGGAGCTGGCCCGCATGGCTGCCACTATCGAGGATCACTACGAATGCCCCATGGACATGGAGTGGGCGCGCGATGGCGACACTGGCGAACTGTTCATCGTCCAGGCCCGGCCCGAAACTGTCCAGAGCCGCGCCGGCGCGGGTGCGCTCAAGTCCTACGAGATCGCCGACAAGGGTCCGGTGCTGACCACGGGCCTGTCCGTTGGCGGCGCCATCGCCAGCGGCCAGGCCTGCCTGATCGAAAGCGCCGCCGACATCGAGAATTTCGTCGACGGAGCGATCCTTGTCACCGGCACGACCGATCCCGATTGGGTGCCGATCATGAAGCGTGCCAGCGCCATCATCACAGACCACGGGGGGCGCACCAGCCATGCCGCGATCGTCAGCCGCGAACTGGGCCTGCCGGCCATCGTGGGCACGGGCGATGCCACCCATGTGCTGCATGACGAACAGGTGGTCACGGTATCCTGCGCCGAAGGCGAGGATGGCTATGTTTACGACGGCCGTGCCAGTTTCCATGTCGAGGAGATCGACCTGGGCCAGCTGCCCGATACCAGGACAAAGGTGATGTTCAACATGGCCAACCCCTCGGCCGGGTCTCGCTGGTGGCGCCTTCCGGCCGATGGAGTCGGGCTCGCCCGGATGGAATTCGTGGTCAACAACGCGATCAAGGTGCACCCCCTGGCGCTGACCCGCTTCGACCAGGTCACGGACGAGGCCACGCGCGAAGAGATCGAGACCCTGACCGCGGCCTATCCCGACAAACCCGCCTATTTCGTCGATCAGCTGGCCACCGGCCTGTCCCGTATCGCCGCTGTCCACTACCCCGACCCGGTCATCGTGCGCATGTCGGATTTCAAGACCAACGAATACGCCGCGCTTCTGGGTGGATCGGGGTTCGAGCCGGACGAGGAGAACCCCATGATCGGCTGGCGCGGGGCCTCGCGTTACTACTCGGAGGGCTACAAGGACGGTTTCGCGCTGGAATGCGAGGCCATCGCCAAGGCGCGCGGCATCAAGGGCTTTGACAACATCATCATGATGATTCCCTTCTGCCGGTCGCCCGAAGAGGCCGACCGCGTTCTAGAAGTCATGGCCGAGAACGGACTGGAGCGTGGCAAGGACGGCCTGCAGGTCTACGTGATGTGCGAGATCCCCGCCAACGTGATCCTGGCCGAGGAATTCGCCAAGCGCTTCGATGGTTTCTCGATCGGGTCCAACGACCTGACCCAACTGACCCTTGGCGTGGACCGTGACAACGAGAACCTCGCCCATGTCTTCCGCGAACGCGACCCGGCGGTGCAATGGATGATCGAACAGGTCATCATCCGCGCCCATGCGGTCGGTGCCAAGGTCGGGTTCTGCGGGCAGGCCCCCTCGAACGACCCCGAATTCGCCGCGCTGCTGGTCGGCTACGGGATCGACTCGATTTCGGTCACGCCGGATGCCTTCCGGGCGGTGAAGATGAACGTGGCCAAGGCGGAAGGGAAATAGGCGCGGCCGGCCTTGTCGCGACGTGCGGCCAAGGCGGGACCCGAGGCAGGACGCCGTCCCGTCCCGGGCCCGGCATGACCACCGGATGCGACGGACAGCAGGCCGACGCCAACCGCCCCTGCGCAGGCGTTCAAACGCACGTGCGTGCGTTTGAACGGGCGCGAAGGACCTGTAAGCCGGATTCTGTTCCCCGGGTCGCCCCGGTTCGATGACCATTCCTCTGGGGGCACCGTTGCCGATGCCCTCTAGCTGCCAACCCGGATCCCCGGGGCCAAGGCGGCCCTTGCGGCGGTATGCCTGACGGCACCGGACCCGCGGCGAGATCCCTATTCGGCATTGCTCCCGGTGGGGCTTGCCATACCAGCGATGTTGCCATCCCCGTGGTGGGCTCTTACCCCACCTTTTCACCCTTGCCGCGTCAGGCGCGGCGGTCTGTTTTCTGTGGCGCTTTCCGTCAACGCCGGTGATTCCACCGGCCCCGCCCGGGCGTTACCCGGCACCGTGCCTTGATGGAGTCCGGACTTTCCTGGAACGGGCTGACGCCCGCCCCCGGCCATCCGGCCCTCCGCGCCCGGTCGATTTATGCATTGGCCAGTCCCGGGTCAACGGGAAAGCCACCGGCAAGCTGGGCGGCCAGGGCGCAGTCCACCCCGTCCAACGGGCCGCCATGCCCCAGGCGATGGCGCAGGCGAAAGGCGGCCAGTTGCGCCTCGGTCCCCGCCTGCGCGGTGTAGCCGATCCTGTGCAGGTCGCGGCGGAAGCGACCTTCGTCAAGGGCGGCCGGTGCGAGTACGGGCGGGGTCGACATCGCCAGTCCAGAGCGCGCGAGCCGGGTCCAGTCGAAGCGCGGACCGGGATCGATCTTGCGCCCGGGGGCACAGTCGGAGTGGCCGATCACGCCTTCGGGCGGGATGGCCCAACGGGCCATGATCCCGGCAAGCAAAACCTCCAGCGCGTCCATCTGGGCCGCGGCAAAGGGCGCGGTGCCCGGATTGGCCAGTTCGATCCCGATGGAATGGGAATTCACGTCTTCGATGTCGCCCCAGGCGCCGGCGCCGGCATGCCAGGCGCGCTTGTCCTCCGGCACCAGGGCCTCGACCGTTCCCGCCTCGGAAACGAGATAATGCGCCGAAACCTGCGAGTCCGGATTACAAAGCCAGGCCCGCGCCGCGCCGCTGTCCGCCATCGCCGTGTAGTGCAGGACCACCAGCTGGGGACGCGCCGCGCCGCGCCGGTCCCCGAAATTCGGAGAGAGCGCCACCTGCGCCGTCAGTTGCCGCCCGCCAGGGTACGGAACGGCGTCGGGTCCCAGCCACA
>Ga0102928_1000127_pt1 | contig 41942 bp, 44 predicted proteins | sample SalPonR1_B_D1_MG_FD_78504 | JGI IMG/M metagenome (GOLD analysis project Ga0102928, IMG submission 78504) | Salt pond soil microbial communities from South San Francisco under conditions of wetland restoration - Salt Pond MetaG R1_B_D1_MG | ecosystem: Environmental > Aquatic > Marine > Intertidal...
CAGGGCTGGCCCACCGCGCGTCGCGCCGCGAGAGGTGCCGCAGCGCATTTGCCCGCGCCAAGCGCGCTTCGCGCAGGCCCCCGAAAATCGTCTTCGCGGTGTCGACGGTGGTAGGCCCGGAGGGACTCGAACCCCCAACCAAAGCGTTATGAGCGCTCTGCTCTAACCAATTGAGCTACAGGCCCGCCAACCCTTCCGCTACTCAGAAAGGGCTGGCGCGTCAACACTGCACCGCTAGCGCGGGTCGAACCGGCCGATCGGTTTCCTGAGGTAGCTGTGCCCGTCCGCTTCGGGCTGGGGCAGGCGGCCGCCCCGGATGTTGACCTGAAGCGCCTCCAGCATCCGCGCGGGCAGTTTCAGGGTCTGGTCGCGCGCGTCGCGAGTGGCGATGAACTCCGCCTTGCCGATGCCGTCCTTCACGTGGCGGTTACTCAGACGGTGTTCGGCGACCGTGGCCATGTATTGCGGCGCGACGCCCGCGGGCGGATAGTCGTGCCCGACATAGAGCCGCGTCTGCGCCGGCAGGTCCAGGATCGCACGGATGGAGTTCCACAGGTCCTCGGTGCTGCCGCCGGGGAAGTCGGCGCGGCTGGTGCCCGAGGCGGGCATCATCAGAGTGTCATGAACAAAGGCCGCGTCGCCGGCCACATAGGTGATCGAGGCGAGGGTATGACCGGGCGAGAACATCACCTTGACAGGGATCTCGCCCACCATGAATTCCTCGCCCTCGGCAAAGAGCCGGTCCCACTGGCCGCCATCCGTGGCCAGGTCCGGCAGGTTGTAGAGCCCCTGCCACAATTGCTGCACACCGGTGACCTTTTCCCCGATGGCATGGGGCGCGCCGAGTTTTTCCTTCAGGTACGGCCCGGCGCTGAAATGGTCGGCATGGGGGTGTGTGTCGAGCACCCAGTCGACGGTCAGCCCTTCCTCGCGGATGTAGGCGAGGATCTCGTCGGCGCTCTGCGTGCTGACGGCGCCGGCCTCGGGAAAGTAGTTCCAGACCGGATCAACGATGGCCGCGCGCCGCGTGGCCGCGTCGTGGAAGACGTATTGCAGGCTGCCGGTTGGGCGATCGAAGAAGGCCCTGACAACGGGGGACGGGGATTGCGAGGTCATGCGCTTTCCTTTCATACATTAGATTTCTTAAATGTATGTGGGGTCGTTGCGCGAGCCGTCAAGAGGGGGCGACGGGCCGGATTGGAACGGGATGCAAAAAAGCGTTCCGTTTTGCTGGCGCCCTGATAGTCTCTGATATGCATACATTCATATGGGGAGGAAAATTCTATGAAGAATCTGCTTTTGGGGGCCGTTGCCTCTGTTATGGCGACCTCTGCTCATGCAGGCATGAGCTGGTCCTATTCACCCGAGAGACCATCCGTGAGCTCCTCCGGCGATGCCAACGGGGCCTTGCTGGTGCTTTTGGTTGTGGGGGCGATCATGCTCATGAACGGTGCCGGGCAAGGCACCTCGCGCAGCAAGAGCACCATGGACAGCCGGGAAAGCCAGGACGACGACGACATCCTCATGAAGTTCTGAGCACCGCCGGATCCCTAGCGGGTCGGGGTCAGCATCCGCCGCAGAGGATCCAGTAGAACAAGACCAAGCCGATGTGTCATGAGGGGCGCATCGGCTTGGTCCGTCAGGCCAAAGCGGATCTCTTCCTTTTCGCGGATCAGGTAGAGCGTCCCGAACAGCCAGTCCCAAATTGCCAGCGTCTGCCCGAAATTTCGGTTGTAATGCCGCTGCTCGATCGAGTGGTGAACCTGGTGCTGGGCGGGCGAGATGAAGATGCGCTCCAGCACCGGGCCGAAGCTGATCCAGATGTGCGAGTGCTGGAAATTGGTCATCGTGGCATTGGCCAGGAATATGAAGGCATTGGCCCCCGCGATTTCAGCAAAGGTCAGATGCGGGCCGTAGGTTCCGGCGATCACCCCGAACATCACCCCGAAAACCACCGTGTTGAGGGCCGTGGTGATAAGCGCGCCCACCGGGTGCTGGCGATAGGTGGTCACGGGCGTCAGCACCGACGCGCTGTGATGCACCGCGTGCAGCGGCCAGATCGTGTGAATGCGGTGATAGGCCCGATGAACCCAGTAAAGGAAGAAATCCCCGATCAGGAAGACGATCAGGGCCAGCAACAGGGGCGTCAGCTGTTGCTCGGTCAGGATCGGGCGCGGGATCAGGCCGGCGACCCAGGCCGCGACCGCCGGAGCGGCGGCAAGGCGCGCGGTGATGCCGATGGCCGCGATGACCCGGTTGATGATCAGCATGGCAAAATCGATCCGGATCGACTGGTGACGCCAGATGTCCCGCGGCAGCAGGAAGGCGATGAAACCACCCTCTTCCTTGCGCACGAGGTAGATCCAGAACGCGATCAGGCAGAAACAGGCAAGGTAGATCGGCGACAGAACCTCTGTCGGTCCAAGATGCTCTACCAGAAAGTCCCAGATCCCTTGCATGTATCGACAATCGCCCCGGCGAGACGGCCCGTCAAGTTTCCTGTGCCGCCCCCGCCGGCGGCATTGCCCGCATTTGTCAAACCCTGTATCGGCTTGGCCGAACGCCGAGCAAGGAAAGTTGGACATGACGAAGAACGGCCTGACCTACATGGATGCCGGGGTGGATATCGACGCGGGCAACGCGCTGGTGGACCGAATAAAGCCCGCGGCCAAGCGCACGAATCGCGCTGGCGTGATGGCCGGGCTGGGCGGCTTCGGCGGGCTGTTCGACCTGAAGGCCGCCGGGTACGACGACCCGGTGCTGGTGGCAGCGACCGACGGGGTGGGCACAAAGCTGCGCATCGCGATCGACACCGGAGAGGTGGAGGGCATCGGCACCGACCTCGTGGCGATGTGTGTCAACGACCTGGTCTGCCAAGGGGCCGAGCCCCTTTTTTTCCTTGATTATTTCGCAACCGGAAAGCTGGATGCGGAGACCGCTGCCGGCGTGATCGAGGGCATCGCCCAGGGGTGTGTTGATAGCGGCTGTGCCCTGATCGGCGGCGAGACGGCCGAGATGCCGGGTATGTACGCGGGCGGTGATTTCGACCTGGCGGGGTTTGCCGTGGGCGCGATGGAGCGGGGCACGGCCTTGCCGTCGGGCGTGGCCGAGGGCGACGTGCTGCTGGGGCTGGCCAGCAACGGCGTGCATTCCAACGGCTATTCCCTCGTGCGCCGGGTGGTCGACCGCTCGGGCCTTGGCTGGGGCGACGATTGCCCCTGGGGACCGGGACCCTTGGGGTCGGCCCTGCTGGTGCCGACCCGTCTTTATGTCACGCAGGTTCTGGCCGCGATCCGTGCGGGCGGCGTCCATGGCCTGGCCCATGTCACCGGCGGCGGGCTGACAGAGAACCTGCCGCGCGTCCTGCCCGAGGGGTTGGGGGCCGAGGTTGACCTCGATTCCTGGCCGCTGCCGCCGGTCTTTCGCTGGCTGGCCGACCAGGGCGGCCTTGATGCCGCCGAGATGCTCAAGACCTTCAACAGCGGCATCGGCATGGTCGTTGTCGTGACCGAGAAGGCAGCGCAACGCGTGGCGGCGGTTCTTGCAGACGAGGGGGAAACGGTGGTGCCCTTGGGCCGTGTCACGAAGGGCGACGGGGTCAGCTACCGGGGCACGCTTTCTTGACCGAACGGGTCGCGATCCTGGTCTCGGGGGGCGGGTCCAACATGGAGGTGCTGGCCGACAGCATGACCGGCGATCATCCGGCGCGGCCTTGCCTGGTGCTGTCCAACGTCCCCGGCGCGGGTGGCCTGGAAAAGGCGCGCGCCCGTGGCATTGCCACAACTACCGTCGACCATCGGAGTTTCAACGGTGACAGGGAAGGCTTTGAAAGGGAACTGATTTCCGCCATTGACGCCCATGCGCCCGATATCCTCTGCCTGGCAGGTTTCATGCGCATCCTGACGCCGCTTTTCATCACGCGCTACTCGGGAAGGATGCTGAACATCCACCCTTCCTTGCTGCCGAAATACCCCGGTCTGAACACCCATGCCCGGGCGCTGGCGGCCGGCGACGCCGAGGCCGGCTGCAGCGTACACGAAGTCACCGCCGACCTCGACAGCGGCCCGATCCTGGGCCAGGCTCGGGTGCCGCTGCGGCCCGGCGACACGCCCGAGACGCTGGCGGCGCGGGTGCTTGAACAGGAACACAGTCTCTACCCGATGGTCCTGCGGCGCTTTGCGGCAGGCGACCGGTCGCGCGTCGATCTGCCCTGACTTTCGGTCCCTGACGAAACAGGCTAAGGGAGTCCCATGAAAACCATCACCAAGACCGAGGATCTCGCCGCCTTCTGTGCCGAGGCCGCCAAGCACCCCTACGTCACCGTCGATACGGAGTTCCTGCGGGAACGGACCTATTATTCCAAGCTCTGCCTTGTGCAACTGGCCTATCCGGGCGAAGGCGACGAGACCGCCGTCCTCGTCGATCCGCTGGCCGAGGGGTTGTCGCTGGACCCGCTTTACGGGCTTTTCCGCGACCATGGCGTGGTCAAGGTATTTCACGCCGCGCGCCAGGACCTAGAGATTTTCCATGTCGATGCCGGGATCATCCCCGAACCGCTGTTCGACACGCAGGTGGCGGCCATGGTCTGCGGGTTCGGCGAACAGGTGGGTTATGAAACCCTGGTCCGCAGGATCGCCAAGGCATCATTGGACAAGTCGAGCCGGTTCACCGACTGGTCGCGCCGCCCGTTGACCGAGGCGCAGAAGAAATATGCCCTGGCCGACGTGACCCACCTGCGGGTCATCTACGAGGAGCTGGACCGGCAGATCGCCCGGTCGGGCCGCAAGAAATGGGTGGCCGAGGAAATGGCCGTGCTTCAGGACCCGGCCACCTACCGGGTCGATCCGGCCGAGGCGTGGAAACGGATCAAGACGCGGACCAGTTCGGGCAAGGTCCTGGCCGTGGTGCGCGAACTGGCGCGGTTCCGCGAAGGCTATGCCCAGGCACGCAACATTCCCCGTAACCGGGTTTTCAAGGATGACGCCCTGGTTGAACTGGCCTCGACCAAACCGCAATCCGACAAGGACCTGTCGCGCTCGCGGCTGCTGCTCCGAGAGGCGCGGCGCGGTGAAATCGCCGAAGGCATCCTGCGCGCCGTCAAGGTGGGGCTGGAGACCCCCCCTGATGAGATGCCCAAGCCGGATCAGTCCCGTGAAAAGCTGCAGGTGAACCCCGCGCTGGCGGACATGCTGCGGGTGCTGCTCAAGGCGAAGGCCGAGGGCGAGGGCGTGGCGCAGAAGCTGCTTGCCAGTTCCGCCGACCTCGATGCGCTGGCCGCCGGTCAACGGGACGTGCCCGCCCTCAGGGGCTGGCGGCGCGAGGTGTTCGGTGCGGATGCCCTGCGGCTTTGCGACGGTGAAATCGGCCTGGTCGTCAAGGGCCGCAACGTCGTGGCGCGCGAGATCTAGCGCCGGGTCGCCTCCCGCTCAGGGACGCGCCGTGAGACTGTTCCCGGCGCCGGTGACGCGGAGGCTTCGGAGGGTGGCCAGTTGGGCAGCGTCCATCGTGTAGGCCACGGTGACCTGGCGGCTGCGGGCGGGGCGCCCTGCTTCGAATGTCGGCGGTGCTTCGGCGCGCAGTTCGAGCGTCAGTTCACCCCCCTCGACGGAGACGGGCACCAGTTCGGCGTTGAAATATCCCGGGCTGTCGGCCTGACCGGTGGCCGAGACGATGGCGCCGTAGGGCGTTCGTTCGATCGAGAGCGCGGTGATCCGTTGCACTGGCACGCGGCTGTCGGTCACGATGACCTGCCGACCGGTGGGGACGAGGGGCCGGACCTCTTGCGGGGCCGTCGTGGCTGTCCGTGCTGACCCATCGTTGCCGCCGAACCAGTTGAGCGGGTTGACGGGGCTTTCGGCCAACCGGGCGCAACCGGAGGTGGTTGCCAGAACGAGTGCTGTCAGAAGAATGCCGCGCCGCATGTCATGTCCCCCGGGTTGTCGGCCTGATACCGGCCTTTGAAAGGCTTAGCGCAGCTTGGCGCCCGTGAAAAGCACCCACTGGACGCAGGCGGCGCGGGGGCTTACATCACGGACGAGATCGAAAGGAGCGCGCGAATGGCCACGGATGCCTTTGAAGAGATCGTCGAGACCTTCGAGTTCCTGGACGACTGGGAGGATCGCTACGCCCATGTGATCGACATGGGCAAGGCCATGGACCCCCTGGAGGACGCGCTGAAGGTACCGGCCACGAAGGTTGAGGGCTGCGCCAGCCAGGTCTGGCTGGTCCCGCGGGTCGAAGGGGGGGTATTCTCCTTCCGTGGCGACAGCGACGCGATGATCGTGCGCGGCCTGATCGCCACGCTCGCGGCGCTTTACAACGGGGTGCCGGTCGAGGAGGTGCCCCGGGTGGACGCCCGCGCCGAGCTGGGCCGTCTTCAGTTGACCGAGCATCTTTCGGCGCAACGTTCGAACGGACTTCGTGCCATGATCGAGCGGATTCGCGGCGTCGCCGCGACCGAAGGCACGGTGGGCTGAGCAGACGCCGGGCCGCCTTTGCGGCGCAGGCGTTTTCGTCCAGGTGAGGGTCAGGCCTGTTCGGCCAGTGCGGTGGCAAGGTCGCCATAGCCGGTGAACCGGCGCTCGAACGCGAGTCCGAGGCCGTCCGCGCAGGCGCGGGCCTTTTCGGTCAGCGCCGGATCGTCGGTCTGGGCGAGGTAGACCAGGGTCTCGTAATGGCCGAAATACATCTCGCGCAACTCGGGATGGCGATCGAGGCCAAGCGGGCCGGTCACGAAGGCGTCGAACTGGCGAGCCAGGAAATCGGTCAGATAAAAGCTGGTGACGTTGGCGTCGGCCCTGGCGTCAAAGGTGTCGTTGCCCTCGAAGAATGCATAGCAATGCGGGCCGGGGACCATCTCGACCCCAAGGTCGGCGCAGGTCTTCGCCAGCGTGCCGCCGGTGCCGCAGTCGGCATAGACCACGAAGATGCGGTCATAGGCGGCGCGGTATTTCCTTACCGCCTCGACGACGGCCGGGGTGATCTTCTGGGGCGTGTTGTGCAGGATGGCCGGCAGGCAGTGCAGATCCATGTGGGACCAGCCGTTGGCGCGGATCAGCGCGAGGATCTCGCGCGCCAGCGCCCCGCAGGCCAGCAGCAGCACGCGGCCCTCGCCGCGGGGGGGCATTCCGGTTTCCGTCAGCGTTTGGTCGTCCATTTGGCCCCCGATGCGAAACGGCCCCGCCCGGGCCAGGGCGAGGCCGAGAGAATGGTGCAGGCCGCGCCCTCAGCCCGCGGCCATCTGGTTGTGCTTGCGCGCCACGTAGTCCTTGGCGGTTTCCACGGCCACGGCTGCATCGCGGCAATAGGCGTCGGCGCCGATCGCCTTGCCGAATTCCTCGTTCAGCGGGGCGCCACCCACGAGCACGACATAGTCGTCACGTATGCCCTGTTCGACCATCGTGTCGATCACCACCTTCATGTAGGGCATCGTGGTGGTCAGCAGGGCGGACATGCCCAGGATGTCGGGCTTGTGTTCTTCGAGCGCCTCCAGGTAGTTCTCGACCGGGTTGTTGATCCCGATATCGACCACCTCGAAGCCGGCGCCTTCCATCATCATGGACACCAGGTTCTTGCCGATGTCGTGTATGTCGCCCTTGACCGTGCCGATCACCATGGACCCCATGCGCGGTGCACCGGTTTCGGCCAGCAGCGGCTTGAGAATGGCCATGCCGCCCTTCATGGCGTTGGCGGCCAACAGCACCTCGGGCACGAAAAGGATACCGTCGCGGAAATCCTTGCCGACCACGGTCATCCCGCCGACCAGCGCCTCGGTCAGGATGCGGTAGGGGGCCCAGCCGCGGTCCAGCAGGATGTTGACGCCCTCCTCGATCTCTTCCTTGAGACCGTCGTAGAGGTCGTCGAACATTTGCTCGACAAGTTCGCCGTCGTCCAGATCGGCCAGGATGATGTCTTCGTCTTCGTCCGACATGGGGTTGCCCTCTTTGCCTGCAGCTTGCCCCGGATTTGCGCCGAAATGCCGCATCAGGTCTGGGCCGATTGCGACACGGGGGGCCTGTCATGCGACGCCGGGGCAAATGAAGGGGCCGGGCGCGGCGCGGAACGGCTTTTCAGATGTTCTTGTTTCGTTCATGATGACCGTATGGAAAACAAGGACACGCCACTGGGCAACGGGGCCGCGCGCGGACGTGGCGCGCTGGATAATGCCGTCGGCCGGTTCGAACCCTACACGCGGGTTCGGGTGGATGATGGTTGGGGCGCGCAAGAGGCCGCGCCGCCGTTGCGCACGCAGGTGGCCGAGCAGCGACCGCGCTCGGCGATCACGCGCAATGCCTCCCCGGACCTGTCCTTCGATCGCTCCATCAATCCCTATCGCGGGTGCGAGCATGGCTGCATCTACTGTTTCGCGCGCCCCGGCCATGCCTGGTTGGGGTTGTCGCCGGGGCTGGACTTCGAGACTCGGCTCGTGGCCCGGCCCGGGATCGCCGCGGTGCTGGAGCGGGAACTGCGGCGCAAGGCTTACCGCCCGGCGCCGCTGGCCATCGGGACCTATACCGACCCCTACCAGCCGATCGAGGCGACCCATGGCCTGATGCGCGAGGCGCTGGAGGTTCTGCGCCGGTTCCGCCATCCGGTGGGGATCGTGACCAAGGGCAGCCTGATCGAGCGCGACATCGACATCCTCGGCGAGATGGCCGCCGAAGGGCTATGCGCGGTCGGCATTTCCCTGACGACGCTGGACCGCGGCGTGGCCCGCAAGATGGAGCCGCGCGTGCCCACGCCCGCCCGGCGTCTGGAGGTGATCGGACGGCTTGCGGCGGCGGGGGTTCCGGTGCGCATCTGCGCCTCGCCGCTGGTGCCCGGTTTGACCGATCACGAGCTGGAGGCGATCCTGGAGGCAGGCGCCGGGGCAGGGGCCGTCGCAGCCTCCATGATCCCGCTGCGGCTGCCGCAGGAGGTTGCGGGGCTTTTCGCGGATTGGATCGCCGAGGCCTTTCCCGACCGTGCGGGCAAGGTCATGCGCCGGGTGCGCGACCTGCACGGCGGGCAGGACTACGATCCGGCGTTCGGACGCCGCATGACGGGGCAGGGGACCTGGGCGGCGCTTTACCGGTCGCGGTTCCGGGCGGCCTGCAACAGGCTGGGCCTGTCGCGCGAGATGCCCGCGCTTCGGTCGGATCTCTTCGCGGTGCCGCTGGGCACCGCCGAACAGCCAAGCCTTTTCTGATGCGGCGGACAGGCGCTGCGGGCGCGCGCGGTCGGCGCCTGGTCGGGATGGATGCGGTGCCCGGATCTGCCGCCCGTGGGCGGCAGCGGTCTGTCACCCCCGCCGGCGCCGTCCGCCGCGGCGCGGGGTGGGGGCATCGGCCGCGTCCTCGGTGCCGTCGGCGGCGGATGAGAATCCGCCAAGCGCCGCGGCGATCTGGTCCAGCGTGGGGCGCTCGCCTCTCGCCCGTGTCTCAAGCGCGTCGCGCATGGCGCGCAGGTGCTCGGGCGTGGTGCCGCAGCAACCGCCGATGATCGTGGCGCCGCAGTCTCGGGCCAATGCGGCGTAATCGGCCATCAAGGCCGGCGTGCCGTCGTAATGGATGTGCCCGTCCACGTATTTCGGAATACCCGCATTGCCCTTGGCGATCATCGGGGTATCGGGCCCGGCGGCAGCGAACCCCAGCATGGTGCGCAACAGGTCCGAGGCGCCCACGCCGCAATTGGCCCCGAAGGCCAGCGGTGGATGGTCCAGCTTGCCGACCAGCTTGACCATGTCCGCGCTGGTCAGCCCCATCATCGTGCGCCCGGCGGTGTCGAAACTCATGGTGCCGCACCAGGGCATGTCCGCGCGCGCAAAGGCCTCGGCGGCAGCCTTGTATTCCTCGGGCGCGCTGATGGTCTCGAGCCAGAGCACGTCGGCGCCGCCAGCCTTCAGCGCTTCGGCCTGTTCGTGAAACATCTCGACCGCGATCTCGTGGGTAAGACTGCCCATGGGGGCCATGATCTCGCCCGTGGGGCCGACAGAGCCGGCGACAATCACTTCGCGGTCGCAGGCATCGGCCACGTCACGCCCCAGTTCGGCGGCGACGCGGTTCACCTCGCCAACGCGGTCCTGGCCATCGTGCAGTTTCAGCCGTGCGGCATTGCCCCCGAAGGAGTTTGTCAGGAACAGGTCCGATCCGGCCTCGACCGCGCCGGAATAAAGCGCGCGGATGCGGTCGGGGTGGTCGAGGTTCCAGAACTCGGGCGCGTCGCCCGATTGCAGCCCCATGTTGAAAAGCGTCGTGCCTGTTGCCCCGTCGGCCAGAAGCCAGTCGCGATGTGCCAGAAGGCGCGAGAGGGCGTTGTCCGGCATGGTCTGGGACATGGACGGGCTCCGGTATGGTCTGCGCGGGCCCCGGCGCGGGGCAAGGGCACCCTTGTCGAACGACGGCCCACCGCGCCTGTCGGAGCGCGGTCAAACGAGGCCGGCGGGCGGGCTCAGTTCTCTGTAGCGATCTGCGCCTTGGCCTCTTTCATGCATTCGGCCATCTTGGCGCGGATCGTCGCCTCGTCGGCCTTGTCGCCGAGGTCGCCGGCCAGCTTGCGATAGACATCTTCGTGGCCGGCCTCCTCGAAATCGGATTTCACCACTTCCTTGGCGTACTCATCGGCGGCCTCGCCCGATTTGCCCAGCAGGTCGGCGGCCCAGAGACCGACCAGCTTGTTGCGGCGGGCCTCTGCCCTGAACAGCATCTCGGCGTCATGGGCGAACTTGTTCTCGAACGCGTTTTCTCGGTCATCGAAGGTGGACATGGGGCGAACCTCGTCGTTGCAGATATCCGGGCGGGTCTTCCTCCCTGATATGCCCGCTGGAAGGCTTGCCCGCAAGTGGGGCTTGACGTAAGAGGCGCACATGCCGCAACCCGCCCCGGGATGCCGGCGGAAACGGAGATGGAATGGCAAGGCGCAAGAAGATCTACGAAGGCAAGGCCAAGGTGCTCTACGAAGGGCCGGAGCCGGGCACGCTGGTTCAGTATTTCAAGGACGATGCGACCGCCTACAACGCCGAGAAGCGCGATGTCATCGACGGCAAGGGCGTGCTCAACAACCGCCTGAGCGAGTTCTTCATGGTGGGGCTGAGCCATATCGGGGTGCCGACCCACTTCATCAAGCGCCTGAACATGCGCGAACAACTGATCCGGCAGGTCGAGGTGATCCCGCTGGAGATCATCGTGCGCAACTATGCCGCCGGGTCCATGGCCAAGCGCCTGGGCCTGGAGGAGGGAACGGCGCTGCCGCGCCCGATCGTCGAATATTCCTACAAGGACGACGCCCTGGGCGATCCGCTTGTGCCCGAGGAGTACATCCTCGCCTTCGGCTGGGCCACGCAGCAGGATCTCGACGACATCCTCTCGCTGGCGTTGCGGGTCAACGATTTCATGTCCGGTGTCATGCACGGGGTCGGAATCAAGCTGGTGGATTTCAAGATCGAGATCGGCCGGCTGTGGGACGGGGACTACATGCGCCTTGTCGTGGCCGACGAGATAAGCCCCGACAGTTGCCGTCTGTGGGATGTCGAAACCGGCCAGAAGCTGGACAAGGATGTCTTCCGCCGCGACCTGGGCAACCTGACCGACGCCTACACCGAGGTGGCCCGCCGCCTTGGCGTTATCCCGGCAAATTCCGCCCATCCCAAGCCGACGCTTATCAACTGATCTTCCGGGACGTTCAGGATCGCGTTCCAATATGAAAACAGGAGCCCGCCCATGAAAGCGACCGTTACCGTCATGCTGAAACAAGGCGTTCTGGACCCGCAGGGCGAGGCCGTGCGCCATGCGCTCGGCGCGCTGGGCTTCGACGGTGTCGAGGGTGTGCGCCAGGGCAAGGTGATCGAGCTGGACCTGGCCGAGGGCACGACCGAGGACAGAGTGCGCGAGATGTGCGAGAAGTTGCTCGCCAACACGGTGATCGAGAGCTACCGGATCGAGATCGACTGATGCGCGCGGCGGTCCTGCGCGAGCTGCGCCAGCCGCTGAGCCTGGAAGACCGGCCCGATCCGGACTGCCCCGCCGATGGCGTCGTCTGTCGCGTGCTCGCCAGCGGTATCTGCCGCAGCGACTGGCACGCCTGGGAGGGGGGCGATCCGGTTACGCTTCCCCATGTTCCGGGCCACGAATACTGTGGCGAGGTCGTCGCCGCGGGCCGCGAGGTGCGCCGCTGGAGGGTGGGCGACCGGGTCATCGCGCCCTTCATCCTGGCCTGCGGGGACTGCCCCGATTGTGCCGCCGGTCACCAGACCGCCTGCGCTGACCAGGTCGTTCCGGGATTTACCTGTCCGGGGTCCTTTGCCGAGTTCATCGCGGTGCCCCATGCGGATCATAACCTGACAGCGCTGCCCGCGGGGCTGGACCCGGCGCTTGCGGCCGCGCTTGGCTGCCGTGTCACCACGGCCTGGCATGCGCTGACGGGGCGCGCTGCGCTGCGTCCCGGTGAATGGCTGGCCGTTTTCGGTGGCGGCGGGATCGGGATGTCGGCGCTTCTGCTGGCCAAGGGGCTGGGCGCACGCGTCGCGATCGTCGACGTGGTGCCGGACAAACTTGCCGAGGCAGCCCGGCTGGGCGCCGATGCCACCATCGACGCCCGCGACGGCGACCCCGCCGCCGCCGTGCGCGCGGTCACGGGTGGCGGCGCCGATGTCGCCGTCGAGGCGCTTGGTCGCACCGAAACGGCGGCCAACGCGCTGAAATCCCTGCGCAAGCTTGGGCGCATGGTCCAGGTTGGCATGCCCGCGGGCGCACATGTCACCATGGCGCTGCCCATGGATGCGGTCTATGCGGGGCAACTGGCGCTTTTCGGCACGCGCGGGATGCCCGCCTGGCGCTACCCGTCGCTGTTGTCCTTCATCGAGGGCGCGGGGCTTGACCTGTCACCGCTGGTCACGCGCCGGGTGGCGCTGTCGGGGGCCAGCGCCGAACTGGCCGCCTTCGACGGTCCGACACCGCCGGGCATCGCCGTCATCACCGATTTTCGAGGCTAGGCGCGTGCACAGGCTCGCGCAATCCGTTATGCCACCCCAAACCGACCCGAGGATCCGCCCATGAAAGCCGCCGTCCTGCAATTTCCCGGCTCCAACTGCGACCGCGACCTGGCCGTTGCCCTGCGCAAGGCGGGCGCGGATGTCACGGTCGTCTGGCACAAGGACGACGGCCTGCCCGCGGGCACGGACCTCGTCGCGGTGCCGGGGGGCTTCTCCTTCGGCGACTACCTGCGCTGCGGGGCCATCGCCGCCAACTCGCCGATCTGCGGCGCGCTGGTGGATCATGCCGGGCGTGGCGGGTACGTGCTGGGCGTGTGCAACGGCTTCCAGGTCTTGACGGAAACCGGGCTGTTGCCCGGCGCGCTGATGCGCAACGCCCAGATCAAGTTCGTCTGCAAACCTGTTGTCTTGACGGTGGAAACCTCTGACAGCGCCTTTACCGAAGGCTATGGGCAGGGTGACAAGATCACGGTGCCCGTCGCGCATCATGACGGCAACTACTTCGCCGAGGATGCGGTGCTTGAAACCCTGCGGGCCGAGGACCGGATCGCCTTCACTTACCAGGACAATCCAAATGGCTCGGTCGCGGATATCGCGGGCATCCTGTCGCCGAACCGACGCGTGCTGGGGATGATGCCGCATCCTGAGCGCGCCGCCGATCCGGCGCATGGCGGCACCGATGGCGTGGCGCTCTTTGCCGCGTTGGTGGGTCAGCTCGCCCGAGCCTGATGGACGCCGCGCGCGCGGCGGGGTAGATTCGGACCATGTCTCGGACAGATCAGAAGCGCCGCGCTGGCGGCAACTGGGCGGTGCGCCTCACGGTGCTGGGCCTGCTGGCCGTGGCGTCGGCCGTGGTCTATTGGTCCGACCGTTTGCTGACGGAACGCTTCACCGAGCGCACCCGCAACAGTGCCGAGGTGCGCGTGGCGCTCTACTCGGCCAACCTGCTGAGCGAGTTGCAGCGCAATTCCATCGTTCCGCAGCTTCTGGCGCGCGACCCGGCGCTGATCGGGGCGCTGAACTCGGGCGATTATTCGCAATCCACCGCGCGGCTGCTGGGGTTCGTGGACGAGATCGGCGCCGCGTCGCTGCTGCTCCTGGACCGCGACGGGCGCATCGTCGCCGCGACCGACCGCGAACGGCTGGGCCAGACCCAGCGGTCCAGCCCGCATTTCTTCGAGGCGATCCGGTCGAACGAGACCGTTTTCACTGTCGAGGAACGCAAGGAGGGCGGCTTTGCCTTCACCTATGCGCGCCGGATCGAGGCCAACCAGGTTACTCTGGGCGTGGTCGCCGTCGAGGTGGACCTGGCCAAGCTGGAACGCAGTTGGGCGGGGATCTCGGACGCGGTCATGGTTACCGACAGCCAGGGTCGCGTGATCCTGGCGACCGAACCGCGCTGGCGCGGGCGCCGGGCCCCGGAGGCGCTTTCGCTGGTTGCGCCCCAGACCGCGATCGAGCGGGGGTTGCGCAGCGCGCCGGGCTGGTCTGCCCTGCCGATCGAGGGGTATCTGCGCGGCGATGGCGTCATGCGGCAGGAGGTCCGGGTGCCATTCCAGGGCTGGCGGCTGTTCAGCTTCACCACCTATGCGTCGGTGCGCGAGCGGGTGAACTCGATCCTGGCGCTGGAAATCATGGGGTTCGCGATTCTCCTGTCGCTGGTCTTCTGGGGGCTGAGCCGGAAATCCGCGCTGCGGATGCGCGTCTTTCAGCGTGAGTCGGCGGAGCTTCGCCAGTTGAACGTCCGCTTGCAGCGGGAAATCGCCGAGCGCGAGAAGGTCGAGAAGGACCTCGAAGTTGCCGAGCAGACCGTCGCGCAAACCTCGAAGCTGGCCGCCCTGGGCGAGATGTCGGCCGCCGTCAGCCACGAGTTGAACCAGCCTTTGGCGGCGATGAAAACCTATCTTGCGGGCGCCCGGCTTCTCCTTGCGCGCCATCGCCCGGAGGAGGCGCTGGCCAGCTTCCAGCGCATCGACGGGCTGATCGAGCGCATGGGCCAGATCACCAAGCAGTTGAAGTCCTACGCGCGCAAGGGCGGCGACACGCTCGAACCCGTCGATGTAAAGGATGCCGTGCTCTCGGCGCTGTCGATGATGGAGCCCCAGCTGCGTCAGCGCCAGGTGGCGATAACCCAGGCACTGCCCGACAGGCCGGTGCGGGTGATGGCCGACCGGCTGCGGCTGGAACAGGTCATCATCAACCTGCTGCGCAACGCGCTGGACGCCACAAAGCCGGTCGAGGACCCCGCCGTGGATATTCTTCTGGCCCAGGGCGAGACGGTACGCCTGAGCCTGCGCGACAACGGCCCCGGTATCGCCGATCTCGACAGTCTCTTCGAACCCTTTTACACGACCAAGGAACCCGGCGACGGGGTCGGGCTGGGCCTTGCCATTTCTTCGGGCATCGTGAACGACTTCGGCGGCCGGCTGACGGCGCGCAACGCCGCCGACGGGGGCGCGGTGTTCGAGGTGCAATTGCCGGCCTGGACGGCCGAACGTGAAGCAGCGGAGTGAGGTGCGCCATGGCACAGGCCATGAAGATTGCGATCGTGGATGACGAACAGGACATGCGGCAGTCGATCTCGCAGTGGCTGGCGCTGTCAGGCTACGACACCGAGGCTTTTGCCAGCGCCGAGGAGGCGCTCAAGGGCATCGGCAGCGACTATCCCGGCATCGTGGTCACCGACATCCGGATGCCCGGCATGGACGGGATGCAGTTCCTGAAAAAGCTCAAGAGCCAGGACAGTTCCCTGCCGGTCATCATGATCACCGGTCATGGCGACGTGCCCATGGCGGTTGAGGCGATGCGGGTCGGGGCCTACGATTTCCTGGAAAAACCCTTCAATCCCGACCGCATGACGGAACTGGCCCGCAAGGCCACCACCATGCGGCGCCTGGCGCTGGACAACCGCGCCCTGCGGCGCGAGCTGTCCGACGGCAGCGCGCTGATGTCCAAGCTTATCGGGGCCAGCCCCGTGATGGAGCGCCTGAAAGAGGATCTTCTGGATCTTGGCCAGGCCGATGGCCATGTCCTGATCGAGGGCGAAACAGGCACCGGCAAGACGCTTGTGGCCCACGCGCTTCATGCCGTGGGGGCGCGGGCCAGCAAGAAATTCGTGCTGATATCCTGCCAGGCCTACGACGAGGCCGCGCTGGCGCGGCGATTGTTCGGCCCGGTGGACCAGGACGACCCGATCCCGGCCATGGAAGAGGCGCGCGGTGGCACTCTGGTGCTGGAAGACATCGAAGCCCTGAGCCGCGACAGCCAGGCGCGGCTGCTGACGGCCATGAATGATCAGGGGACCCCGGGCGAGACCCGAATCGTCGCCATTTGCAACCTCCAGGACGAGGGCAAGACCTGCGAGAGCGAGCTGCGCTCGGACCTCTTTTACCGGTTGGCCGCGCTGCGTATCACCGTTCCGCCCCTGCGCCAGCGGGGCGAGGACATCCTGGCGCTCTTCACGCGGTTGAGCGAACAGTTCGCCGAGGAATACGGCTGCGACGCGCCCCAGGTCAGCGCGCAGGAGGCCGCGCAACTGTTGCAGGCGCCCTGGCCGGGCAACGTGCGGCAGTTGATCAACGTGGCCGAACGCGCGGTGCTTCAGAACCGGCGAGGGACCGGGTCCATCGCGTCGCTTCTCATGGCCGACGAAGAGGTGCCCGAGCAGGCGATGACGACGGAAGGAAAGCCGCTCAAGGAATATGTCGAGGCCTTCGAGCGGATGCTCATCGACAACACCATGCGCCGGCACCGGGGCTCGATCGCCAACGTGATGGAGGAACTGTCACTGCCGCGCCGGACGTTGAACGAGAAGATGGCAAAGTACAGCCTGCAAAGGTCGGACTACCTGGAGTGACCCGTCCCCCCCGCCCACTGCTGTTCGATATGGACGGGTTGCTGCTGGACACCGAACGGGTGATTCAGGCGGCCTTCGTCGAGGAATGCGCGCGGCTGGGCCGGGCCGGCAACGAGGTGCACGATCTCTTCCTGGGCATGGTGGGCACGTCCGGGGCCGAAGTCTCGGAGCGGGTCGGGCGGTTTCTTGGCATGGGCGTGGACATGGTTGCCTTCAGCGCGGCGATCGAGGCCAATTTCAACCGTCGCACCGCGGATGGTGTGGCCATGCGCCCCACCGTGGCCGAGGTCATCCCGGCCCTTGCCGGGGCCGGGCACGACATGGCCGTCGTGACCTCGACCTCGGGCGACCGGGCGTGCCGTTACCTGGCGCAGGCCGGCCTGCTGGATCATTTCCGCTTCGTGCTGGGCGGTGACGAGGTCCCGGCGGCGAAGCCGGACCCGGCCCCCTACCGCATGGCCGCAGAGCGGCTGGGCTGCGCCCCCGGTGAGGCACTGGCCTTCGAAGACAGCGACACCGGCACGCGGGCCGCGGTGCGCGCGGGTTGCACCACGGTGCAGATTCCCGACCTGCGCCCGGCGGGGCAGCCCCTTCCCGCCCTGGGCCAGCATGTCAGCGTGAACCTTGCCGCGGGGCTGGCGCTCTTCGATCTTCCGGGCTGAATCCGGGCCGGCGTCAGTTTCACATTGTAATTTGCCTCGCGCCTCCCTTATGTAGGGAGACGGGCCGTTGTCAGGAGATGATCCTGCCCCCGGCTCCCGATGGATTTTCCGTCAAGGCATCGCGGAGAAAGACCCGACCTTCACGGACGATGGATATGGCCTTGCTCCGGCAGGCCATTGGAACAGCCCGCGGGCGCGGACCCTGACAGGATCATCGCGCCGGGCCACTGAGTTGACGGCTCCGGCCGTCGGAGAAGAAACGCGATGCACGGCGCGAGCAGGACAAGCAGGACAGGCGCGGCCCAAGGGCCCGCACCTGTCGCCGCCGCGCGCATCGCCAGAATTGGACATGACGCTGACAGGGACGCGCCCCCCGGGGTGCGTTCTTTCGCGTTGTGGGAACGGAAAACATGGCCAAGAAAATGCTCATCGACGCCACCCACGCGGAAGAAACCCGCGTCGTGGTGGTTGACGGAAACAAGGTCGAGGAATTCGACTTCGAAACACAGTCCCGCCGCCAGCTAGCGGGCAATATCTACCTTGCCAAGGTCACGCGGGTCGAACCCTCGTTGCAAGCGGCCTTCGTCGATTACGGCGGCAACCGGCACGGGTTCCTGGCGTTTTCGGAAATTCACCCCGACTACTACCAGATACCCACCGCCGACCGCGAGGCTCTGCTGGCTGAGGAACGCGCCTATGCCGAGGCCATGAAGGCCGAGGCAGAGGCCGAGGACGACCCCAAGCCCAAACGCCGCCGCTCGCGCGCCAAGCCCAAGGCCGCCGCGACCGAGGGCAGCGATGCCGTGACCAGCACCGCCCCAGTCGACGCGCAGGAGCCGACACAGGACAGGCCCGAGGAAGAGATCTCGGGCGACATCGAGGGCATGCAGGTGCTCGACGGCGGCGTGATCGACGCCGGGCCAGACGAGGGCAGCTCGCCCATGGAAACCGTGGCCGAGACCCCGGTCGAGACCCCCGCGGCCACGGACGACGATGGCGACGGCGCCACGGTCGCGGGAAATGCCAGCGCCCGCGATGACAGCATCGAGAGCGTCGCCGACGAGGACGACAGCGAAGAGGTGCGCCTGGTGCGCAAGCCGCGCCCGCGCCGCTACAAGATCCAGGAAGTGGTGAAGGTCCGCCAGATCATGCTCGTGCAGGTCGTCAAGGAAGAGCGCGGCAACAAGGGCGCCGCGCTGACCACCTACCTGTCCCTCGCGGGCCGCTATTGCGTTCTCATGCCGAATACCGCCCGGGGTGGCGGCATTTCGCGCAAGATCACCAATGCCGCCGACCGCAAGAAACTCAAGGCGATCGCCACGGAAATGGACGTGCCGCAGGGGGCCGGGCTCATCATACGCACCGCCGGGTCCCAGCGCACCAAGACCGAGATCAAGCGCGATTACGAGTATCTTCAGCGCCTGTGGGAGCAGATCCGCGAACTCACCCTGAAGTCCATCGCTCCTGCGCCGATCTACGAAGAGGGCAACCTTATCAAGCGCTCGATCCGCGATCTCTACAACAAGGAGATCGACGAGGTGCTGGTCGAAGGCGACGCGGGCTATCGCACGGCCAAGGACTTCATGAAGATGATCATGCCGTCCCACGCGCGCAACGTGAAGCACTACACCGAAGGCCTGCCGCTGTTCGCGCGCTACCAGGTCGAGGGTTATCTGGGCAACATGTTCAACCCCACGGTGCAGTTGCCCTCGGGCGGCTACATCGTGATCGGCGTGACCGAGGCGCTGGTGGCCATCGACGTGAACTCGGGCAAGGCCACCAAGGAAGGCTCGATCGAGCAGACGGCGACCAAGACCAACCTGGAAGCCGCCGACGAGGTTGCCCGCCAGCTACGCCTGCGTGACCTGGCCGGGCTGATCGTCATCGACTTCATCGACATGGACGAGCGAAAGAACAACGCGGCCGTCGAAAAACGCATGAAGGACCGGCTCAAGACAGACCGCGCCCGGATCCAGGTTGGGCGCATCTCGGGCTTTGGCCTGATGGAGATGTCGCGCCAGCGTCTGCGCCCGGGCATGCTCGAAGCGACGACCCAGCCCTGTCCGCATTGCCACGGCACGGGGTTGCTGCGGTCGGACGACAACGTGGCGCTGGGAATCCTGCGTCAGATCGAGGAAGAGGGCGTGCGCGGCCGCACCCGCGAGGTGCTGGTCAAGGCGCCCGTGGGGATCGTCAACTACCTGATGAACCGCAAGCGGGAACACATCGCCCAGATCGAGGCTCGTTACGGGTTGTCCGTCCGGCTCGAGGCGGATGTCGCGCTGGTCTCGCCTGATTTCCAGATCGAGAAATTCAAGCAGGCCAGCCGGGCCGTGGCGGAAGTGGACAGTGCCGTCATATCGTCGGAGACCGCCGTGATGGCCGAACCCGAGGACGAGCCCGAGGCTGCACCGGAACCGGCCCCCGTGGCCGCCGCCCCGGCCGCAGAGAGCGAGGAACAGCCCAAGAAGAAACGCCGGCGTCGGCGCCGGCGGCGCAAGGGCAGTGGCTCGGGCGAGGGCCAAACCCCCGATGCGCAGTCCGCCGATCAGGCCAATGGACAGGCCGCGGACGAGACGCCCGCTGCGGCGCCATCGGATGATGCCCCCGCCGAAATCGCCCCTGAAACCTCTGAGGACGCGCCCAAGCCCAAGCCCAAGCGCACCAGAAGCCGCCGTAAAAAGGCGGACGCCCCGGCCCCGGCCGCCGAAGAGGTCGTCCCGGAGACCGCAGACAGCGCAGCCGCACCCGATGCGGAAGCTGCGCCGGAAGCCGGTGCAGAGTCCGTGGAGAAGCCAAAGCCGAAGCGGACCCGCACCCGAAAGAAGAAGGTCGAGGCCCCCGCAGAGGAGGCGGCCCCCGAGGCCGGGCCCGCCCAGCCCGACACCCCCGAGGCGACCCCCGGGGCCGAGGCGGAAAAGCCCAAGCCCAAGCGGACGCGGACCCGCAAGCAGAAGGTCGAGGCGGCGCCCGAGGACAGCGCCCCGGCGCCTGACGCGGACCCAGCGCCCGCACCGGCACCCGACGCCGCGGAAACCAAGGCACCCGAGCCGAGCCCCGCGCCTGCGCCGGAGCCGGTCGCGGCCGAGCCCGCGCCAGAGCCGTCCGCCAAGGCCGAAGCAGCACCGGAGACGGCCGACACCGCGTCCAAGAAACCTGCCAAGTCCAAGCGGCGCGGTTGGTGGGCCCTGGGCCGGTAGCGCGCCGACAGAGACCGACAACCGCCGTGCCCCCCGGGGCGCGGCGGTTCGCGTTCGGGGATCAGGGGTGCGGGCCGCGCTCGATCAGGTAGATCTGGTGGCCGTCGTCCTCGCGCTGGTCCAGCAGCCGATGACCGGCCTCGTGGCAGAAATGCGGGATGTCGATCACCGCGACGGGATCGTCCGCCAGCACCCGCAACCGTGCGCCCGGCGGCATCCCGCGCAATACCTTGCCGGCGCGCAGGACGGGCAGGGGACACTTCAACCCGCGGGCATCAAGGGGTGTTTCCGTGCTCATGCGCTGCCCATGCGCGAAACGGCCCGGCTTGTCCAGTTGCAGGCCACTAACAGCCCTGTGACAAAGAGTGGCGTGACCCCGGCCCTCGCAGTCGCTATCTGGGGGTAAATGACCAAGAGGGTGCCATGTTCGCCGCTGAAACCTTTCTCGATGCCTCGCTGCTGCCCGCGGTGCTGATTGCCATCTCCGCCGGGGTGTTGTCGTTTCTCAGCCCCTGCGTGCTGCCGATCGTGCCGCCTTACCTGGCCTACATGGGCGGGGTCAGCCTCTCGGACATGGGCGAGGGCGACGCGGCATCGCGGCGCAAGGCCGTGGGCGCGGCGCTCTTCTTCGTGTTGGGGCTTTCGACCATCTTCCTGCTGCTGGGGGCGGCAGCCTCGGGGCTGGGGCGGATGCTGCTGGCCTACCAGGACTGGATGCTGATCGGCGCGGGTGTCGTGATCATGGGCTTCGGGCTGCATTTCCTCGGGCTCTACCGCATCGCCTTCATGGACCGTGAAATGCGCGTGGACGCCGGCGACCGGGGTGGCACCGCGCTTGGGGCCTACGTGCTGGGGCTGGCTTTCGCGTTCGGCTGGACGCCCTGCCTTGGCCCGATCCTGGGCGCGATCCTGGGGCTGGCGGCGACCGAGGCCGATATCGGGCGTGGTGTTGCCATGCTGGCCGCCTACGCCGTCGGGCTGGGTATACCGTTCCTGCTGGTCGCGGCCTTCTTTCCCAGCCTGACCGGGGTGATGGCCTGGATGAAGCGCCACATGGGCGCTATCGAGAAGACCTCGGGCGCGCTGCTGGTGCTGGTGGGGCTGATGATGGTTACCGGGCAGTTCACGGCCTTCAGCTACTGGCTGCTCGAGGCGTTCCCGGCACTGGCCACCCTGGGCTGAGGCCCGATGCCGGGCACCCTTATTTTCGCCAGAAATCGCGGCTAGACTGCGGGACAGGCAGTTTCGGGCGTGATCCATGACCAGTGAAACCCATCGTGACGTGGCGCGGCGCCGGGTGTTCTACATCCCCGGCTATGACCCGATTCACCCGCGCCGTTACCGCGAGCTTTATCGCAAGGAGTCCAACGCGCAGGCGGCGATTTCCGATTACGAGGTTACCATGGCGCCCAAACCGGGCGGCAAGACCTTCGGCTGGACCGCCGAAGGCCGGATCGACGGCAAGCGGACCAAGGCGCGCATCGACGTGCTTGTCTGGTCGGACATCGTGCGCCGTTCGATGGGCAAATCCATCCCGGCCACCTATCGCCAGCTTGTGCAGACCTCCTGGGTCTATATCGGCACCGGGGCGCTCTGGCGGCTCATGCGGCTGCGCAAGGGGCCGGTGATCGCCGCGCTCTATCCTGTGGGGATGCTGATCGCGCAGGCGCTCATGGCGCTGCTGGTTGCCGTCCTCGCCGCCCGGGCCCTTGGCTGGGGCCTCACAGGCGGCTTCGAGGCCATAACCGGCTGGCTTGATGCACGTTACCCGGTTCCGGCCGGCACGCCGCCGGTGGATTACACCGTCTATGCCGTGGCCCGGACCGTGCTGATGTGGGCGCTAGGGGGGCTGGTGTGCTGGCGGATGCTGACCTGGTTCAAGCACCAGGATGGCCGTTTTTTCGCCTATTACCTCATGCACGACTATGCCTTCTCGGCGCGCTGGATGGGCGCCAACCCGCCCGAACTGGAAAAGCGCATGTCCGATTTCCGCGCCACCATCGCCCGCGCGCTGCAAGACCCCGTGGACGAGGTTCTGGTGGTTGGCCATTCCTCGGGCGCGCATCTCGCCGTTTCGGTATTGGCCGACCTGATCCGCGCCGGAGAGGTGCCCGAGGACGGCCCCGAACTGGCCTTTCTCAGCCTTGGGCAGGTGGTGCCAATGGTGTCTTTCCTGCCCCGCGCCGGCCGGCTGCGCGCCGACCTGCATTACCTGAGCCAGCGCATTGAATTGACCTGGGTGGACGTGACCGCCCCCGGCGACGGCTGCGCGTTTGCGCTGTGCGATCCGGTGGCAGTCTCTGGCGTGGCACCCGAGACTGGCAAACGCTGGCCGCTGGTGCTGTCCGCAGCCTTCACGCAGACGCTGTCACCCGCGCGCTGGAAAGAGTTGCGCTGGCGGTTCTTCCGGCTGCATTTCCAGTATCTCTGCGCCTTTGACCGGCCGGGCGATTACGATTATTTCCGGATCACCGCCGGGCCTCGCACCCTTGCACGCCGTTTCGAGGCCCGCGCGCCGTCGAAATCGCGCATTGACCTTCCGGCCTCGAAATACACAAGCATGTGCCATGATGCCGATCCCCCCGAAACCGCCCTCTCGGCCTGAGCGGGTCTCGCTCTGGCGCTATATGCGGCTGTTTCGCGCGGACATCCTGTCGGCGCAACCTGCCAAGCTCTACCGTGCCTGGATGGCCGAGTTCCGCACGCCCTTCTTCCGGTCCTACCTGGCCAACGATCCGGCGCTGGTGCGGCGGGTTCTCAAGGAACGGCCCGACGATTTTCCGAAGTCCGACCGGATCGGTGCGGGGCTGAGGCCGTTGCTGGGCGAGAGCGTCTTTCTGACCAACGGCGCGACCTGGAAACGCCAGCGCCGCATCATCGACCCGGCCTTCGAGGGGGGGCGGCTGCGCGATACCTTCCCGGCCATGTGGGCGGCAGGTGAGGCGGCGGTCGCCCGCCTTGGAGAGGTTGGCGGGTCCGGCCCCTTCGACGTGGAACCCGAGACCAGCCATGCCGCTGCCGACGTGATCTTTCGCACGCTGTTTTCCATCCCGATCGAGCACGAGACCGCGCGGCAGGTCTTCGAGGCGTTCCGCGCTCACCAGCGCACGCAGCCGATCCTGAACCTGGCGGCGTTCCTGCGCGGGCCGCGCTGGATGCCGCGGTTCTTCAGGCGGCAAACCAAGAGCACCGCGCGCGACATCCGCGCCCTGATCACCCGCCTGACTGCCGACCGAATGGCGCAGATCACGGCAGGGACCGCGCCGGACGACCTGGCCACCAAGATCATGACCACCGCCGACCCGCAGACCGGCGACCGCTTCGATACCGCGGAAATGGTCGATCAGGTCGCGATCTTCTTTCTTGCCGGTCACGAGACCAGCGCCAGCGCGCTGGCCTGGACGCTCTACCTGATGGCGCTTTACCCCGAGTGGCAGGAAAAAGTCGCCGAAGAGGCCCGCGCGCTGGATGGGGGCTGTGATTTCAAGGTGATGTCGCAGTTGAAGATCAGCCGCGACGTCTTCCGCGAGGCGTTGCGGCTTTACCCCCCGGTGCCGATGATGGTGCGCGAGACGTGCCAGGCGGAACAGATGCGCGACCGCGTGGCGCCCAAAGGCAGCCAGGTGGTGCTGTCTCCCTGGCACCTGCACCGGCATACCAGGCTCTGGGACAATCCTGACGGTTTCGACCCCGCCCGATGGGCGACCGAGAACGGCAAGACCTGTCAACGTGACGCCTATATCCCCTTCTCGGCGGGGCCGCGCGTTTGCACCGGGGCGGGCTTCGCCATGGTCGAGGGGCCGTTGCTGCTGTCGATGCTGGTGCGGCGGTATCGGTTGCGCCCCGTCGAGGGGCGCGCGCCCGTGCCCGTGGCGCATCTGACCGTGCGATCGCGCGACGGCATCTGGCTGACGCTGGAGGCGCGCGACGACTGACCACGCGGTGGCCTCAGGCGCCGGGGTCCGCCTCGGCCTTGAGGGCGTCCAGCACGAAGACGCGGATCGCCGAAGCCAGGCCGACGTCGCCGCGCGACTCGTCGATCTCGATGGCCAAGCCGTTGATCGACTGTCCGCGTTGCGCCGCGATGCGGCGGAATTCGCGCCAGAAACCCTCTTCCAGCGAAACGCTCGTCCGGTGCCCGCGCAGCGTGAGCGAGTGCTTGACGGGTCGGCCGGTCACTCGTCCTCGAACCGCTGTTGATCGAGGTGCCGACGGGCCTTTTCATCGCGCGCCGTGTCCAGCAGTTTCTGTGCCTTGGTGCGGCCGTGCTTGATCGCGTTCTCGTCCGCGCGGGCCTTCCGTTCCGCCCGCGCCTTGGTCTTGCGATGCTTGCCCAGGTTCACGACGCTCATTTCGGGCCGATCATGTCCTCGGGCCGCACGACACGGTCGAAGGTCTCTTCATCGACAAAACCCAGCTTGACCGCCTCTTCGCGCAGCGTGGTGCCGTTCTTGTGTGCGGTCTTGGCCACGGTGGTGGCATTGTCATATCCGATGGTCGGGGCCAGCGCCGTGACCAGCATCAGGGATTCGGTCATCAGCTTCTCGATGCGCTCTTCGTTGGCGCGGATTCCCGTCAGCATCCTTTCGGTGAAACTGTCGGCGGCATCGCCCAGCAACTGCATGGATTGCAACAGGTTGTAGGCCATCATCGGGTTGTAGACGTTCAGTTCGAAATGGCCCTGGCTGCCGGCAAAGGAGATCGCCGCGTCGTTGCCAAGGACATGGGCGCAGACCTGCGTCAGCGCCTCGGCCTGGGTCGGGTTCACCTTGCCCGGCATGATCGAGCTGCCCGGTTCGTTTTCCGGCAGGATCAGTTCGCCGAGACCCGACCTGGGACCCGACCCGAGGAACCGGATGTCGTTGGCAATCTTGTAGCAGGCCATGGCGGTGGTCTTCACCGCGCCGGACATGAAGACCATGGCGTCATGAGCGGCCAGCGCCTCGAACTTGTTGGGGGCGGTGACGAAGGGCAGACCGGCGATCTCGGCCATGTGCCGGGCGACGGTGGTGTCCCAGCCCGGGGCGGTGTTCAGACCGGTGCCGACGGCGGTGCCGCCTTGGGCCAGTTCGTGGATCTTGGGCAGGGCCTGCTTGATCCGTTCGATCCCGTTCTCGACCTGCTGGGCATAGCCCGAAAATTCCTGTCCCAGGGTCAGCGGGGTGGCGTCCTGCGTATGAGTGCGGCCGATCTTGATGATGTCGCTGAATTCATCAGACTTGGCGCGCAGCCCGGCCAGCAGCTTTTCCAGCCCTGGCAGCAGGGTATCATGCACCGTCATGGCGCAGGCGATGTGCATCGCCGTCGGGAAGGTGTCGTTCGAGGACTGCCCCATGTTGCAATGATCGTTTGGGTGCACCGGGTCCTTCGATCCGATCTGACCGCCCAGGATCTCGATGGCGCGGTTGGAAATGACTTCGTTGGCGTTCATGTTCGATTGCGTACCCGAACCCGTCTGCCAGACCACCAGGGGGAAGTGATCGTCCAGCTTGCCGGCCACGACCTCGGCGGCCGCCGCGATCATGGCGTCGGCCAGTTTCGGGTCCAGCTTGCCGCTGTCGCGGTTGGCCATGGCGCAGGCCTGCTTGATCACGCCAAGCGCGCGGACGATGGCGACCGGCTGCTTTTCCCAACCGATGGGAAAATTCATCAGGCTGCGCTGGGTCTGGGCGCCCCAGTAACGATCTGCCGGCACTTCCAGCGGGCCAAAGCTGTCGGATTCGGTGCGGGTCTCTGGGCGGGTCTGGGTCATGGGGATGTCCTTGCGGTATGCCGTTGTATGCCAGATACCGCCCCGACATCGTGACCGCAACTGTCAGAATGCCGCGCGGGCCGGCCGGGGTTACTTGCGGAACTTGTCGAGGCTGACGACCTCGGCCTCCGTGTGCGCGTCGTCCTCGGCGCCCGGCTCGGCCATCTCGTCCATGGGGGCACCCTCGTCCTCGGCGCCGGTTTCTTCCTCTTCCTGGGTCTCGAAGCGCAGGCCAAACTCCACCGAGGGGTCCACGAAGGTCTTGATCGCATCGTAGGGGATGTAAAGCGGTTCGGGCGCGTCGCCGAAGTTCAGGGTGATGGCAAAGCCGTCCTCGCCCACGGTCAGGTTGTCGAACCAGTGCTGGATGACGATCGTCATCTCACCCGGGTAGCGGTCGGACAGCCAGTCGGCGATTTCGACGTCGGGGTGCAGGGTATCCAGTGTGATGAAGAAATGATGCTGGCCCGGCAGTCCCTCCTGTTCGACACGGGTCAAAACCTTTCGGATCAGGCCGCGCATGGCTGCGTGCATCAGGTTGCCGTAGTCGATGGTGCTGGTCACGGGGTCCGTCCTTTGATCAGTGGGGGTTAGCATACGGGATTCGAACCGGAGGAAAAGGGGCTAGAGCAATCCGATCCCGACACCGGCGAGGGTGACCGTGCCAAGGCCTTGCAACAATGGCCATTTTCGCCACAGCAGTAGCATGGCCGCCAGCAGCACCAGCGCCAGGGCCGCGGGCTGGAAGCTGGCCCGGTCGGGGGCCAGCAGATGCAGGGGGCCTGCGCGCAGACGGTCCACCGACGCAAACAGGACGTGCACCGCGAACCAGACCGACAGGTTGGCGATGACCCCGACCACGGCGGCGGTCACGGCCGATAGCGCCGCGTTGATCCGCGGGCGGTGTTCCAACCAGTCGATCAAGGGCGCGCCCGCGAAGATCCAGATGAAGCAGGGCACGAACGTCACCCAGAGCGTCATTCCCCCCGCCAGCAGGCCAAGCCCGGCGCCGCCGGCATTCATCCCCGCGGTGATACCGACGAATTGCGTCACCAGGATCAGCGGGCCGGGGGTGGTCTCGGCCAGGCCGAGAGCATCCAGCATCTGCCCGGCGCTGATCCAGCCTTGGGCGGTCACCACCTCTTGTGTCATGTAGGCCAGAACCGCATAGGCCCCGCCAAAGGTCACCACGGACAGCTTGGAAAAGAACAGGCCGATGGCCAGCAGCAGGTCGGCCCCGGCCAGTGCGGCCCCCGCGACGGGCACGGCCCAGAGCGCCCCGCCGATCAGTAGCGGGCGCAGGCTGCGGCGCGTTTGGGGGCGTGTGCCGCCCGGCGGTATCGGCCCGCTGAACCGCCAACCGCCCCAGGCCGCGGCCAAGGCGATGACCAGCGGGAAGGGCAGGTTGAACAGGAACAGCGCCAGGAACGACAGCCCTGCCAGCAGCATGTGCTCACGCCCGGCCAGTGCCTTGGCCGACAATCGCAGGATGGCCTGGATGACGATGACGACCACCGTGGCCTTGATCCCGAGAAACCCCGCCTGCACCAGCGGCAGGTCGGCCAGCGCGCCATAGGCCAGGGCCAGCGCCGCGATGACCACGGCCCCCGGCAGCACGAAGAGCCCGCCCGCGATCAGCCCGCCCGGGACCCCGCGCAGCCGCCAGCCGGCATAGGTGGCCAGCTGCATCGCCTCGGGCCCGGGCAGCAACATGCAAAACGACAGGGCGCGCAGGAACTGCGCCTCGGTCAGCCAGGGGCGCTCTTCGACAAGCTCCCGGTGCATAAGGGCGATTTGTGCCGCCGGTCCGCCAAAGGACAAAAGGCCGATCCGCCCGAAGACGCGGGTCAGCTCGGCTAGGGTGTGCGACATGAGACCATCAGGCGCTCAAGCCCGTGGAAATGGTAAACGTCCGCGTAGCGCGGTGGCGTGACAAGGGTCAGGTCCGGGCAGCGCTCGAACAGCACGCGCAGCCCCAGCAGCAGTTCCATTCGCGCCAGCGGAGCGCCGACGCAGAAATGGATGCCGCCGCCGAAACTGGTGGACAGCACGCCGTCGCGGTTCGGGTCGAACCGGGCCGCGTCCTCGAAGGTGTCGGGGCAGCGGTTGGCCGCGCCCAGGATGCATTTCACACGGTCGCCGCGCCGGAAGCCATGGCCGAAAAGCGCCAGGTCCTCGTAGACCCAGCGGTCGAAGATGTGCAGCGGCGGATCAAGGCGAAGGCATTCCTCGACCACGTCCTCGTCCACCTGCCGGTGGTCCTGTTCGACCAGCAGTTTCACCGCGTTGCCCATGGCATGGACCGTTGCCTCGTGGCCCGCGTTCAGCAACAGGATACAAGTGCTGATCAACTCGTCGGTGGTCAGTTTCTCGCCCTCTTCCTCGGCGGCGATCAACTGGGTGATCAGGTCTTCGCCGGGGCGGCTGCGCCGCTCCTCGATATAGCCGCGCAGGAATTCGGAAAAGTCGGTCGAGGCTGCCATGGCGCGGGCCTCGACCTCGCGCGTGCGCCCGGCCTGGTACATGGCGACCATGGCGGTGGACCAGTCCAGAAGCTGGCCAGCCATGGTCTCGGGCACGCCCAGAAGGCGGCAGATGACGATGACGGGAATGCGCTGGCAATAGGCGGGCAGCAGGTCGAAATCGCCCTCCGGGAAATCGTCGACCAGGTCATGGGCCAGCGCCTCGACCTCTGCTCGCATCCCCATGATCCGGCGCGAGGTGAAGGCCCGCAGCACCAGCGACCGCAGCCGGGTATGGCGCGGCGGCTCCAGTTCCAGCATGGAATGGGCCTCGATGTCGTAGAAGGGGCGCAGCCGGTCCGGGATCGGGTCGGTATGCCCCTCTGGCACCTCGCGGCCCAGGCGCCGGTCCTTGAGCAGGGCCATGACCGCAGCGTAGGAAGTCGCGCAGACCGCGCCGTAATCCTCCCACCAGAAAAGCTGCCCCCCGGCGCGGGCCTGGTCATAGAAGGGGTAGGGGTTCTGGACGAAATCGGGATCGGTGGGGGATTGGTGCAAGCGCAGCATCGGGATCAGTCGGCGGCTTCCAGCGCGTCCACGATGGGCAGGAAATCGACGGCCTTCAGCGAGGCGCCCCCGACCAGTGCCCCGTCCACGTCCGCGATGCCGAAGATCTCGGCGGCATTGGACGCCTTGACCGACCCGCCGTAGAGAATGCGGATGGCCAGCCCCGCTTCGGTGCCGAACCGTTCGATCAGCGCGTCGCGCAGAGCGTTGTGGACCGCGCCGATCTCGTCACTGGTGGGTGTCAGCCCGGTGCCGATGGCCCAGACCGGTTCATAGGCCAGCACCGTGTTCGCGCCGGTGCAGCCCTCGGGCATTGACCCGGCCATCTGCCGGTGCAGCACGTCCAGCGTGTCGCCCGCCCGATATTCCGCCTCGGTCTCGCCGATGCACAGGATCGCGGTCAGCCCGGCGCGCCAGGCGGCCTGGGTCTTGGCGTTGACGTCGGCATCGGTTTCGCCGTGGTCGGCGCGGCGCTCGGAATGGCCTGTGATGACATAGGTTGCGCCCGCATCGGCCAGCATCTCGGCCGAGATATCGCCGGTATGGGCACCGCTCGCGGCGGCGTGGCAGTCCTCGCCCCCCACTGGCCAGCCAAGGGCCGCCATGCGGTGCACCAGCGTGGCAGGCCCGCAGATCGCGGTATCGACCGAGGGGGAGGGCTTGGCCGCGGCCATCTTTTCCAACTCGGCCAGGTCGGCGGCCAGCCCGTTCATCTTCCAGTTTCCGGCGGCGAGTTTGCGGCGCATCGGGCGTCCTCCTGTCGTGTGGGTTTCGGCTTGGGTTGTGTTAGGGATCACGGCATTCGGGGATGAATGCAAGTGACAAGGGGACGAAAATGATTCCGAGACTGGATGCACAGGCGCTTTTGGCGGGCGAGGACAAGGCCGTCGAGGCGGTGCGTGCGGGCGCAGCGCGGGTGGGGTTCCTGACGCTGCACAACACGCCCATCCCCGAGCGCCAGGTGCGCGAGGTGATCGCGGCCTACCGGGCGTTCTTCCAGCGGCCCGAGGCAGACAAGGCGGCCGTGGACATGGCGCGCACCGGGGCCAGCAGGGGCTGGGGCGGCGCGCGATCCGAACAGGTCGACCCGCAGGCCAACCCCGATTACAAGCAAGTCTTCGATTGCGGTTACGAGGCCCCCGAGACGGGCCTTGCCACCTATGCGCCCAACCTCTGGCCGGATCGGCCCGAGGGGTTTCGCGAAACGATCGAGAGCTACTACCGCGACGCCTGCGCCTTCTCGCTGGACTTGCTGGGGGCGATCGCCGGGGCCATCGGAGAAGACAAGTCCTATTTCGCCGACAAGTTCGACCGGCCCATGGCGCTGCTGCGGGGCAACTATTACCCTAGGCGCCCCGACTGGGCCGGCGACCGCGATTTCGGCATCGCCACGCATACCGATTACGGCTGCCTGACCCTGCTGGCCACCGATGGCACACCGGGGCTGGAGGTGCGCAAGCGGGGCGGCGGCTGGGCAGAGGTGACGGCCGCGCCGGGCGAATTCATCGTCAATTTCGGCGAGATGCTCGAATTGTGGACGGCCCGACGCGTGGTGGCCACGCCGCACCGGGTCAAGGGAAGCGCGCAGGACCGCATATCGGTGCCCTTGTTCTTCAACCCGAACCACGACACGAACGTCGCACCCATGGGGTCGGGGCGGGTCATCCGGGCCACCGATCACCTGCAAAAGCGGTTCGACGAGACCTATGTGCATTTAAAGGCCAAGGCAGTGTGATCCGGGTCGCGGCGTCATCGCGGCAGATCGTTCGCCCGGCCGCGGATCAGGTCAAAGAAACCTGAGCGCTTCCCGGGCCAGCGCGCCGGCCTCGGAGGGGTCCTCGCGGGCGGCGTCGGGCAGGGTCCAGTAGGGCATGGCGCTGGTCGTACCGTCGGCGCGGTCATGGACCCAGCGGGTGCAGCCCTTGGCCTCGAGGTGGTCCTGGAATGCGCCCGCCCCCTTGATCATCAGCCCGTGTTCGGGATGGAGGATCGCGAAGATCCTGCCATCGTGATAAAGGCACAACCCGCCCATCATCCTGCGGGTCGTTATCTCGCCCGGGAGGTCTGAAAAGAGGTCCTTGGCATAGGCGATCTCGGCGGCCGAGACGCCCATCAGCCGTGGCCTTGCTCCGCCGAGAGTTCCTCGACATCCTTGAACTTGATCGATTCACCGCAGCCGCAGGCATCTTCCACGTTGGGATTGCGGAACTTGAAGCCCGCTTCCAGCAGGCCGACCTCGTAGTCGATTTCCGTGCCGAACAGGAACATTTGCGCCATGGGGGCGATCATCACCCGTGCGCCGTCCTGTTCGACCACCTCGTCATTGGGGTCGATCGCCTCGGCATAGTCCATGGTGTATTCCATGCCCGCGCAGCCGCCCTTCTTGACGCCGATGCGAAGGCCCTGGTGACCGTCCCGCTCCATCAGGCTGACAATCTGGGCCGTCGCCTTCGCTGTCAGGGTGACGGCCTGTTTTCCGGGGATGCCGAACATGGGAGGCTCCTGTTGATACTCTGTGATAAAACCTAGGCGGTCAGGACGCTTATCTCAAGGGGCCTGCGCGGCCATGGTGGGTCAGAGCGGAGCCGCGGCAGCCTCGAAACTGTCCCCTCGTGAAAGTGTCCCCGTGTCGCGTCGCGCTACATGAAGCCCAGTTCCAGCCGCGCCTCGTCGGACATCATGTCCATGCCCCAGGGCGGGTCCCAGGTCAGTTCCACGTCGGCCATTTGGACGCCGGGTACGGCAGACACGGCATCGTGGACCCAGCCGGGCATCTCGCCGGCGACGGGACAGCCCGGGGCGGTCAAGGTCATGATGACGTGAACCTCGCCGGCCTCCGTTATGTCGATCGTGTAAATGAGTCCCAGATCGTAAATGTTGACCGGGATTTCAGGGTCATAGACCGACTGGCACGCCTGGACGATGGGATCGTAAAGCGCGTGCTCGGTGGTTGATGGCTTGATCAGCGGGGCGCCTTCCAAGGGCTGGCTCTGGTCGGTCATTGCACATATCCCGAATTATTCCTGAGCATTCATATAAGAATTCAGGGGGTCGGGTAAAGGGGCGACAAACCCGAGTTGATCCTCGCCGGAGCAAAGGCAGGCGGTCAGGACAGGGGTCGGCGGGTCGCCCGGGCGGCAGTGCTTCCGCCCGGGAGCGTGGCGATCAGAAGGCCCAGGACAGGCCGGCCTTGATCTGGATGTTGTCGTCCCAGCCATCCATGTTGCAGTCCTCGCCGCTGAAGCCGACTGGGCCGCTGCAGTCCTCGCCGTTGAAGTAGCTCTTGTCGTCGAAGCGCGTCATCAGCGCCTCGACCTTGAAGCTGGTCGTCTCGGACATGGCATGTTCCACGCCCAGGCCGACCACGGCCCCGACCCGGGTATCGCTCAGGTCGAAATCGGAGGACGAGGCGGGGAGGGACGATGCGGTCAGGTCCGACTGGGCCAGGGCCAGGCCGCCGGTTGCATAGAAGATGCTGTCACCGGTGGCGATACCCGCTCGCCCGCGCACCGTCGCCATGGACTTGAGCCGCGATTCGATCTCGCGATAGCCATCCGCCGTGCGGGTCGCGTTGTTGGAATACAGCGCAAGGTCGCCCAGCACACCGTAGACGAAGCTGCCGCTCTGCCAGTTGTAGCCGGCATGGCCACCGATCCCGGCGCCCATCGACGTGACGTCGAAGGTGCCACCATAGTCGTCGTAGTCCTGATCCCAGATCGAGGCCTTGTTGGCCAGAAGGGCGACATCGGCGCCGTAGAAGCCGCCGGACCAATCCCGACCGGGGGCAAGGGCCCCGGTTCCGCCACTGCCCGTTCCACCGATATGGTAGTTCAGGGCTGCGGTCACCTGGGCGTAGTCGGCATGGCCTTCTTCGGCGTTGTCCGACTCTCCGATTCCGTCGAGGCGAGTATAGCTGGCCTCGACATTCCAGGACAGTGTATCCGACACCATCCGTTCGACACCGAAGCCGACGGTCAGGCCACCGTAGCGGCCGCCGAGGTCTTCTTCGCTGCCGTAGCTGTTGGTCACGTTGGCCAGGGTCACGCCACCCAGAACATACATGAGCGCGTCATTGACCGCGACGCCGGTCCGGCCGCGCAGGCTGAAGCTCTGGTCGACCGACACGTCGATTTCGCCGTAATCGGCATCGTAGCGGGCCGACATTTTTGTGGCATCCAGGCGCGCCTCGACCCCGTAAACCATGGCGCCGCTTTGCCAATTGTAGCCCCCGGCAAGGCCGACAATCCCACCATCGGCGCCAACATCGTAGGTGCCGCCCATGTTGTCGAACTCGATATCGCTGCGCGCGATCTCGGAGGCACCATAGCCCAGCATTGCGCCAACGTAGGCGCCGCTGAAGTCGGCGGGCGTGCCGTAGCCGCCCGCGGCTGTTCCCGGGTCGCCGCCGAACTGGTAATTCATGGCCAGGTTGATGCTGTGGATCGTGTCGTTGATGCGCAGGGGATAATCGTCGCCATTGATGCTGATGTTCTCTCCGAAGATGCTGGCGAGGTATTCTGCGCTGACCGACCAGCCGCCGCCCACGGCGTGTTCAACACCGAAGCCCAGCGCAACACCGGTCTTGGTCGCCCCCAAGTCCGGCCAGGTGTCGGAGACATCGTTGTATTCCGTCCATGACCGCTCGAAATCGGCGAAGGCCAGACCGGCGGTGCCGTAAACCATGGTGTCATCCACGGCCAGGCCCTGGCGGCCGCGCAGTGTGGCCAGATAACCGACCTTGTTGGGCACCTGGTTGTCGTTTGCGTATATTTCGTAACCGTCGTTGGACATCGCGCTGATGTCGGCGACAAACCCGGTCAGGACATTGTCGCGCACCATGTTGTAGCCCAACTGCACCCCGAGATTGCCGCCCGGCGTGACAAAATCCTGCGTCGATCCATACCAGTCGTAATCCGGATCCTCGAATGTGGCGGTATGCTGGTTGAAACCGAGCTGCACACCCGCGAACCAGCCGTTCCAGTCATGCCCGGCATCCTGCGCATGCGCACCCGTGGCCAAAAGTGCCAGGGCGGTCGTTGAAAATAAGTAGCGTCCCATCGTTTTCCCCAACAAAAATCATCCAAGCACCGCGCTTTGGTTGACTGAAGGTAATATTAGTACTGAAAGTGCTCAGCTAGAAGAAAGATCAAGACACCCACGGGCGGATTTTCCGCCGGTGGCGTAATCCGGTCACGAAGCCGGCAACCAAAAAGGGGCGTCGGTCACCTATTTTTTGGTCGCGGCCTTCCTGGCGGTGCTGCGCCGTGCGGGGGTGGGGCGGACCTTTTCCTCGACGTGGTCGAACAGCCGGGCGGCAAGGTTCTTGCGGCTGGCCTTCTCGATGCCTTCCAGCCCGGGCGAGGAATTCACCTCCAGCACCTTGGGTCCATCCTCGGACCGCAGCAGGTCGACGCCCGCCATGCCCAGCCCGAAGGCCTTGGCCGCCTTGACCGCGACGCGCCGCTCGGCGGGGGTGATGCGCACGGCCGCTGCCGTTCCGCCCCGGTGCAGGTTCGAGCGGAAATCCTCGCCGCCCGAGGTGCGCTTCATCGAGGCCACGACCTTGCCCGCGATCACGAAACAGCGAATGTCCTCGCCCGCGGCCTCCTTGACGAATTGCTGGACCAGGAAATTGGCCTTGAGTCCGCGGAAGGCGTCGATCACGGATTCGGCGGCCTTCTTGGTTTCGGCCAGCACCACGCCCTTGCCCTGCGTGCTTTCCAGCAGCTTGACGATCAGCGGTGCCGAGCCGACCAGCCCGATCAGGTTGTTGGTGTCCTTGGGGCTTGCGGCAAAGGCCGTGGTGGGCATGCCCACCTTCTGCCCGGCCAACACCTGGTGGGCGTGCAGCTTGTCACGACTCGCCGAGATCCCCGCGCTGCTGTTCAGGCAATAGGTGCCCAGGTTCTCGAACTGGCGCACCACCGCGGTTCCGTAGGGCGTGATCGAGGCGCCGATGCGGGGGATCACCGCATCGTAACGGGGCAGGCGCTTGCCGTCGTAGTGCACTTCGGGGGCCAGCGCGTTGATCGCCATGTAGCAGCGCGCCGTGTCGATGATTTCGACGGTATGGCCGCGCTCCTCGCCCTCGTGGACCAGGCGCTTGGTGGAGTAGTTGTTGGCCTCGCGGCTGAGCACGGCGATGCGCAGCGCCCGGCGCGGGGCGACCTGCTTGATGCGGCGCGTGGTATAGACCTCGAAGCCGCGTTCTGGACGCAGAAACCGTTCCGTGGGCTGGACGATCACGTCCTCGCGCAGGCCCTGGCGGCCAAGCAGCATCCGGCTGGCCATGGTGGCGCGGTCCGTCAGCGTCACCTCGATGGGCCAGGACTGGCCCTCGCCCACGTCCAGCAGCGTCTCGATGACATAGCGCATCTCGATCTCGCCGTTGGACGAGGTCACCTCGCGGCGGTCCACGACAGGTGCCGAACAGGTGATCGAGATATCGTCGCGCCCGGGGATCGGGTGGATGTCAAAACGCACCTTTGGCGCACGGGCCGACCCGAAGGTCTCGATCTCGAAGGCGTGCAGGGCCGAGGTGCGCGCGCCGGTGTCCACCTTGGCGCGCAGGGTGGGCAATCCGAGGTCCGGCATACCCAGCCATTCCTCCCATCCCAGGCGGATCGGCTCGGGGGGCGTGTCGGTCTCGGACATGGGGACTCCTTTTCTTTTTGTCTCATATGGGTATCAAGGCCCGGCGCAATTGCAAAGGACTGCCCGATGACGCAGAGGGTCGCTTTCGAATTGATGGCCACCGACGGGGGCGCGCGCACCGGTGTCATCTCGACCCCGCGCGGCACAATCCGGACACCCGCCTTCATGCCGGTGGGGACGGTGGCGACGGTCAAGGCCATGCTGCCCGAGAGCGTGGCCGCCACCGGCGCCGACATACTGCTGGGCAACACCTACCACCTGATGTTGCGGCCCGGGGCCGAGCGGATCGCCGGGCTGGGCGGCCTGCACGAGTTCATGAACTGGCCGGGACCGATCCTGACGGACTCCGGCGGGTTCCAGGTCATGTCGCTGGCCGGGCTGCGCAAGTTGACGGAAAAGGGGGTGACTTTCCGCAGCCATATCGACGGGTCGCGCCATGAACTGACGCCGGAGCGGTCGATGGAGATCCAGCGTTTGCTGGGGTCGGACATCGTGATGTGTTTCGACGAATGTCCCGCGTTGCCCGCCGAAGAGACCACCGTTGCCGAAAGCATGCGCCTGTCGATGCGCTGGGCGCAGCGCTCGCGCGACGCCTTCGGGGACAGGCCCGGCCACGCGCTCTTCGGGATCATGCAGGGCGGGGTGACGCGCGATCTGCGCGCGCAAAGCGCCGAAGCGCTGACATCCATCGGGTTCGACGGTTACGCCATCGGGGGCCTGGCCGTGGGCGAGGGGCAGGCGGCCATGTTCGGCGTGCTGGACTATGCGCCGGGGATGCTGCCCGCAGACAAGCCGCGCTACCTGATGGGCGTGGGCAAACCCGACGATATCGTCGGCGCGGTCAAGCGCGGGGTGGACATGATGGACTGCGTGCTGCCGTCCCGGTCAGGCCGGACCGGGCAGGCCTGGACGCGCCGCGGGCAGGTCAACCTCAAGAACGCGCGCCACGCGGACGACCCGCGCCCGCTGGACGAGGACTGCACCTGTCCCGCGTGTCGCGGTTATTCGCGCGCCTACCTGCATCACGTCATGCGTGCGGGCGAGATGATTTCCGGCATGCTGCTGACCTGGCACAACCTGCACTATTACCAGCAGATCATGGCCGGGATGCGTGCGGCCATTGCCGAGGGGCGCTTCGCGGCGTGGGAGGCCGATTTCCATGCGACCCGGGCGGCTGGTGATATCGCGCCGCTGTGATCCGGCCGATCGCGTCGCAGGTTTTCCCTAATAAAGTAATAAAGATCGCCCCGTGCCTTGCAGGCGCGGCGAAGCGCGGGCACAAAAGTAACACGGACGCGTGAACGGCCGTGGTTGAAAACAGGGGGCCAAGACCCAACTGTTGTTGTCAATGACAGGAGACGGCGGCGTTGCCTAAGACTGGGACCCGCTGTCTTGCCAAGAACCAAGGAAAGAGCATGCAAGAGCCTCTGAGCAATTCCTACCCCATTCTGCCGCTGCGCGACATCGTGGTCTTCCCCCACATGATCGTGCCGCTCTTCGTCGGCCGCGAGAAATCGGTCAAGGCGCTCGAAGCGGTGATGGCCGATGACAAGCAGATCCTGTTGTCGAGCCAGGTCGACCCCGGCGTCGATGACCCTGACAGCGACGGCATTTACCGTGTCGGTGTCCTGGCCAACGTGCTGCAACTGCTGAAACTGCCCGACGGCACCGTCAAGGTGCTGGTCGAGGGCAAGACGCGCGTGCGCATCACCGAGTTCCTCGAGAACGAGGCCTACTTCGAAGCCGCCTGCGAGGACCTGACCGAGATGCCCGGCGACATGACCGCCATAGAGGCGCTGTCACGCTCGGTCGGCCAGGAGTTCGAGAAATACGCCAAGGTCAAGAAGAACATACCCGAAGAGGCGCTGGCGGCGGTGGACGAGGCCGATGCGCCTGCCAAGCTGGCCGACCTCGTGGCCGGGCACCTCGGCATCGAGGTGGACCAGAAGCAGGAGCTTCTGGAAGCGCTCTCGATCAGCGAGCGACTGGAAAAGGTCTATGGCCTGATGCAGGGCGAAATGTCCGTGCTGCAGGTCGAGAAGAAGATCAAGACCCGCGTCAAGTCCCAGATGGAGAAGACCCAGCGCGAATACTACCTGAATGAACAGATGAAGGCCATTCAGAAGGAGCTGGGCGACGGCGAGGACGGCGAAGGCGAGATCGCCGAACTGGAAGAGAAGATCGCCGCGACGAAGCTGTCGAAGGAGGCGCGCGAAAAGGCCGAGGCCGAGCTTAAAAAGCTCAAAAACATGTCGCCCATGTCGGCGGAGGCCACGGTGGTGCGCAATTACCTCGACTGGATGCTGTCGATCCCCTGGGGCAAGAAATCTCGCGTCAAGAAGGACCTGGGCCGTGCCGAGAAGATCCTCGACGACGACCATCACGGGCTGGAAAAGGTCAAGGAACGCATCGTTGAACACCTGGCCGTGCAGCAGCGCAGCAAGAAGCTGAAAGGCCCGATCATGTGCCTTGTCGGCCCGCCGGGCGTCGGCAAGACATCGCTGGGCAAGTCCGTGGCCCGTGCGACGGGACGCGAGTTCATCCGCATCAGCCTGGGTGGCGTGCGTGATGAATCCGAGATCCGCGGTCATCGCCGGACCTACATCGGGTCGATGCCGGGCAAGATCATCCAGGCGCTGAAGAAGGCCAAGACCACGAACCCGCTGATCCTGCTCGACGAGATCGACAAGATGGGTCAGGATTTCCGTGGCGACCCTGCCTCGGCCATGCTGGAGGTGCTCGACCCCGAGCAGAACTCGACCTTCGTGGACCACTATCTCGAGGTCGAATACGACCTCAGTAACGTGATGTTCCTGACCACCTCGAACAGCTACAACATGCCCGATCCTTTGCTTGACCGGATGGAGATCATCCCGCTGTCGGGCTACACCGAGGACGAGAAACGCGAGATTGCAAAGCAGCACCTGCTGGCCAAGCAGATGAAGAACCACGGCCTCAAGGCGGCCGAGTTCTCGCTCGATGACAGCGCCCTGACGGGGATCATCCGCCACTACACCCGCGAGGCCGGCGTCCGGAACATGGAGCGCGAGATCGCCAAGGTCTGCCGCAAGGCGGTGACCAAGCTGATCAAGAAGGAGGTCAGCCGCGTCGAGGTGACCGAGGACAACCTGGCCGACTACCTTGGCGTGCGCAAGCATCGCTATGGCCTGGCCGAGGAAGAGGACCAGATCGGCGTAGTCACGGGGCTGGCCTACACCAGCGTCGGGGGCGAGTTGCTCAACATCGAGGCGGTGCGCCTGCCGGGCAAGGGCCGGATGAAGACAACCGGCACGCTTGGCGATGTCATGAAGGAAAGCATCGACGCGGCCAATTCCTATGTCCGGTCGGTCAGCCCGCAGCTGGGTATCAAGCCGCCGCGCTTCGACAAGCTGGACATCCACGTTCACGTCCCCGACGGGGCGACCCCGAAGGATGGGCCATCGGCCGGCTTGGCCATGGTGACGGCCATCGTGTCGGTCCTGACGGGCATCCCGGTGCGCAAGGACATCGCCATGACCGGCGAGGTCACGCTGCGCGGCAATGCCTCGGCCATCGGCGGATTGAAGGAGAAACTTCTGGCGGCCCTTCGGGGCGGCATCACCACGGTGCTGATCCCCGAGGAGAATCAGAAGGACCTGCCCGAGATCCCCGACAACGTGAAAGAGGGGCTTGAGATCATCCCGGTCAGCCACGTTTCAGAGGTGCTCAAGCACGCGCTGGTGCGTCAGCCCGAGCCCATCGAGTGGGACCAGGAGGCCGAAGAGGCCGCGGCCGTCGAGGCCGCCCTGCGCAAGGGTGGAGAAGAGGGCAGCGCGACCGTCGCGCACTGAGCGTGTCTGCAACAAGAAAGAAGGGCGCCCCGTGAAAGGGCGCCCTTTTTGTAACCGGGTTATGCTCTAGGCGTCGTGATTGCTGCTGCTGCCTGCCGCCGCCGCGATCAGGGCGATCAGGATCAGCGGAATGATCAGGTTGGCACTGGAGCTGCCGGTCTGCGCGACGATCTCGTCCGGTTCCATCTCGATGGCGGGGGCCATGCCGCCCGCGCCGGCAGAGGTTGCGGCGACCCCGGCGATGGCAGCTGCTGCGAGTGTGATCTTCATGGTCTGCTTCCTTTCTTCCGGTCAGTTGACCCGTTTCATTTCAATCCCCAGCAGGCCATAGTCCACGGCCATCACCCCGCCGGGCAGGGTCGTTACCGCCTCGGGGCGATGGCTCAGGACATCCTGCGCCATGACGCCCTCGAACACGATGTCGGAGCCGCGATAGGTGAACTGGTAAAGCGGAAGCCCGTTCGCGGCGGTGCCCACCGGCGTGATGTTGTCCTTGAGCCGCATGTCGCTGGCCGCCGGCGGCAGGCCCGAGTCCGAAGATGATGACGCCGCCGCGATCAGCGCGATGAGGATCAGCGGCACGATCAGGTTGGCGGACGACCCGCCGGTTTCCTCGACGACCTCGACGGGTTCCATCTCGATGGCGGGGGCCATGCCACCGGCGAGGGTGGTCGTGGCCGTGAGGGTGGCGATGCTCGCCGCGCAGATAAAGGTTTTCATGATCCTGACCCTTTGTTTTTGATGTCCCGATAGGGTCCGCGATTTACAGGTCACTGGTCAAGTCCGGCGTTTCAGGGCCCTTGTCCGTGCGGTCAGAGGTGCGTCTCGCCCAAAGCCGGCGGCGGCGGGCCAGGTCTTGAAATAATTGTTTCTTTCCCCCTGCGCTACGCGCCAAACCTGCTAGACTGTGCGCGGATACGAAACGATCGGAGGCGAAAATGCCGAGCAGCAAGTCGACCAGGAGCCGCAAGACCGCGACTTCAACGAAACGCAAGGCCGCGACACCGCGGGCCGCCACAGCGAAACCCGCACCGACACCGGCCACCGCGGCGGCACCGGCGGCGGCTGAAAGCACCCCGGCGCCCGCCGCTACCCCGGCGCCCGAACCCACCGTGGTCGAGGAAAGCAAGCCTGCCGTCGCGGGCCCGGTGCTCAAGAAGCCCGAGCTGATCGACCGCGTCATCGCCGAGACCGGCATGAAGAAGAAGGACGTCAAGCCGGTGGTCGAGTCCATGCTCAACGTCCTCGGGCTGGGACTGGCCAATGGCGAGGAAATGAATCTGCCTCCCCTGGGCAAGGTCATGATCAATCGCACCAAGGACCTGTCCAAGGCCAAGGTCATCGTCACCAAGGTGCGCCAGCCGAAGGCCCGCGCACCCGAGGACAAAGACCCCCTTGCGGACGCCGCCGAGTAGGGCTAAAGCAGCCCCCGGATAGGGTGATTAGCTCAGTGGTAGAGCGCTTCGTTCACATCGAAGATGTCAGAAGTTCGAATCTTCTATCACCCACCAAGCCTCTTCCTGCGGGTCGAGACCGGAAGCCGCACAGGTGTGCCCGCCGCGATCCCTTGCGTGCGGTTCGGCTCTCGGCTCTTGCCATGACCCTGCGGGGCCGGTAAATGCCGCACGACCGGGTCGTTAGCTCAGCTGGTAGAGCGCTTCGTTTACACCGAAGATGTCGGGAGTTCGAACCTCTCACGACCCACCAATTTCTCCCCCCCGGAACAAGCCGCTCGGATATCAGGGCAGGCTGTCGGCCGGACTATCCGGTTGGACTGCGCGCCCCCGTTTGGCCGGGCTTGGGAGCGAGCCCGGACCCGACCTTACCATCTGGCTGCGCCGCGAGCTGGGCGGCCCGTCCACGGGACGCAGGGGGTGCTTTCGTTTGCCGCGCGACGAGGGGGATGAACAGGTCCCGCTGCCGCGTCAGAATGGGCGGATGCACGGGCACCCGGCACGGCGTGCAAAAACCTCCGCAAAGCCGGCTATTCGC
>Ga0102928_1000128_pt1 | contig 41840 bp, 31 predicted proteins | sample SalPonR1_B_D1_MG_FD_78504 | JGI IMG/M metagenome (GOLD analysis project Ga0102928, IMG submission 78504) | Salt pond soil microbial communities from South San Francisco under conditions of wetland restoration - Salt Pond MetaG R1_B_D1_MG | ecosystem: Environmental > Aquatic > Marine > Intertidal...
GGTCCTCCCATTTGAACAGCTTTAAATTCTTTGTCATTTTTAATGCCTCCACCGATATCAAATATAACATCTTTTAAAGTTAATCCCATAGGGACCTCAACAAGACCACCTTTTTTTATTTTACCTGCCAATGCAAATACTTTTGTACCATTTGATTTTTCTGAACCATACTCAGCGTATTTTTCACCACCATTTTCAAATATCCAAGGTACATTTGCATAAGTTTCTACATTATTTATATTAGTAGGTTTTTGCCAATAACCTTTTTGCGCAGGGAATGGAGGTTTTAATCTAGGCATACCTCTTTCACCTTCAAGGGATGCAATCAATGCAGTTTCTTCACCACATACAAAAGCGCCTGCTCCAGCTTTGATTCTAATATCAAAATCATAACCAGATCCAAATATATTCTTTCCTAAATAACCTTTATCTCTAGCTTGCTGCATTGCAGTTTCTAGTCTTTTAATTGCAAGGGGATATTCAGCACGGCAGTATATTATTCCTTCTATAGCGCCCATGGCGTAACCACCTATAATCATACCTTCAATCATAGAATGTGGATCACCTTCCAATACGGATCTATCCATGAAGGCTCCGGGGTCACCTTCATCAGCATTACAAACTATATATTTCTCACTATCTTTGCTGTTCTTTGCCGCATTCCATTTAAACCATGTTGGGAATCCTGCTCCCCCACGGCCTCTAAGACCTGAAACCTTAATTTGGTTTATTACATCATCTTGCGTCATAGAACTAACTACTTTCTCAGTAGATTTATATCCACCGCATGCGATGTATTCATCTATGTTTTCTGGATTTAATATTCCACAATTTCTTAAAACTATTCTAGTTTGTTTCGTAATTACGCTATTATCTTCATCATTAATTAAATATTTTTCTACGGGTTTATTACCTAATACATGCTCGCTTATAATCTCTTCAACCATTTCAGGCTGAACTTTTACATATCTATATAGCTTTTCATTATCATCATAGATATCAACTATTGGTTCTAAAAAACAAATACCGACACAGCCAGTAATTGTAGTTCTTAAATCCATGTTGCTTTTTTCCAAAATTCTATCGAATTCTGCTTGTGTTTTTTTAGCTCCAGAAGCAACACCGCAGCTTCCTTGGCCGACAACTATCCTCATATTTTACCTCCTATGCTCTGCCTTTAATTTCTTCTAGAACTTTAACAACAGAAGCTTTAGTTAAATTGCCATAAGTTTCATCACCTTCAGCAGTTTTAACCATCATAACAGGTGCTAAAGAACAGCATCCTAAACATGCTACGTTATTGATAGTAAAAATACCGTCTTCTGTAGTCTCTCCATCTTGTATACCTAAGTAGTCACATATTGATTCTTCAATCGACTCTGAGCCGTTAACATGACATGCAGTACCTTGGCAAAGCATAATTAAATTCTCACCAATAGGTTCTAATCTAAACTGCGTATAAAAAGTAGCTACTCCATATATTTTCGCAGGTCTAACACCTGTTGCCTCAGAAATGTAGTTTATAGCATCTAATGATAAATAACCATAAATTTCCTGAGCCTGTTGTAAGATAGTAATTAAACTACCAGGCACCTTAGCATACTTATCCAATACAGGCTTTAATTCCTCGAATTGGCATTGTAAACATCTCTCCTCCATATAATCCTCCTATTTAATATCATAAAAATACATTTTTAATTATAGCAAATATATATTTAAATATCAACGAATATATTTGAAATACATCGTTTATTATTTAACTTAAAAAGACAGCTATACTGCCTTTTTGAACAATTTTTCAATATTAGTTTCCATAATTAGTATACTAATAAACATAAGCCCACCGCCTAAATAACCCCGGGTAGAAAGAACCTCTCCAGCTAGCAAAAATGCTGCTATAGCAGCAAAGACAGGTTCAAAAGAAAACATTATCCCTGCATGGGAAGCCGTCGTATATTGTTGTGCTATGGACTGAGCTATAAAAGCTATTCCTGTGCATACAAGTGATAGAAAAATCACAGATATCCAGACTGATTTTGCCACAGGCAAAGCCGGTGACTCAAATCCAAATGCTAAAATAGTGAAAAATAAACCTGTGAAGCCCATTTGAAATATACCTAAATGTAAAGCTTTCACATTTTCTTTTCTTACCGCCCTATCCACCAATATTAACTGTACCGAACAAGCAAAGGCACATAGTATACATAAAAAATCACCGAGAAAAGTCTCTTTATTAATGGAGAAATTCTCTTTTAATGTCATCAACACGATACCTGTAAAACATATTATTAAAACTATAAAAAGTTTTTTGCTAGGTTTAGTTTTAGTTAATATATATTCTAAAGTTGGTGTTATAATAACATTTAAAGCTATTAAAAATCCTATATTTGTTAAATTAGTATATTTTACCGCTTCAGTTGCAAGGGTGTACATAACTGTAACTATTATTCCTATTAGTGCACCATATTTAATGGTGTCTATGCTTATATTATTTAGTTTTTTACGCAATAATATAATCGAAACTAAAAAAGCTACACCAAATCTATATGCGTTAAGTGTAAATGTTCCCATTTCATTCAAGCTTAAATCCATCATATAATATGATACACCCCAACTAAATGTTACTGCTAATATCATGCAATCAGCTAAAAATTGTTTTTTATTTTCCATTTATCCCTCACTTTAATTCGGATATAAAAACTGGCAGAGCCAAATCTTCACTAATTTGACCGGTTTTAATCATTTTATCTATATTATATACTCTTACCAATGCTTGCTTTAATTCGTTAAGATTAAAATTCTTAGATGCTTTATAAGCCTTATCGAACCTATATCTGTTTATTTTTAGTTCTTTTTCTATTTGATACGGTGTCATATCAATTTCTTCCATTGATTTGATGTCATATATTATTTCAAATTGAGCAATCACTAGACCAATTATTTGAAAAGCACTTTCATTATTGTTCAATTTATTTATTGTTATATTCATGGCTTTTTTTATATCTCTATTACACATCGAATCTATTAAATTAAAAATATATGTATCTTCTGTTCCTAAAACAGCTAAGTTTATATCCCTTTCAGAAAGTGTATTACCTTCCGTTAAAACTGTTATCTTTTCAATATCACTATTTAAATCGATAAGTTTATAGCTACTATCTTTATTCATGTAACCTGAAACATTTATTACATAATCTATTAATTTATTTTCATAGACCAACTTATTATTATCAAATCTCTTTTTTATAAAACCTCTTAATTCTTTTATGTCTAGCTTAACAAATTCAAAACATTGCGAAATCTTTTTTACTTTTTTGCCTAAACTATTTAATTCTTGCTGTTTTTCGCCATCCAAGTAAAAAACTATAATTGAATTTGAATCATATCCTTTCAAATAATTAATAAGTTTTTCTTCTTCTTTGTCACCAAAACCTTTTACATTTTTTTGATATAAAGGAGAATAATTCCTTATAAGAACTACCCTTTTATCAGAAAACATGGAATAAGTATCAGAATTCATAATAATATCTTCTACACTAGTCACATCTCCATCTAGTTTGGTTAAATCCAATGCTTTATATTCATCATTTATATATCTGTTAACAATATTATTAATAGCCCAATTTATTAAGAAACTTTCACTGCCCATTAATAAAACAACTTTATTCAGTTGCTTTTTTGTCACAATTCTATTAAAATCTCTAAATCCTAATTCGGTCTTACTTAACATACTCATCCTCTATATCATTTTTTTTATATAGTATTTCCCATTTTTAATATCTATTCCTATAGCCCCGTCTAAATCGTTTCTAAATACCATTATATCTTTTTTATACAACTTTTCAATGGTATTATCTGCAGGATGTTCATAATTATTTTTGCCTACTTGAATAATCGCCACTTTCGGTTCAACTACATTCAAAAATTCATCCGTGGTGCTGCTTTTACTACCATGATGGCACACCTTTAATATGTCGCATTTTAATTTATCCGTATCTTCATAGTATTTAAGCATTTCTTTTTCTCCTTGGGCTAATAGATCTCCTGTTATTAAAATATCTACACCTTCATACTTTAGTTTAATCACCATATTCACCTTATTTTCATCTTCCAAATCAAATGAATCGCCTTCACTTAATATTGGCCATAATATTTCTATGTAAATTTCTTTTCCTAATACTATTTTATCTCCTACTTTTAAATATCTATCACTTTCAATGATTGGCATATATCCTTCAAAAACCATTAGCTTATCAATTAAGTATATTTCCTTAAGCTCACTTACACCTTTAAAATGATCCATATGTAAATGAGTTGGTATTGCCATATCAAGATTAAATACTCCATTTTTTAATAAATATGGCTTTAAAACCATTTGACCTATGTTTTTCATATAATGTCCCCCGCCATCTATCAAAACATTAAGTTCATCAGTTCTAATATGAATTCCATCACCCTGCCCTACGTCAATGAATACAACTTCATCATCTTTGAAATCATTTTTTGTTATAAGATGTATTGGTATAGAAATTAACATTGTTAAAAGAATTATAGAAATAACAAAAGTATTTTTTTTTCTTTTAATCAATACGATAAAGGTTTCAGAGGTTATAAATAGAATTATTATATAATATATAAAAATCATTGCGAAGTTTAAGGTAATAACATCAACTATCAAATTGTTATATTTATATATGATATCATTTAAATATATTATTAACTCTGAAATTGATATTGCCACCTTACTTATTACTATTAGTTTAAACCCAGTAATTGTAAATATTAATAGATGAATTATTATAATAGGCATTAATACTGCAACGATAGGGACTATTATTAGATTTGCTATTGGAGAAATTAAGGAAATATAATTCATTTCATAAGCAATAATTGGCATAAGCGTAATTTGAGCAGCTAAAATAGTACTTAAATAATTACCTACATATATTTTTAACTTAGGAGTTACAAAACATATTCCCAAAACTGCTATAAATGATAACTTAAACCCTATATTAAAAATTATATATGGATTCATTATAGAAAATACCATAAACGCTAATGTTAAGGCAGCTAATGTATCGAATCTTCTATCATAATAATATGAAATCATATTTAGCATTACCATAAAAATTGCTCTACAGCATGATGGTGGCCAAATAGTCATAGTTCCATATGAAAGTAATATCAATAAAAATACCAAACCATAAATTTTTCTTCTATTACCTCTTATTATTACTAAAAAAAATCCATATACTATACCAATATGAAGACCACTTACTGCCAAAATATGAGAAATCCCATTTGCTTTAAATTTCTCATAGATTTCATCTTTCATGCAATTCTTGTCGCCAAATACAAGCCCACCAATTATGCCTCTATCTTCATATACATCTAAAAATTCATACCGTCTTTTTATTAGATTTTGTTTGAACTTATCTAATATATTTCCATTATCCTTTAAAACCATGTTGTCAATATATTGAATTCTACATATGCTTTTTGATTTTAAATAAAGCCTGTAATTAAAACATCCTGGATTCCTCTGAGTATCCGGTGTTACTATTTCACCACTAATTAAATATTCGCCACCTATAACATCACATACTTCATTGTAACTCTCATAATAGCCAATAACTTTTAAATCTAAAGCCTTTGGCTTTATTGTTAATTGATATAACCCTTCTTCCTTTAATATAATATCGGTAATCTCACCTACATAGCTATCCCTATCTTCATAAAAAAATTCATCCACCTTTAAATATTTTATATGTTCATTGAAAAATAACAATGCTCCAAATAATAATGATAAAAAAATTGCTATAAATTGTTTCTTCGTTAATTTCCTTTTTCTATATAAAACATAATTTGTAACTAATATAAATACAATTATTATAGATGTAAATAAGACTTCTTTTAACTCCAATATTGAATACATTAAAATATAGGATGTAAGGATTATCAATCCTATTATAAATAATTTTCTTCTCATACACACACCTTGCTTTTAATCTTCACACTATTAATATACTATCAATCTAATTATTAAGATTCAATTAAATTAATTATATATATGTAAAATGCAAGCATTTTATGGTATAATCCATATATCTATGCAAGGAGGTAATAACATTGACTGATAAAGGTAAAGATAAGAAAAAAGAAATAGATGATTTTCTAGTAAAATTTGAAGAAGAAGATAATAATGATTCTCTCGAAGAACTTGAAATAATAGAAAAACCATCTAAAAAGAAAAAAGTTCAAAATAAAGATAAAAAAGAAAAGAAACAAAAAAAAGATAAGATAAAAAAAGCAAAAGAAAACACTGGCAAAAGGAAATTCAGTATTGCCGGCTTTTTTAGGTTAGAAAATGACTACTATGTGGAAAGCGAAGACAAAAAAGTAATGGTAAACGGTAAAATGAAGCGCAATAAAAAATACAGAGCAAACATCAAGCACATTTTATTAACAATCCTGGCTATATTCATAATATGCTTTTTAGTGGGCGTGGGTTATTTATTTAATCTAATTCACAACGCACCCGATATCGAACCTGCACATATGTATGATATGATTTCTGAAACATCAATAATTTACGATGACCAAGGAGAAAAGCTTGATAGTGTATTTGCAAATGCCAATAGAACTATTGTCGAATATGACCAACTTCCTGAGGATTTAGTAAATTCCTTTGTTGCCTTAGAAGATAAAACCTTCTGGGATCATAATGGTTTTAACTGGATAAGAATAATAGGTGCCATCAAAGAATCTGTTTTTGGTGGTGGTCAAATAAGCGGCACAAGTACTATAACCCAGCAGCTTGCTCGTAATGTATATCTACCTGATGTAATGTCTGATCGTGACATGAATAGGAAGATAATAGAAGCATACTATGCTTATGAAATAGAAAAAGTACTTACTAAAGAACAAATTTTAGAAGCATATCTAAATACAATATACTTAGGTTATGGTTGCCATGGCGTACAAACAGCATCACAGTCGTATTTTAGTAAAAACGTTCAAGATTTAAATCTAATAGAATGTGCTTCTTTAGCTGCACTGCCTCAAGCACCTGACTACTTTTCATTAATCAAGTACGTAAGCAATGATGAATTAACTGAAGAAAGTCAAAACATACTCAAAAGGGGTGACTCTGGTTCTTATGTTTGGAATGACTTATCTAAGGGTAGGCGTGATCTTACTCTTAAACTTATGTATGGCCAAGGTTATATTAGTGAAGAAGTGTATAACGAAAACGTAGATATCAGCATTGTCGATGTATTAAATCCATATTTTGATGAATCAAATTCTTATACATCATATTTTACAGATTACTTAATAAAAACAGTTATACAAGATATGATGGAAGAATATAATTTGACATATAGCGAAGCTCATTCTAGGGTATATGATGGCGGTTTACAAATACATTCTACTTTGGATACACAAGCCCAAGGTATAATAGAAAAAGAATTTGAAAATAGAAACAACTTCCCTTACCTAGTAAGTGTTCGTAAAGATTCAGATGGAAATATAATATCTCCTCAAAATGATATTATGATGTACTCCTTTGATTCATTTTTCACAGATGAAGGCATCTTCAAATTCAAAGAGGATGAATATAAATTAAATGATGATGGTTCAATAACTATTATGAATGGAACTAGATTTAATATATATAATACTACTGTAGGTGGTGAACCTGATTACAGCTGGGAATTTAAAAACATGTATGTATACGAAGGTGCATATTATTCTATTCCTGGTGGATTCATAAATGTACCTAAAGGATATAAATCTAGAGATGAAGATAATAACCTAGTTTTATCTGCTGAATTTTCAGAAGATTACCCAGAGTTCTTTACTGAGTTAGATGGTACACTAGCCCTTTCATCAGATTCATATTCATTAGGGCAAAAAGTTATACAGCCACAAGCTGCTATGGCCATTACTGAAGTTGGCACTGGTCAAGTAAAAGCATTAGTTGGTGGTAGAGAAATCGACGGTAGAATGTTATATAATAGAGCAGTTAATCCAAGACAGCCAGGATCTTCAATAAAACCTTTAGCTGTTTATTCGGCAGCACTACAAAAGAGTTATGAATTAGCAGAAAATGGTGAATTATTTCCATTTGTAGATTTTGATAACTGTGGTCAAGGCACTGAACTTTATGGCAGATATTTAACTGCAGGTTCAATAATAGATGATGAACCCCTATATACTTCTAGCGGTAGTCTATGGCCTAAAAACTCATATAGCGGGTATAAAGGTCTTATGACCATGAGAAGAGGGTTACAACTATCGGTTAATGTTATAGCTGTTAAAATTTGGCAACAAGTTGGTGCTGAATTCTCTGCAAATTTAGTGGAAAATTTTGGTATAAGTACATTGGACACTGAAGGAGATGTTAGTGACTTAAATCCTGCAGCATTAGCTTTAGGAGGTATGACTCAAGGAGTTACCCCTCTTGATATGTCAGCTGCTTATTGCGCTTTCCCTAACGAAGGAATAGTTAAAAGTCCTGTTCTTTATACTAAAGTATATAACAGGAATGATGAAGAAATATTAAGTTCAGTATCTGAAGCTACTAAAGCATTAAATGAAGGTGTAGCATTCATAATGACTAATATGCTTAAATCTGTAATTACTGATGGTATAGCCGGACCTGCTGGAATATCTGGTGTCCAAGCCGGTGGTAAAACTGGAACTACTTCAAATGAATATGATATTTGGTTTGATGGATTCACTCCTAGCTATGCAGCTTCAGTTTGGATCGGAACCGATGTAAATATGAAGCTATCCAGCATGAGTGGCATGGCCGCTCGTTTATGGGGAAGAATAATGAACCAAATCCCAGCAGCTAAAGAAGGTACTTATGCAGAAATGCCTTCAAATGTAATGTATTCAGGAGGCGAATACTATACATCAGGTACTGCAGGTGGTCCTAGCCTAAGTTCTCTTACAAAAACTGTAACAGTGGATGCTGAAACTGGCTATTTAGCGACACCGTATACGCCAAACACTAAACAAGTCATCGGATATGATAGGCCTTATGAAAACCGAACAACCAAATACTTTAAAGACGGTGGGGTATTACCAGTTTATTATAGCTATAAATATAATCCAGACCCTAGTATATATCCAATATCCCCAGATGAAACATGGGTGCCTTTCACCATTCCAGAACCTGAAGAACCTGAGGAACCTGAAACACCTGAGGAGCCTGAAACACCTGAGGAGCCTGAAACACCTGAGGAGCCTGAAACACCTGAAGAGCCTGAAACACCTGAAGATTCTTCTGAATAAATATATATAAAAAAAGCTTGCAAAACTGAAGGGATCTACTGATTCCCAAAATGTTGGACTCTTTGATTAAGCGACAGTTAAGGACTGGATTCTGTATTGCACAGGGCTCAGTCTTTTTAAATTGTGCTTAATCCTCTTATTGTTGTAGTAATAAATATATTATTCTAATTCATAAATTAATTGTTCAATTGATTTTAGTTCTTCCAGATAAAAGAATTCTTATAATCTCCAAGGTTTTTCATGCTCATACGTGGCCTCCTTACCCTTTAGCAGCTGTAGGATCTAATGGAATCCCAAACTTTACAGCAGATTCTTTCATTGATAAATGATTCTCATGCATATATTCTATACATTTACTTTAAAATCGCCCGTGTACGCTCCGATTTTTATTATCAGTCCTTCAGAACCAAACTCGCTTTATCTCGCTATCCATCCTTATATAGTGGAGTTATTAATACCCGTTTTTTGCTGCATGAATAAAGCATTTAAACTCACAAGCACTACGTTTATAGCTTCTAGACGTTGTTCATCAGAATACTTTCTTTTTCTAGAAATAAAACTGCACCCCAAATGTTTTTACCAAACATTTGGGATGCAGTTCAAAATCCAAGTTCTTTTCAATTGCAATTTTTTATATACTCTTTAATTTTTTTATTCTCTTTGCTATGTCTTCTGCACCAAATACTGCAGAACCTGCAACAACTATATCTACTCCTGCGGATTTAACTGCTTTTACGTTTCCCATGTTAATTCCTCCATCAATTTCGATTAAATATGAGTAATCATTTTCTTTACGTAATTTATTTAGCTCTTTAACTTTATTAATAGTACTTGGTATAAACTTTTGTCCGCCAAACCCTGGGTTTACAGACATAATTAGAATCATATCTACCTCATTTAATACTTCCGCTAATACACTAATAGGTGTAGCCGGATTAATAGATACCCCTACTTTAATTCCATGTTCTTTTATATTTTGTATAGTTCTATTTAAGTGCACACAAGCTTCCTGATGCACAGTTATATATTCTGTTTTTTCTGTTATAAAATCTTCTATATGTTTATCAGGATCTTCAATCATTAGATGTACATCGTATGATATATCCGTAATACCATTTAAACTTTTCATTACCACGGAACCATAACTAATGTTAGGAACAAAGTGTCCATCCATTACATCTATATGTAAATAATCAGCTCCTGCTTCAAATACGGTTTTTACATCATCCCCCAACTTTGAAAAGTCGGCTGATAATATAGATGGGGCTAATTTAATCATAAAATCCTCCATTAATATTTCTTATTACTTTTTATCTCTTCAATCATTCTTATATATGATTGATATCTACTTCTGCTAATAAACCCTTTACTCAAAGATTCTTTTACACCACACGAAGGTTCATTAATATGTATACAATCTCTATACTTACAATTACAATATTTTACAAAATCCGGGAATAAAGAAGTCAAATCACTAACCTCCATAATTGGCATATCCAAAGATGTGAAACCAGGAGTGTCAAATACGCTTGTTTTGTAGTCTACATCGAATATTTCCGCATGTCTAGTAGTATGCCTTCCTCTTTTAGTTTTGCTGCTTAAAGAGCCCGTTTCGGCCTTATTATTATTTAATAGCGCATTCAAAATTGTTGACTTGCCTACACCTGATGGGCCTGCTAAAGCAACTGTTTGACCTTGAATTCCTTTCATCAGTTCATCTATGCCATATCCACTTTTAGCATTAACATTAAATGTTTTATATATATTATTATAAACATTTAATATTTCATTAAATCTATTTTCATCTACCAAATCAATCTTTGTTATACATATATAGACACTAACTTGATAATACTCAGCGATTGCACAAAGTTTGTCTATTGAAAGAAAACTAGGATTAGGTTCAGTAGCAGCAAAAGTTACAATTATTCTATCAATATTAGCTATAGAAGGTCTAATAAATTCATTCTTTCTTTTGCATACCTTGGTAATAACACACTGTTTATCATCTCTTAATTCAAATTCAACATTATCACCAACTTTTATTAAGTTATTATTTCTTTTTAGAATGCCCCTACCTTGTCCTCTAATAATTTCATTATTAAATTTTACATAATAGAAACCGCCTATACCTTTAGCAACTTTGCCTAACATATTATTCAGGAGATTCCTCTTCAGGTACTTCATCTCCGGTATTTTCTTCTCCGCCAATTTCTTCTCCTGAGTCTACCACAGGTGGTCCCTTACTAACTCTTATGCGAATAGGTGTATCTTGCTGTAAATTTGTATTTGCAGCATATTCTTGCCACATTACATATCCCTCAGCGTATATTTCACTATCATCAAAAGTAACTATTCCCACTTCGAAACCTGCATCCTCAATTAATTGTTTAGCCTTTTCAGCCTCCATACCAGTTACTAAAGGAACTATACCTTCTTTTTCTCCCTCTCCATCACTGATAACAATATCAATTCTTTCGCCTTTTTCTTTTAACTCTCCTGATTTAGGTGATTGAGACAAAATCGTACCTTCTGGTTCAGTACTAGTTTCTGATTTAACAACACCTAATACAAAACCATATTCATCAAGATAATCAGATATATTTTCATAATTCATATCAACAATATTGGGAATTGCACCTTCTTTTTTGCCTTTGCTTATTTCTACAGTTATTATCATTCCTTTTTTGACTTCTTCACCTGACTTTGGATCATGGTTTGCAATTTTACCTTCTTCTACGTCACTGCTATAAGTTTCTTCACCTTCTTCTATTTCTAAACCTAAAGCTTCCAATTTTAATTCCGCTTCATCATAAGATAAATTAACTAAATCAGGCACGTTAACTAAACTATTTGCTTCCGCCAACATAGTAGTAACTAAATAACCTATAGGAATTAAACAAATCGCAATTACTATTGCAATAATAATATTTCTCTTCTTTTTTTCCTCTCCAAAATTGGATATTGACTTTTTCTTTTTTGTTTCTTCTTTTGAACCTTCTTCACTTTCTTCTTCAGTATTGTTTCTGCTTTGCTCTACTTTTTCAGAAGCAGCTAAAAATACAGAATTACCAACAACTCTAGTAACGAATTCTATATTATCCAATTCTTCAATTAATTCATCTGCACTTTTATATCTGTTAGTCTGATATTTATCAGTAGCCTTTAAAACAGTTCTTTCCAATGCTGGAGGTACAGCTTCCGCTAATTGAGTAGGCGGAACTATCTCATCGTTTATATGCTTTAATGCTATAGATACTGGATTATCTGCATCAAAAGGAACTTTACCAGTAAGCATTTCATACATTACTATACCCAATGAATAAATATCAGATCTTTCATCAACATAATTTCCTCTAGCCTGCTCAGGCGAAAAGTAATGTACTGATCCAATTATAGAATTATTAGTAGATAATGTAGCATCATTTACTGCTTTAGCTATTCCAAAATCAGCTAATTTAGCCACACCTTCACTGGTTATTAAAATATTATGTGGCTTAACATCTCTATGTATTATATTATTACTATGTGCTATTTTAAGAGCTGAAGCCAATTGTTTAGTGATATCAATAACCTTTTTATAATCCATAGGTGCTTCTTTAGTAATAACATCACTTAAAGTTTTACCTTCCACCAATTCCATTACAATATAATTAATATTACCTTCTTTTCCTACATCATATACTCCCACAACATTTGGATGAGATAATCCTGCTGCGGATTGTGACTCTCTTTTAAAATTTTCAACAAAAGACGCATCTTTTGTAAACTCCGGTCTAAGGATTTTTACTGCTATAAATCTGTTTAACAACTTGTCTTTAGCTTTATATACTACAGCCATTCCACCTTCGCCAATTTTTTCAAGCAATTCGTATCTGCCTGAAAGTAACCTATTACTCATTTTTCTAGTTATCCTCCATTATTTTTATACATATAACGGAAACATTATCGTTTCCTCCGTGATCATTTGCATTTTCCACAAGAGATTCTGCACATTTTTGCATATCCTTTTTTTCTTTTATAATTTTATATATCTTTTTATCCGTAAGTTCGTCATATAAACCATCACTACATAATACAATTACATCCCCTACACTCATAGGTAATGTATATAAATCCATAATAACCTTTTCTTCTGCACCTATTGCTCTAGTTATAACGTTCTTTTTAGTATGGTTTCTCGCTTCTTTAGATGTAATCATACCAGCTTTTACAAGTTCGTTTACATAAGTATGGTCATCAGTGATTTGTATTATTTTTTCTTCATGTATTAGATAAGCTCTGCTGTCGCCTACATTACCTACATATGCCAAATTCCCTTTTACTAATACATAAACAAATGTAGTAGCCATTCCCAAATATTCTTCTTTCGAATTGGCTAAATTGTATATCTTATTATTAACGAATATTATTGAATCCTCTAATAATTTTATAAGTTCATTATCATCTTCTAAATCTTTATATCTAAGTTTAACATATTTTGCAAAAGTCTCTACCGTTTCTTTACTCGCGATCTCACCTGAGCGATTTCCTCCCACTCCGTCTGCTAATAAATACAGGTTGATGTCATTTATAACTTTGACATAATCTTCGTTTTTTATTCTTCGCATTCCTCTGTCTGTTAACAATCCTGTTTTCATTATTACCTCACTATTAGTTTAATCTGCATAATTTACAGTAGAAAAAACCATCTACCTTTCCATTATAAGGTAAAGCTGTATATTTTTCAACTATATTAAATTTATCATTATTTAACAAAAACTTATCAATAATACCATCATTTTCATCCTTGTTTATGGTACATGTACTATAAAGAACATTACCGCCAACTTTTACATAATTACAAGCATTTTCCAATATTTTCAATTGTATTACTTGTAGATCTTTTAATTCAGCTTCATTTATATTATATTTGATTTCTGGTTTTTTATTTATTACACCCATTCCAGAGCAAGGAACATCGGCTAAAACATAATCAAACTTATCATTCATTTCTTTATCATGTAAACAACCATCTTTTATTTTAGTTTTAATTATATCAATGCTTAATCTTTTAGTTTCATTAGCAATAAGCCTAAGCCTATTTTCATATATATCACAAGCAACAATTAAACCCTTGTTATCCATTATTTCAGCCATATAAGTTGTCTTACCCCCTGGTGCAGCGCACATATCCAAAACATAGGCGCCAGGCTTAGGATTCAAAACATTTATTGCATTTATTGAAGCTACTCCCTGTACGGAAATTTCGCCATCCTTATATTCCTTGCTGCTAATAATATCTCCTTCATTAACGATAATCATATTATCGTTAATGTCATAGGCTTTTGTATTATTTAACTTCTTTAAGACATCTTCCCTATTAACCTTTAATTTATTAATTCTTAAAGTCATGCTAGGGATAATATTTAAGCCTTTTATTATCTCTTTACCATCATTTTCGCCATACTGATCTATAATCATTTCTACAATCCACAATGGAAATGATTCTTTAATTGATAATTCTTTATGATTATTATTAGGTAAATTAATATTATCTTTTTCTCTAATAAATGATCTTAAAATGCCGTTAATGAATTTATCTCTTCCTTTACACTTTTTTTTTGCAATTTCAACTATTTCATTAACTGTGGCATAATTGGGAATGGATTTGGAAAACATTATTTCATATATTCCCATTCTTAAAAGAATTAAATCTTTTGTTTTAATACTTTTAACACCCTTTTGGGATAATTTGTCAATATTAAAATCTAGTAGCATAAGATAACGCAAAACACCTTTTGCATAATTTCTAATATAACTACTAGAATAAACTTCGTATTTATTAATCATCCTATTAATGGATAAATTTGAATATGCACCATTATTTAAAACATCGTTTAATGATTCATAAACCGCTATTCTATCATTAAACATCATCTATTTCCCCTAATAAGTAGCAGCCTAATCAAATTCGCAGCCGCTACTGCTAGCGCCGCAACGTATGTCATTGCTGCTGCTCTTAATACTTTTTTAGACCCGTTTATTTCTTCTCCAGTAACTATGTATGATTCTTCCATTTGATTTATTGCTCTGCTGCTAGCATTCAGCTCAACAGGTAAAGTTATCAAATGAAATGCAACCACTACTGCAAATGTTATAATCCCTATGTCAAAAAGCATTCCCCCCATTACACTTTGGGTTGACATTATTATTCCAATAAATATAAGGGGCCATGATGCAGATGATGCGAAGCTAACCACTGGCACAACACTATTTCTTAGTGTTAAAGGTAAATAGTTCCTAGAATGCTGAATGGCATGGCCAACTTCATGACATGCTACACTAACTGCACTTATAGTTTTTCCATTATATACTTCTTGAGATAAGTTTAATGTGCGATTTTTCGGATTATAATTATCAGACAAATTTCCTGGAACTTTATTTATAACTACATCGTTTAGACCATTAGCATCTAAAACTCTTCTAGCTGCCTCAGCTCCTGATAAATTTCTCATATTTCTAACTTTTGAATATTTAGCAAAACTTTTTTTAACAGATGCTTGTGCTACCATTGCAAAAATAATTGCTGGTATTAAAATAATCATTGAACTATAGTAAGTTAAAAACATCTCATTCTCCTTTATTCGAATTTCATTCCTATTTTTATTTGATTCCCTTTTATAAACTCGGAAACTTTCATTCTTTTCTTTCCTTGAGCTTGTATTTCAGTTATTTTAATTGCGCCTTGTTTACATTTTACTGTAATAGCATCATCAACTCCAATAATCTCACCGTTGCATGCTAAGCTATTTGTTGAAATATAATCACTTCTAAAAAACTTATATGTTTTACCATCAAGATTAGCATATGCCCCTGGCCATGTATTAAATGCTCGAATTTTTCTTTGTATATAATCAGCATTCTCGTTAAAATTAATTTGACCATCAACCTTGCTTATTATCGGTGCATAAGTACTGATCTTATGATTTTGTTCCTTTGGTTCTAGACCTTCATATTCTATTTTATCAATAGTCTTAATTAGCAATTTGCCACCCATTACTGATAATTCATCATGTAATTCCTCAATATACTTATTGTCAATTTTTGTTTTCGCTATACTATAAATAGGTCCACTGTCAAGACCTTCTTCCATTTTCATGATTGATATGCCCGTATATTCTTCATTATTTAAAATTGCATGGTGTATAGGAGATGCACCTCTTAACTTAGGGAGCAAAGATCCATGCACATTGATGCAACCGTATCTTGGGATTTCCAAAACCTTTTTAGGCAATATCTGTCCAAACGCTACAACAACAATTAGATCAAATTCAATTGCTTTTATTTTTTCAATAAAATCTTCATTGTTTTTAATATTAAATGGTTGTATTATTTCAATATCACTGTTTAATGCAATTTCTTTTACTGGAGAAAACGAAACTTTTCCTCTATTCCTTCTTTTATCTGGCTGAGTAACAACAGCTGAAACCACATGTTTTGAATTAATTAAACATTTTAGTGATTCAACAGCAAAATCAGGCGTACCCATAAATAGTATTTTCATTACTTAGATTCCTCTTCCACTTCCATAAGCATAGCTTCATACTCTTCTTCAGTCATGATTTGTTTTGACTTATCTTTATATAATATTCCATTTAAATGATCATTTTCATGGGACATTACAACCGCATAAAATCCTGTGAATTCATATTTATGTTTTTCACCCTCTAGGTCTGTTGCTTCCATTACTATCTTTGTAGGTCTATCAACTAAACCGATATATCCTGGCACACTAAGGCAACCTTCTGTTGACTCTTGAGTCCCCTCTTCAGAAATAATTTCTGGATTTATCATTATATATAAATTTTCTGGTTCAGGTTCTGCAACAAAGATTTTTCTCATCACTCCTATTTGAGGAGCTGCAAGACCTACACCTTTTTCTTTTCTCATGGTTTCTATCATGTCATCAATTAATACCTTAATTCTGTCATTTATGTTTTTTACCTCTTTACAGTTTTTTCTAAGTATTTCGTCACCTTCAACTGTTACATTTCTTAATGCCATTAATATCCTCCTAAATAATTCCGTATGGATTAACATCTATATCCATATTACAATCCTTTATAGTTTTTCTAAATTCCGACAATTGTTTTATACAAGTGTTTCTATATTTTTTACTACTTTTTATCATAAAATAACATTGATATTTATTATTAAGCTTATATCTAGTTGATTCCTTAATATCAAATAAAAATGTTTCTTTATCAGTTTTTAAGTATTTTCTACATTCATTTGCGTACATTTTCGGTTTTTTCTGATACTCAGATATAAACATTACCACAATAATATCACTAAAAGGTGGATATTTCATAGTCATTCTGTGATTAATTTCTATATTATAGAACTCATCATAATTGTAATTAATTGCTGTATTTATAGCATAATTATCTGGGGTATATGTTTGCACAATTACCTTTCCTTTGCTATTACCTCTTCCCGCTCTTCCAGCAACCTGTGTAATAAGCTGATATGTTCTTTCACTAGATCTGTAATCTGGTATGTTTAATGACATATCTGCTGATACTATCCCTACTAAACCAACATTTTTAAAATCTAAACCCTTTGCAATTATTTGAGTCCCTATCAATATGTCAATATTACCTTTTGAAAAGTCGCTCAATATATTGTCAACTTCACTCTGCTTTTTCGCAATATCTAAATCTATTCTTTGTATTTTACAGCCATCAAATAGTTTTTGGGCCTCTTCTTCTATTTTTTCAGTGCCGAATCCATGCATTTTAATATATTTACTATCACAAACTGGACATTTATTATACAACATTTTATGATCACCACAATAATGACATACCATTTCATTTTCTCTTTTATGATAAGTCATGGTAACCCCACATTTTTCACATATTACTTTATGACCGCATTCCAAACACTGTATACTAGTAGAATGCCCTCTTCTATTTATAAAAAGTATTACTTGCTCTTTTTTTGATACAGTATTTTTAATTTCATTATATAAGTTATTGCTAAATGGAGTAAAATTACCTGCCCTCGTTTCATTTCTCATATCAACAACTGCAACTTCGGGCATTAAACTGCCATCTACTCTATTTTTTATATTAACTTTATCATATATACCTTTATTAGCTCTATAGTTTGAAACAATAGAAGGTGTTGCACTTCCCATAACCAATACACCATTATGATTCTTTATACGCTTATATGCTATGTCAACTGTTTCATATTTTGGTGTTTTATCAGCTTTATATGTAGACTCATGTTCTTCATCCATAATAATTACACCAATATTTATTAAAGGAGCAAAAACAGCTGAGCGAGTTCCTAAAACAATTCTTGCTTTACCGTTTTTTATTTTTAACCATTCTCTAAGTCTAACAGAACCAGTCAGCTTACTGTGAATTATAGCTATATTTTCTTCTCCAAATCGTTCAGATAGTCTTTTTTTTGTTTGATTTGTTAAAGCTATCTCAGGTACTAGGTATATAGCATTTTTACCCATCTTCAATGCCTTATCAATTATCTCCATGTATATTTCAGTTTTACCTGAATTTGTTACTCCATTAATAAGAAAAGCCTTCTGCTCAAGATTTTCCAAAGCTTTACAGACGCTTTCCTTCGCTTTTATTTGTTCTTCATTTAATTTTATAATTTTGTTGCTATCTAAATCATATGCCTTCTTTATTATTTTTTCGTTTGGACGTTTTCCATTTATAGTAAACAGATTAATGGCATCTATAAATCTAATACCATATCTGTTTCTAATCCATAAAGCTGTTTTTATAATTTCTTCATTTAATGATTTAGATTCTTCCATCGTTGAAATTTCTTTTATAAGTTTTATATCGATATTTGGTTTTACATCAATCTCCACAACATAGCCCGCTAAAAGTTTTTTACGATTTGCAAAATTAACATATACCTTGCTCCCAATGTTCAATTTTTCATTGGAAGCATAGGTATATGGTATATCTGTTTTAAAACTTTTGTTATCTATAATGATATTAACGTAATTCAAAAACGACTCCTATAATAAATGTATATTAATTTCTTCACATTTTTTTATCATATCATCTGGCCATACTGAAGTTTGTACTTCTCCTATATGAGCCTTCCTTAGAAAATACATGCACAATCTGCTTTGGCCAATACCTCCACCAATTGAGTATGGTAAATCTCCATTTATAACACCTTTATGGAAAACTTGTTCTGCTCTATCTGATGAACCATCTATTTCTAATTGTCTTAACATTGTTTCACTGTCTACTCTAATTCCCATAGATGAAACTTCAAAAGCCATATCTAATACATCATTCCATAATATAATGTCACCATTTAATTCCCAGTCGTCGTAATCCGGAGATCTTCCATCATGTTTTTCACCAGATTTTAGTTTGCCACCAATTTTCTTGATGAACACAGCCCCATACTCCTTTGTAATAAGGTCTTCTCTTTCTTTTGGAGTTTTATCTGGCCATCTATCCTCTAGCTCTTGAGTTGTAATGAATTTAATTTCATTAGGTAACTCAGTTTGTATATCACGATAAAGTCTATTTACATAATCCCCTAAATTTTTAATAGCATTATAAATCGTAACAACTGTTTCTTCTAAATATTCAATATTCCGTTGATCCTTTTTTATAACTTTTTCCCAATCCCATTGATCAACATAAATTGAATGAAGATTATCAAGTTCTTCGTCTCTTCTAATAGCATTCATATCGGTATATATACCATTTTCTGGTTCAATACCATATTTGCCAAGTGCCATCCTTTTCCATTTTGCTAACGATTGAACTACTTCTACCTTTTTTTCGTCAATGTCGCCCAATGTGAATTCAACTCTTCTTTCAACGCCATTAAGATTGTCATTTAATCCAGTTTCTGGAAATACGAACAACGGTGCTGATACCCTTGTAAGCTTTAGCCCATAAGCTAATTCTTGTTGGAAATAATCTTTTATTTTTTTTATTCCCCTTTGTGTTTCTAGCAATCCCAACTTTGGTTGGTAATCCCTAGGTCTAATAATTTTACTCATAATAGTTTCCCCCTTATATATTTTTATTTCTCTTAGAGTAATCACAGCCACAATAATCCTGTCTATAAAGATTATATTTTTTTGATAGCTCAATACTTCTTTGGAATCCACCTTTTTTCTTAAAGTTCTCATCCAAATATGGGATATTTAATGATTCCGATAAAGTATTCCCTATCGAAGATATCGCCTCGTAGTTTTTATGAGGACTTATAGTAAGTGTAGTTGCAAATGTATCTTTCTCCAAAGCTTTGGCTACTTCTGCAGTTCTTTCAAGTCTTAATCTAAAACAAATATTGCATCTAAATCCACCTTCTGGCTCATTCTTTAAATCAGATGTTAAATTAATAAAGCACTCTGGGTTATATTCACCTTCTATATAGTCTATGAAATACTCTTTTCTGTATTCAATATTAAATTCTTCAATAAACTTTAATTGGCTATCTCTTCTTCTATAATATTCTTCTGGATCCATAATATTTGGATTGTAAAAAAATACAGTAATGTTATATAACGGTGCTAATCTTTCTATAACAGCTGTGCTGCATGGCCCGCAACAACTATGTAAAAGTACACTAGGTTTATTGGACTCTAAATTAGTTTCAGATATATTCCCATATGTAGCATTATATTCCAATTCATTTCTTCCAGTGTATAGTCCTTCTGTAATAATTTTCATAAAATTCCTCCGAAATACTATTCACATTTATAGCTATTTATTATATCATAAGTCTAAAGCGATTTGTACAATATTTATGTGAAAAGAAAGTAAAATTTATTATGAAGAGATATTATTCAATAAATCAATACCTTAAAACCCAATTTGGAGCAAAAACCATCAAATTATCCTTAGATGGTGGCTTTTCATGCCCAAATCGAGATGGTAATAAAGGTTATGGAGGATGTCTATTTTGTTCGGAAAATGGCTCTGGTGAATTTGCATCCACAATACCAAAACAAATTGACCTTTTGTCCACAAAATGGCCCAATGCTAAGTACTTAGCATATTTCCAAAACCATACAAATACTTATGCCCCTGTTAATGAACTCAGGGGAAAGTACTATGAAGCGCTTAACCATCCTTTAATTGAAGGAATAGTAATTGGTACTAGGCCTGACTGCATTGATTATGATACGCTGAATCTACTAAAGGAAGTAAATGAAAATCATTTTATGTGGATGGAACTAGGACTTCAAACAACAAATTTAAAAACAATGGAATTTCTTAACCTTAAGTATGATATTAATGATTTCGATAACGCTATAAAAAAATTAGATTCAGAACATATTAAAACAGTTGTTCATGTAATACTCGGTCTTCCTGGAGAAACTGAAGAAGATATGTTTAATACCGTTAATTATGTTTGCAACAAGAAAGTTTTTGGTATTAAGTTACATATGCTTAACCTTGTAAAAAATTCTGAATTATCGAAGATAATGCCAAATTATACATCCTTTGATTCTATAGAGGAATATGCTGATTTAGTTATAAGGCTACTTGAGATAATTCCAAAGGATATAACCATTCATAGGCTTAGTGCAGATGCTCCAAGGTCAATACTAATATCACCTATATGGAGCTATAAGAAAAGAACTATACTAAATACTATAAATAATGAACTTAAAAAAAGAGACACTTATCAAGGCAAAAAAACAAGCGGTTAAAACCGCTTGCCTTAATTTATTCTTTATTCACAGTAATCTTATAAATCTTTTCTTTACCGCTTGAAGATGTAATCTTTATTTCAAATACATTACTCCCACTAACTAACTCCCTATTACCAATTCCTTGAACAATACTATCCATTGAATTTGCAATAGCTTTAAGTTCAATACTATCCGCATTGCATGTTACTGAATATTCCAAAACATCTTTATCAAAGCTTTGATCCATATTATAACCAACTACTTCCAAATTACTTAAATAGCAGTTATTATTACCACTACTATTAGGTTTTTCATATGGTTCAATTTGCATATCCTTATAAACTGGTATTATAAATGCTAATTGTTCATCTATTATACCAAGTTCTTCATATTGTGATTTTACAGCACCTGCTTCTTGAAGTGGCGCAGTTATATTAGTCATGTATTGATGTGTAGCAACATTACTTAATCCGTTGTCCACATTGAACTTTTGGGTATATATCGAATTTTGATTATTATTTATATAACCATTTGAAATAAATTGTGCTCCACCCAAAACACTAGTCTTCTTATCATTCCAAGGTCGTTGGTAAGTACTACCTGTAGCAGCCCAATATAGACCTTTAGCAGCTGGATTAGAGCAACTTGTCGCTCCTATGTTATATGGATTATATATTCCGCTATATGTACTACTGCCATATGTAAATGTAACACCTGATATAGCATATCCTGTGCCTCCACCTGTTTCAACTTTTGCTCTTGCTGCTAAATGAACTGGACTAACTTCGTAAGTTCTTCCTGCTTCAATAAACCAAGATGCTTTAAAACCATTTTTATCTAATTGAGTTCCTGAAATTATCTTGTTTACTAGTTCTTCAGTTTGATATTCTTCGTGATATGATAAATCTTCAAACATGTATATATCATCTGAATTAATGAAATTTCTTGGATCCATGTAATGTTGCACCGCCGATTCATCAGCTGTAAACCAACAACTAGCATCATGTGGTATATATTCACCTTTATCTAAAAGTTTACCTCTAGCAATTTTTAGATTACCTTGTAAGTCAAAATTAGGAGCATATACATAGGCATAATTATCATTGTACTCTATCTTATACCATTTCATCCCAGCACTATCAGTAACGGCCATTACTACATTTACTTCATCACCAACTTGGTATTTCCCAAGTATATTCATCGACGTTCCAGCGCCTTCTCTTATATTAGTAGAATGGTTAGCCACTGCTATTTCACTATGATAAGCCTCCCCATACACGTTCGAAGCTTTAACATAACCGGATTTCCCATTAAATTCTACCTCATACCATATATAACCTTTTGAAGTGCTCGTGCTTGAAGTATATGTTTCATTTAATATATTAAATTCACCATTATTGTATATGAAAATACTATTTGCACTGCCATTTACTTTAGTCTTGGCATATTGTCCAAATATATAGTCTCCATCAGCAACTGATTTATATGATTCAGGATAAATTTCATGAATTAAGCTAGGGCTATAAGTACCAGGTTGAGACTCTTTATCGACTACTGTTTCAAAAGGTATATCTATCTGCTGCGCATAAAATATCCAACTTGGGTGTTCAGCATGCATTTTTCTTAATTCTACCTTATAGCTTTCTGGGAATCCTTGTTCTTCAATAAACGTTTCAAACTCTTCATTGGTCATATTAGGTTTTGTAGGTACATTTATTTCAGAATCACCGCTATTATTCCCAGAGCTTAGAGAAACATAATCAGCACTTACATAGTAATATCTACTTCCTACTTTCACCTTATACCAAAGCTGATTATTATTACTCCTTGCTTTGGCAACTATATTTATAGTTTGACCTTCATTAAAAGTTCCTACTAAAGGCATACCTGTCCCTGCACCTTTTCTATAGTTTAAATTAGTTGTAGTAGTTCCTTGAATGTTTTCATATGACAAACCATCAATAAAATCTGATCTCACATATTTACTATCACTTTCATTCAATACTAGCCATATATATCTATCATCATATCTACTGCTACTTACAAATTTTTCTTCGTAAATCAATATCTCTTTGTTATTAATTAATAAGCCAGCTATGCTATAGTTAATGCCTGGACCCTTTCTAATATTTAAGCCATATTTAGCATCAACGTTTCCTTTTGTTATAAGGCTATCAGCAGTTACTACAACCTCTTCCTCTACTGGTTTATCCTCAATAGGAGTATTAGTTTCTTCTTCACTACTACTGTTTTCAAAATTTATGTATTTTGCATAAGCATAATAATATTTATTACCTATTTTAACTTTGTACCAAAGGCCTCCTTTGCTATCATAAGCATCTCCAATTACTTCTACACTTGCTCCATTACTAAAAGTACCTGCATACTTCATTCCTACGCCAGCGCCCATTCTATAATTAAGCTTTGTTGTAGTAACCCCTGATTTTGTTTCATAACTATAATTATCAACATAATCAGACCTAACATATTTATTGTCAGCGCTACTAATATTTAACCATATATATTTATCGCTATAATTATAACTGCTAACAAATTTTTCACTATACACATTTATCTTCTCATTGTTGCTCAATCTACCTACTTTAGAATAGCTAGTGCTAGGACCTTTTCTTACATTAAGTCCAAAAATCGAATCAACATAGGCTTTATCATAATCTTCATTAGTATCAATATTTTCAGTAGCATCTTCTTCTTTAATATCTTCTGAATTGCTTTCATTACTTGAACTTAAACTAACATATTTTGAAGAGACATAGTAATAAGAACTTCCTACTTTTACCTTATACCACAGTTCTCCTTTATTATTAAGCGCTTCACATGCAATATCTATACTTTTACCTTTATTGAAGGTCCCTATTCTACGCATACCTGTGCCTGCACCAACTCTATAGTTCAAATCCACATTGGTCGTTCCTTTTACAGTATCGTAAACAACATTATCTATAAAATCCGATCTAACAAAACTAGTTTTTGAGCTATTTATTGCAATCCAAATATTTGATTTGGAGCTACTTGAAGATGTAGTGAATCTCTCTTCATAAATATTAACTTTAGTATTATTATCCAAATCATCTTTTATGTCATAACTAATACTAGGGCCACTTCTTACATTAAGTCCTATTTTTGTATTCACATATCCATAATCACCTGCTGTTGTTCCATAACTATAACTAAATGAATAAGTAATAATCATAGATAATATTAACAACACAGTTAAAATTATTCTATATGTTTTATTAACTAATGATTTCATTTAAACCTCCATTTATTCATCAGGCCCTAACCTTCCATCGTTATAATGTTTTCTACAAAGTGAAATATATAAATCATTACCACCAACTAAAATCTGATCACCCTGCTTTACTATTTGACCATCAACAATTCTTGCAACCATTGTTGCCTTTCTTCCGCACCAACAAATTGTTTTAATTTCTTCTATTTTGTCAGCATATACTAACATATAGTATGAACCCTCGAACAGCTCATTTTTGAAATCATTCTTTAGTCCATATGCAAGCACTGGAACATCGAAGCTATCGACTATTTCAACTAGTTCTTGAACATGATGCTTCTTAAGAAATTGACATTCATCAACTAAAATACAATCAATTTTTTTCTTTGCATCTTCCCTTAAATATACTTCTAAAACATTCGTATCTTCACTACATACTAAAGCTTCTCTTTGTAATCCTATCCTAGATTTAATAGTTCCTCTACCATATCTGTCGTCTACAGAAGGCACTAAACACATTACATTTTTACCACGTTCTTCATAATTATATGCTACTTTTATCAATTCAATTGACTTACCAGCATTCATCGTACTATATCGATAATATAACTGTGACATAAATTTTACCTTTTTTCCATATTTTAAATACGTTTAAATTATATATCAAATACAGTAAAATGTCAAGTATATCAAGCCTTAGAGAACTTTTATTCACATATGTACGTTCGTTGGATTTTTTAATCATTAATTTACAGATAATGAAAAGCGTATACCTTAATATACAATCATATATACTAGCTGAGCCGTTAGTATATTCTGTACATAAATGGGACTATCTCCCGCCACACCACAAAGTGCATTAAATTATTACCAATTAAATTTATCTTCTACGTTCAAATCGCATAGTTCTTTTAGTATTTTCAATATCCTTGTTTATTTAATTATGCGCCTTTGATGCTTTGCTTACAACGAAGGTTAGCATTTATTTATTATACTAAAAAAGCACCTAAGCATTGCTATTTCAATGATTACGCACCTATGCACTTATCAGATTAATTGTTTGACTATACTCTTAAAATATTTTTCAATAACAAATTCTCAAAAAATAAATGGTGCCCAGACTCGGAATCGAACCAAGGACACAGGGATTTTCAGTCCCTTGCTCTACCAACTGAGCTATCTGGGCATTACACTTACATTTATTGTTTGTTCTTTAAGAATTTTATATTTCTTGCTTTTAGTGCTTAAATTATTATTTATTATATGGTGGGCCATCGGGGACTTGAACCCAGGACCTGCCGGTTATGAGCCGGACGCTCTGACCAACTGAGCTAATGGCCCACGTCAAATAAATGGTCGGGGTGGCAGGATTTGAACCCGCGGCCCACTGGTCCCAAACCAGTTGCGCTACCAAACTGCGCTACACCCCGTTATTAAATTTTATTGGCAGGGGCAGTAGGATTTGAACCCACGGCACGTGGTTTTGGAGACCACTGCTCTACCAACTGAGCTATGCCCCTATAATGGCGGAGAAGATGGGATTCGAACCCATGCGGCCCTTAATTGAACCCTAACGGTTTAGCAAACCGTCCTCTTAAGCCTCTTGAGTACTTCTCCAGGCTAGGCTAATGGCGGAGAGGGTGGGATTCGAACCCACGGTCCCTTTCGGAATCACTGGTTTTCAAGACCAGCTCCTTAAACCACTCGGACACCTCTCCAATGGATTCATGATAAAAATAAATGGTGACCCATCGGAGATTCGAACTCCGGACACCTTGATTAAAAGTCAAGTGCTCTGCCAACTGAGCTAATGGGTCATTTTGGCTGGGGTAGCAGGACTCGAACCTACGAATGACGGAGTCAAAGTCCGTTGCCTTACCGCTTGGCTATACCCCATAGTCTGGTCTTGCTAAAAAAATGGTGAGCCCAAAGGGATTCGAACCCCTGACACACGGCTTAGAAGGCCGTTGCTCTATCCAACTGAGCTATGAGCCCACAATAAATTAATAAAATTATTATGGAGCGGATGATGAGAATCGAACTCACGCTATCAGCTTGGAAGGCTGAAGTTCTACCATTGAACTACATCCGCATTTTGGAGCGGAAGACGAGATTCGAACTCGCGACCCTCGCCTTGGCAAGGCGATGCTCTACCCCTGAGCCACTTCCGCATTTTGGTCGAGGGAGAAGGATTCGAACCTTCGAAAGCTCAGCTAACGGATTTACAGTCCGCCCCCTTTGGCCACTCGGGAATCCCTCGAAATCTTATTGGAGCTGATGGAGGGAATCGAACCCCCAACCTGCTGATTACAAATCAGCTGCTCTACCGTTGAGCCACATCAGCGTATTAAATTGGCGACCTGGATCGGGCTCGAACCGACGACCTCCAGCGTGACAGGCTGGCATTCTAACCAACTGAACTACCAGGCCAATTATTCAATGGTGGGCGTAATAGGGCTCGAACCTATGACCCCCTGCTTGTAAGGCAGGTGCTCTCCCAGCTGAGCTATACGCCCTTAACTATCAGGCTGACACATTTGATAATTATACACGAACACTGTGTTCATGTCAAGATTTTTTTGCTGTTACTTAAGTATTATTTTTCCCCCAACTACCTCATAAAATGCCACTTATTTAAGTGGCGAAAATTATAATACCATAACCACATTTCTTTGTCAATAAGTTTTTAAGTATTTGTAGGTGTCTTGATAAATATATTTTCTATATTACTAATATATAAATTCCCAGCTGTAATATTAGTTAAAATATCGATTATTTCATCAAATTTTTCTTCTATTACGCTTATCTTAATATTAACTTTATCGGTGTATTTGATTTCAATTATTTTAAATAAACCTTCTTGTTCTATATTTTGTATTTTGCTTAAAAACGTATAATCGGTTTTTATTATTGCTGCTTTATTGGAAATAACATCAGCAATTAAAGCTTCCCCCACGGCTTCTTGTGCAACCTTGGTGTATGCTCTAACCAAACCTCCAGTACCTAGCTTTATTCCACCAAAATATCTTGTAACAACTATTACCACATTTGTTACCCCCCTTGAAACTAGCATGTTGACTAAAGGCGCACCAGCCGTTCCTTGGGGTTCTCCATCATCACTAGCCCACTGTATATTGAATTTGTCCCCAATTACAATAGCAGGGACATTATGAGCAGCATCTCTATGCTTTTTTTTAATGATAGAGATAAATTCATCAGCACATTCTTTGCTCTCAACGGGTTTAATATATGCTATAAACCTAGACTTGTTTATAACTTCCTCGTATACAGCTTCATTCATGACCGTACTAAACAATTTCATATTTACGTAATCTCCTGTAGTCGTCTATTTCCAAACTAATTATAATCATAGTACCATTATCTAAATACTCTAAATTATCAATTATATATTTGTTGCAAAGATATGACACTAAATCTCCCCTTTCATAAGGCAATAATAATTTTGTGTTAATCTTATTGTCAAATAATTTTTCTATTATAACTTTCTTTACCGCTTTAAGATTGTATGCTTTCTTCGCTGATATGTATATATTATTATTCTTATCTAATAAATTGTCACATTCATCTAATAAATCTATTTTATTGTAAACTTTTATTGTTTCTTTATTGCCACCACCTATTTCATTTATTACTTTATTTGCTACTTTTTCCTGAAATTCGGATTCGGGATTAGATATATCAATTACGTGAAGCAGCAAATCTGCGTATAGAACTTCCTCTAAGGTACCTTTGAATGCATCTATTAGAGTATGGGGTAGTTCACTTACAAAACCCACTGTATCGACCAAAATAAACTCATTTTTATCATATAATATAGACCTTTGATATGTATCTAAAGTTGCAAAGAGCATATCCTCCTCAAAAACATTTTTTTCTTCTTTTTGAGTATCATCTAAAATAGCATTCATTAATGCAGATTTACCAGCATTCGTATAGCCTATTAATGCAACTACAGGTATATTAGCTTTTTCCCTTAATTTTCTCTGAGTATTTCTTACGGTTATAGCTTTGTCTATTTCATTTTTAATATCATCTATTCTTTTTTCAATATGTCTTCTATCGGTTTCAATCTTTTTCTCACCAGGTCCCCTAGTTCCTATTCCGCCACCCTGTCTAGATAGATAATTACCAAAGCCACTCAATCTAGATAGTCTATATCTTTGTTGCGCCAATTCAACTTGCAGCTTTCCGTTTTTAGTTTTAGCTCTCCTAGCAAAGATATCTAAAATCAATATGGTTCTATCTATAACTTTAACATCTAGACGCTCTTCAAGATTTCTAAGTTGTGCCCCAGATAGTTCATTATTAAATATTACTAAATTAGCCCCCATATTGGAGACCATTTCTTTCAGTTCTATAACTTTCCCTTTGCCTATATATGTTGCGGTATTAGGTCTTTCGAGGGATTGTGTGCATAGTGCTATTACTTCAACTTCATCTGCTTTAGCTAATCCCTCAAGTTCTTTTATTGAATTTCCCCAATCTCGGGTAAAATTAATACCAACTATAATGGCTTTTTCATTTTCCATTAGACTATTTCATCCATTGAAGACAACAAATACTTATTTGTGATTTTTATTCTAGTGCCTTTCATTCCCAACGATCTAGATTCAATTACGCCAGCACTTTCTAGTTTTCTAAGGGTATTTACAATAACCGATCTAGTTATACCAGTTTCATCGGCTATTCTACTCGCCACCAATAACCCTTCATCTCCATCCAACTCGTCAAATATATATCTGACTGCTTCAAGTTCAGAATAAGATAAAGTTTCAAGGGCTTGTCTTACTATAGTTTTCTGTCTCTCTGTATGTTCAGATTCCAAGACATTCCCTCTTCCAATTTCAAGGCCAACTACGGTTGCACTATATTCACATAAGGCTATATCCAACTCACTAAATTCTTCATGATATTTGTATGCTATTATACTTCCAACACGTATTTCTCCTGAAATTGCAGGTACAATAGCATAATAACCGTCTTTTATAAACCCTTGTTGCCCAAATATTTTTTTCACTTCAGTCGAATTTAAATTATATACGGTCTCTTTTACTTTTGATAAATTAGTATTTTGTACATTATCAATTTCATTTACAGCATTTTTTAAACTATTGGACTTAGCCAATAATTTTCCTTTTTTGGATATTATGCTAACTTTAGAATCAGTTACTTCACTCAATATACCGCATAAATCTTCAAATGAAAAATATCCTTCTTTGCTATGACTTAAAACCCAATTCAACTTTCTAAACTTTATTAATATCTTATTATCCATTATTTACTCCTGATTAAAGTATGTATTGATCGATATTCTCTTTTTTAACTTTGTCTAAGAATTTTTCTTTCACATCTTCTTTAGTAATATTGATATCTGTTAAATCTTCACTTGGTAAATTAAACGAGATATCTTCCAATAGTTTGTCAATTATAGTATGGAGCCTTCTAGCTCCTATATTTTCTGTCTGTTCATTCATAAGGTAAGCCATCGTGGCTATTTCATCAATAGCTTCATTTTCAAAATCTATATTAACACCTTCTGTTTCTAAAAGTGCTTTATGTTGTTTAGTCAAAGCATTCTCTGGTACAGTAAGTATTTTTAGAAAATCCGATTTATCCAAGCTGTCAAGTTCAACTCTTATAGGGAATCTTCCTTGTAACTCAGGAATTAAATCCGAAGGTTTAGTAACATGAAAAGCTCCAGCTCCAATGAATAAAACAAAATCTGTTTTTACCGGACCATATTTAGTGTTTACAACGCTGCCTTCGACTATTGGAAGTATATCTCTTTGCACACCTTCCCTCGAAACATCGGCACCTGATTTCATTGAAGAACCAGCTGCAATTTTATCAATTTCATCTATAAATACTATACCATTTTGTTCAGCGTTTTCCAATGCTTCATCAATTACTTGATCCATATCTATAAGATTCTGAGCTTCTTGCTCTCTTAAAATCTTTCTAGCTTCCTTTACTCTTACATTCTTTTTCTTAGTTTTTTTAGGCATCATATCACCAAATATATTACCAATAGCAACATTCATACCTTCATTATTCATATCTAATTGATTAGATTTCGGATTATCATCCACCTCAATTTCAATAAATTGATCTTCTAGCAAACCTTCTTTAAGTTGTTTTCTTACTTGTTCTCTAGCCATTTCAAGGTCACTCTTATTATCATCTTCATCTCCAGAGTCTTTACCTTCTTCATATAATTGTTTTTGACTAGAATAACCACCACTATTTAGAATATAGTCAAAAGGATTGTTACCTTTCTTGTCATTTTTCTTTTTCTTGCCAGGTATTATTGCTTCAATTATTTTTTCTTCAGCAATTTGGTCTGCAATCTCATACTTCTCTTGGAGTCTACCCTGTTTTGTTATCCTAATTGAAGCTTCAACCAAGTCTCTAATCATTGAATCAACATCTCTTCCAACATATCCTACTTCTGTAAATTTAGTAGCTTCTACTTTTACAAAAGGTGCATCCATCAACTTTGCCAACCTTCTTGCTATTTCAGTTTTTCCTACACCCGTAGGTCCCATCATTAATATATTTTTAGGACTAATTTCTTCTTTGATTTCATCATCCAACAGACTTCTTCTATATCTATTTCTTAAAGCAATCGCTACAGATTTTTTAGCCTCATCTTGCCCTATTATATATTTATCAAGCTCCGCAACAATTTCTTTCGGAGTCATACTAACTAATTTTAAATTCATTATGCTCACCTCTCTTAAAGTTTTTCCACAGAAATATTATCATTTGTGTAAACACAAATCTGCGAAGCAATATTTAAAGATTCTCTAACTATTTCTTCAGCAGTCATATCAGTGTGCTCATATAGAGCCTTGGCAGCTGAGTATGCATAATTACCACCAGAACCAATAGCAATATAATTGTTATCAGGTATTATCACTTCACCATTTCCTGATATTACTAACAAATCTTCTTTCCCTGCTACTATCATTAATGCTTCCAAGCTTCTAGCTGCTTTATCTTTTCTCCATAATTGAGCCAAATCTACTGCAGCTCTTTTTAAGTTCCCTGAATGTTCTTCAAGTTTATTTTCAAATTTATCAGTTAAAGAAAATGCATCTGCAACAGAACCTGCAAATCCAGTCAATACCGTATCCTTATATATTCTTTTAACTTTTCTTGCACCATTTTTCATTATTGTTGTTTCACCCATGGTTACTTGTCCGTCCCCACCAATGCAAACGTCATTTTCACCTCTTTTGACCGCTACTATTGTTGTCGCATGAAATTGTATCATAATTTACCTCCATTATTCTTTGTATTTACATTTATTATTTGAACACTTCAAAGTAGAAGTTTTTGTTTTCTTTTCTACTAATAAAGAACCACATTCAGGGCACGTTTTGTTTGTGGGTTTATCCCAAAATACTGTAGTACAATCCGGATAGCCTAAGCATCCATAAAAAGTTTTGCCCTTTCTGCTTCTTTTCTCAATTATATCATTACCACAATTAGGACATTTTACACCAGTTTTCTTTATAATTGGTTTAGTATTCTTACATTCAGGATACCCTGTGCATGCCAAGAACTCACCAAAACGGCCATCTTTTACAGCCATAGGCTTCCCACATTTTTCGCAATTTTCATCACTTAGCTTTACTTCCATTTCAATTTTAGCGATTTCTTCATCTGCGACTTTTAATTCCTTACTAAAAGGATCATAAAATTCTTCTACAATACTTTTCCAGTATAATCTTTTTAATTCTACATTATCTAGCTTGTCTTCCATTTCTGCCGTGAATCTAGTATCAACTATTTCAGAAAAATATTGTTCAAGCAATCTAATAACTACAAACCCCAAATCTGTAGGCGCCAAAGTTTTCTTTTCCCTAACAATATATTTCCTGCCAGTTAGGGTAGCAATAATTGGTGCATATGTGCTAGGTCTCCCAATATTTTTTTCTTCCATATCCTTAATTAAGCTAGCTTCAGTATATCTAGCTTTAGGAGTAGTAAACTTTTGCTCACTTTTTATATCTAATAATCTAGGTTCCTCGCCTTTTTTAAGTTCAGGTAATAATTTATTTGCATCTTCCTTATCATTATTATATACCTTTTTGAAACCATCAAAAACCAGAGTTGAACCATTTGCTTTAAAACCATATTTATCATTAATAATATCCACATTAACTGCATCATAGATGGCTTCAGACATTTGAGATGCTATAAACCTTTCCCATATTAACTTATATACTTTATATTGGTCTTTACTTAAGGATTCTTTAATTTCATATGGAGAGAACGTAATATCGCTAGGTCTTATAGCTTCATGGGCATCTTGTATATCCTTTTTCTTGTTTGAAAATGTATTATTACCAATATATTCTTTGCCATATTTTTCTTCTATATACGATTTTGTTATGGTTTTTGCTTCTTCAGATATTCTAACTGAATCCGTCCTTATATATGTAACTAAACCTATGGTTCCATTACCTTTTATATCTATTCCTTCATATAATTGTTGTGCAGTCTGCATAGTTCGTTTTGTATAAAAACCCAACTTATTTGATGCTTCCTGTTGCAAACTACTAGTGGTAAATGGAGCATATGGTTTCGCTTTGCGTTTTTTCTTTACCACTGAATCTATTATAAATTTATTCTTTTTTAAATCCTTTAAAATCTCGTTGCATTGGTTTTCATTTGTTACGTTAATTTTTTTGCTTCCATAACTATTTAATTTGGCTATAAATTCAATGTCTTTTTCAAATATGGCATTTATATTCCAGTATTCTTCGGGAACAAAGGAATTGATTTCATCTTCCCTATCACATACCATTTTTAGAGCAGCAGACTGAACTCTACCAGCGGACAAACCTCTTTTTACTTTTTTCCATAGCAAAGGACTAATTTGATATCCTACAAGTCTATCCAATATTCTTCTTGCTTGTTGCGCATCAACTAACCCCATATTAATAACTCTAGGATTTTTAATTGCTTCTTTTACTTTAGATTTTGTTATCTCATTAAATTCCACCCTACACTGAGAATTAGGATCGATACCCAAAATATATGCTAGATGCCATGATATTGCTTCCCCTTCTCTATCGGGGTCAGTTGCCAAATACACTGTCTTAGCTTTCTTAGCTTCTTTTTTTAGTTCTTTTATTAAATCACCCTTACCACGAATATTTATATAATCAGGTTCAAAGTTTTCTTCTATTTTTATACCAAGTCTACTTTTAGGTAAATCTCTTATATGACCAACAGAGGCCATAACCTTATAGTTAGACCCTAAGTATTTTCCTATTGTTTTTGCTTTTGAAGGAGACTCTACTATTAATAACGTCTTCTTTCTTTCTGCCATAAATTCACTCCTTGAATATTTTAAATTTTTTGACTATTACATCACTTACCATAATATAATATGATAATGTAAACTATTTTGCAATGAAAAATTTTCCACCAAGACTAATAATGGACCCTTTTATAGTTAATATTGTCAGTATACCACTTAGAATATTAACGTTTATGTTGATTTTGTGAGATATTTTTTCAATACCTATTCCATCGTATTCGTTTATGGCTTCTAAAACTTTTATTTCATCTTTCCCTAAAGAATATATATTATCTAACTTTGGTTTTATACCCAAATCCCTTATTAAATCATCTATGACAAAAAGTGGTATTGCCCCTTCTCTAATTAAAAGATTTGTTCCTAAGCTCTTTTTATTATTAATGTTGCCTGGCACTGCATAAATATTTTTACCCTGTTCTAATCCAAAATTTGCTGTAATTAAAGAACCACTTTTATATTCCGCTTCTACTATTACTATGCTTTCGCTTAATGCGCTAATTATTCTATTTCTCATAGGAAAAGAATATTTACTACCCTCAAAGTCATTTTCATATTCTGAAATCAATAAACCCTTACCATATATTTTTTCCATTAATAAACTATTTTCCTTTGGATAACACTTATCCATACCAAATCCCAATACTGCTATTGTTTTTCCGCCTTTATTGAGCACTCCCTTATGTGAATAGCTATCAATTCCCTTTGCCATGCCACTTATATGAGTTACATCATTAAGTGCTAAGCGTGCTCCTATAATCTCGGAAACACATTTACCGTAATCACTACAATCTCTAGCACCTACTACGGCGACACTTCTATCCCCAAGTAATGAAAGATCACCTGACGCATAAATTTTATCAGGTGATTTATAAATATTTTTTAATTCATACGGAAAAAGTTCTGAGTTTTTATCTATACAATTAATTTTCATATACCCTCCTATTCTTAATTCCTATCACCTAAGCTTTTTATAGTCAATAGTTTTAAAAATTTGAGTATATTTATGTAGTAACTATGCATTCTTATGTAAAATAATTTTTTCAATGGCATTGGCCACTCCATGATTATTATTATCATCCGTAATATAATCTGAAGCTTGTTTCACTAGTATATCAGCATTCCCCATGGCTACTCCTATTTTAGCAAATTCAATCATCGCTATATCATTAGGATTGTCACCAAAGGCCATTAATTCATTTTCTGTTAAATCATTGATTCTCAACAAATAATTTAATGCGTCTGCTTTGCTAGTCGTTGCGCCCCCTATTTCTAGATTATTAGCAAAAGAAGTGGTCAACGTTATACCTTCTAAATTCTCCAATAATTTTCTAATAAATCTTCTTTTTTCAGAATCTTCAAAAAGCAAATTAATATTTTCTATAGAATCTTGGTTTGAGTACATATGTTTAATAATATCGTCCACTGGTTTTCTAGTTCTTATTACATAACCTGCACTTCTATATGTCGAACCATTGGCCTTAATATCGTTGTACTCAGTCTTATCAATATATGCTATACCATCTATAAATGCCTCAACATGAACTTTATGTCTGGTTACAATATCAATAACCTTTTTTATATCATTATTCTTTATACAATTTTTATATATAACCTTTTTATCAATCATTCTTGTTACTTGAGCCCCATTTGAAGTAATCATATATTCGACTCCTTCTAAATTATACACATCTTTGGGCAACGAATCAAAAGATCTTCCCGTGGCAAAAACAACATGCACACCACTCTTAATCGTTTTTTCTAAAATACTTCTGGTTTTATCTGTTATTCTTTCTTGACTATTAAGGGTGGTACCATCTAAGTCTAGCCCAATTAATTTAATACTCATATCCTTCCTTTCAATGCTATGTATATGCTATGTTTCTATTGCAAAACCTATATAATTGATTTATAATCGTTTTATTGATATCATTATATAATAAATTACATAAAAATAAAGAGGTAATATATGAAAGTTGCAATAGTTGGTGCCGGCAAATTAGGTTTAAGAATTGCTGAAGCACTTGTCGATGGTGATTATGAAATCACAATAATAGATAAAAATGAAGATCTTTTGGATAAGATTTCTCAAAAGCTTGATGTACTTACTGTATACGGTGATGCAAAGAAAATTGATTTTCTAAAAAGTATTCAGATAAATACTTATGACTTTTTATTTGCTGCCTCTGATTCTGATGAGGTTAATATTTTAATTGCTTCATTTTCAAAAGCATTAGGATGTCGATACGTATCATCTAGAGTTAGAGATCCTGAACATATGAAACAAATCGATTTCATAAGAGAAAAAATGAATATAGATTTCATAGTTAATCCAGATTTACTTATAACGCAAGAAATTCATAAATATCTGGCTGAGAAATATACTTTAAGCAACGGAGTTTTTACTAGCGGTAAAATTGCCTTATTAGAATTCAAAGCAGACATGTTGCCAAAATTAATAGGTTTATACTTGCCAGATTTCAAAAAAATATATCCTTCTATGCTAATAGTTGGCATATCTAGAAAAGGCAAAATGATTATTCCCCATGGTGATGACTTTATTAAAAGTGGTGATTCACTATATATAATAGGAGAAAAAGAAACTGTATTTAAATTAAACACAAAAGTTTATGTAAATATCAAATACACCAATGTGCAAAAGGTAATGATAATTGGTGGAGGTAAAACTGGTTACTATTTAGCTAGTCGTTTATCAGAATTTGGAGTAAATGTAAAACTAATAGAAAAAAGTAAAGAAAGATGTCAATATTTATCAACTCGTTTGGATGATGTAATGGTTCTTTACGGCGATGGTACAGATTTACAAATGCTTCAAGAAGAAAACCTAGATGAAATGGATGCATTTGTTACTGCAACTGGATATGATGAAGAAAACCTACTTTTAGCTTTAACTGCAAAACAACATGGAATCGAAGATGTTATTTCAAAAGTGAGTAGAGTTAGTTATAAAGACCTTATCGAGCAAATGGGTATTGATATGGTTTTAAATCCCCTAGATATAACTGCTAGCGCTATATTAAGAAATATTCGAGGATCAAAAAAAGTATTATCCTCAGTACTATTACAAGGCCAGGCTGAACTCCTAGAAATTTATGCTTATGAAAGAATGAATATGTTAAATATTCCACTTAAAAATTTACAATTACCCGAAGGGATTATAATTGCTGCCATACATAGAGGAAATAAAGTGATTATACCTGATGGTAATACTCGACTTCTCAGAAATGATAAAGTAATAATTGTTAGTTTACTTACAGAAATAGGTAAATTAGAAAAATTATTTAAATATAGAAGGAATATTTTATAAAAATGTCTATTAGCAAAAAAAGAATTATATATTTATTGGGAGCTTTATTAATAGTCATATCACTGTCGATGACTCCTTCATTAATAGTTTCCCTATTATATGACGAATATCATTGCACTAAAGCTTTTTTAATAACAATGATTATTTGTTTACTAATAGGTATATTATTTAACAGAAGGCATACGCCATCAATATCATCCATTAAATTAAAAGATGGTTTTATGATAGTAACAGGTAGCTGGCTACTTGCTTCAATATTTGGTGCGATACCATTTATTATTTCAGGATCAATAACAAACCCAGTAGATGCCTTTTTTGAAGCTTGCTCTGGATTTTCTACAACCGGAGCATCAATATTGACAGATATAGAAGCATTGCCAATGTCAATGCTTTTTTGGCGTTCATTCACCCATTGGTTAGGTGGAATGGGTATTGTTGTATTTGCAATGGCATTATTACCAAAACTAGGTATTAGCGGTCAACTAATAGCTAGCGCAGAGACTCCTGGTCCAACATTAGACAAAATTACTCCTAGATTTTCAGACACTGCAAAAAACCTTTATAGAATGTACATACTTTTTACAATTTCAGAAGTAATTTTATTATTGATTGGCGGTCTTGATTTGTTTGATGCATTAGTACATACCTTCGGCACAGTTGGTACTGGAGGCTTTTCAAGCCACAGCGAAAGTATTGCTTATTTCAACAGTTATTATGTACACTGGGTAATCACTATATTCATGATTATTTCGGGAACTAACTTTAACCTTTTTTATTTGACTTTAAAAAGAGGAATTAAAAAATTAATAAAAGATGATGAATTTAAGTTTTATTTAAGAATAATTTCACTTTTTACCATGTTAGTAACCTTTGATTTGGCAATTACTAAAACCGAAGTAAATTTTCTCAAAGCATTAACGGAATCCATATTTCAAGTATCTTCAATACTTACTACTACAGGTTATGCGACTGCAGACTTTGATATTTGGCCGACTTTTGCAAAGATGCTATTATTCATGCTTATGTTTGTAGGTGCTTGCAGTTCTTCTACTGGTGGTGGCGTTAAAATAATCAGAATACTTGTTTCTTTTAAGCTAATAATGAGAGGTTTTGCTCTGAAAACACATGAAAACCGCATAATAAACATAAAGGTAAATGATCAAAAACTTCAATCTGATACTGTTTCAAATATAGCCAACTTTCTGTTTTTCTATATATTTCTAGTGTTTATTGGAACCGCCATAATTTCAATAAATAATTATGACATTATGACAAGTTTTTCAAGTGTTATAGCATGTTTAGGAAATATTGGCCCTGGTTTTTCTATGGTAGGGCCTACAATGAATTACAGCATTTTTTCTAACTTCTCAAAAATAGTATTATCATTGCTTATGATCGCCGGAAGATTGGAATTATTTACTTTCTTTATATTGTTTTCAAAACATTTCAGAGACTCCAATAGAGCATAAGGGGATAAAATGAATTTAAATTATAATTTATTTAAAAACTTAATATCGTTAACATTTATACTCCTATCAATAATCATGATACCTTCCATTTTAGTCGCCCATTATTATAATGAAGTAAATGTTACTTTTTCAATGTCTATAATTGCTGTAATATATTTCTTTATAGGTTTATTTATAAATATAAAGAGCAACAGAAAAAGCATTAAATCAACTATTAGAGACGGTTATTTGACCACATTTTTTGTTTGGTTAGCACTAGTTTTCGCATCAGCACTTCCTTACTATTTTAGTAATAGTGGTTATTATCTTAGCGATTGTATATTCGAATCTGCTGCTGGTTGGTCAACTACTGGCGCCTTCGTAATACATGCAGACATTTTGCCAAAAGGACTGCTTTTTTGGAAAGCAACTAACAATTGGTTTGGTGGAATAGGTATGATTATGTTAATTATATCTTTAACACCTTATTTCAATATTTCAGGTCAAAAACTAATAGTAGCAGAAGCGCCTGGCCCTACATTGGAAAAAATGTCAACCAAATTTACAGGAACCGCCAGATATCTTTATTTCTTTTACTTGATACTTACACTTCTAGAATTTATTATGCTTAAATATGGTGGTCTTTCCTTATATGATGCTGCTATAAATACTATGAGTGGTATAAGTACCGCAGGAATACATTTGAATTCTGGAGGTATTAGTTATAATCTAACAACTTTCAACAAAACAGTTGTTACTATATTTACTTTTTTAGCTGCTACTAATTTCGGAATTTACTTCTTTTTATTTAAAGGGAAATTTGAAGATATTCTTGGGGATTTGGAATTTAGAGTATATATTTTGCTAACCTTAGCTTCAACCATAGTTATTTATGTTGCGTTAATTAATTCAGATGAAGCCAAATACTATTTTGAGGATTTTTTACATTCAATTTCTATGGCAATTTCTTTCATATCTACGTCCGGCTATAGTTTTACTGATTATTCAATATGGCCTTCATTTGCCAAGGTTATCTTGATTATATGTATGTTTATAGGTGGCTGTTCAATATCAACAGCTGGAGGGATTAAAATTTCAAGAATTATAGTTTTTTATAAATTAATTCTTAGAGGTATATATAAAAGAATACACCCTCGTAGTGTTAAACCAGTATCCTTTTTTAAAAAGCCAATTTCAGTTAACAATGTATTTACTATTATGGTTTACATATTACTTTATTTCGTTATATTCTTGATAGGTTCTTTGCTATTATCCCTTGACAATTTATCAATGGAAACTACTTTGAGTGCCACAATAGGAGCTATGTCTAATACCGGTTTGTCATTTGGTGAATTGGCCAATGTTGCTGATTACTCCATATTTTCTCATCCCGCTAGAATACTATTATCGATATTAATGATAGGTGGTAGACTTGAATTCTATGCTATCGCATTATTATTCTCTAAGCACTTTTGGAATACTAATATAATAAAATAAGGGACATATACTGATACAATCCCACTATTTTATTATATTGAAATCAATAAGCTTGTCTTTTTCATTCACATCAGTAACTACTATCTTTAAATTATCACCCATGTTAATGCTCTTTTTAGTTTTAGTGCCGACCGCTCTATAATTTTTTTCATCAATTATATAATAGTCACCAGGTATCCCATCATATCTAACAAAACCTTCTATAGTATTGTCAAGTTCAATGAATAATCCGGTTTTTCCTATACCGCTCACTATGCCTCGATACTCTTTTCCAACCTTGTCTTTCATGAATTGAACCATTAAATACTTTTCTACTTTTCTCTCCAAATCTATGGCAACCCTTTCCATATCAGATGAATGCTTTGAAATATCTGCCAATTCATTAATATCATCTATAGCATCAGGATTGTGAATACTATTTTTTATTATTCTATGTACAATTAAGTCAGGATATCTTCTAATTGGTGATGTGAAATGACAATAATATTTAAAAGCCAATCCATAGTGGCCTGTACAACTAGTTCTATATTCTGCCTTTTTCATCATCCTTAGCATAACTCTATTTATTATATTTTCCATCTTTGTATCTTCTATTGATACTAAAACTTCACTAAGTAATTTTGAATTTATACTATCAAAATTACTGCTAATATTTATATTAAACCCCGCCAAAAAGCCTCTTAACTCATTTATTTTTTCTACATCTGGTTTGTCATGAACTCTATATATAAATGGAACTTCTAACCAATAAAAATGTTCAGCTACAGTTTCATTTGCAATCAGCATAAATTCTTCAATTATTTTATTAGCAACTCTTCTTACTTCTTTTTCAACGCTTATTGGATAATCATTTTCATCTAATATGATTTTTGCTTCTCTCATATTAAAATCAAGACTACCTTTTGCTTTTCTTTTTTTTCTTAGTATTACTGACAAATGATTCATATTATATATCATTTCTA
>Ga0102928_1000129_pt1 | contig 41754 bp, 30 predicted proteins | sample SalPonR1_B_D1_MG_FD_78504 | JGI IMG/M metagenome (GOLD analysis project Ga0102928, IMG submission 78504) | Salt pond soil microbial communities from South San Francisco under conditions of wetland restoration - Salt Pond MetaG R1_B_D1_MG | ecosystem: Environmental > Aquatic > Marine > Intertidal...
CGCCGAGGGCCTTTCCGATGAAGGGGCCGTGTTCGGACGCACCGATCTGGCCGCGGTCGCGCGGGGGTTCGGCATCGGCGGCGAGACGGTGGCCGATCTGGCTGCCCTGCCCGATATGATCCGCACCTTTGCCCGAAGCGGCGGCGCCGCGGTCTGGGATGTCCCGGTCTCGGACAAGGTGTATTCACCCGTCATCGCCCGCGCGCATCCGCCAAAGGGGCATTGAGGATATGCAGGCATGAAGGTTCATATCCTCGATGACTGGTTCGACACGCTGAAGACGCTGCCGAGCTACGCCAAGCTTGCTGGCCATGACGTCACGGTCTGGACCGATCACGTGGAGGATCACGACGTGCTGGCCGGGCGGCTGGCCGAGGCCGAGGCGCTGGTTCTCTTCCGCGAGCGCACGGCCATTCCGGGCGCGTTGCTCGACCGGTTGCCCAAGCTGAAACTGGTCAGCCAGCGCTCGGTCTATCCGCATGTGGACGTGCCGGGCTGCACGCGGAACGGGGTGCTTTTGTGCTCCAACATGCATGGCGGCACGCCCTCGATGGCGGCGGCGGAGCTGACATTCGCGCTGATCCTCGCCTCGGCAAGGGCCATCCCGCAGCAGATGGCCTCGCTCAAGGCCGGGCACTGGCAACTGGCGCCGGGGCAGACGCTGCACGGGCGGCGGCTGGGGCTTTACGGCTACGGGCGGATCGCCAAGCAGGTGGCGGGCTATGCCCGCGCCTTCGGGATGGAGGTGGTCTGGTGGGCGTCAGACGAGGGGCGCGCTCGGGCCGCGGCGGATGGTGAGCCGGTCGCGGAAGGCCGCTTGGCGTTCTTCGGCGAGAGCGATTTCGTCAGCGTCCACGTGCGGCTGAAGCCCGCGACGCGGGGCATCATCACGCGCGCCGACCTTGCGGCGATGAAGCCCACGGCAACATTCGTGAACACCTCACGCGCGGGGCTGGTTGAGCCCGGAGCGCTTGTCGCCGCCGTGACGGCGGGTCGGCCCGGGCGCGTGGCGGTGGACGTGTTCGAGACCGAGCCCCTGACCGACACGGTCGATCCACTGATCAATCACCCCAACGTCATCGCTACGCCGCATATCGGCTACGTGACGGAAGACGAGTTCGACTTGCAGTTTTCCGACATCTACGACCAGATCAACGCTTATTCCGAGGGCGACCCGATACAGATGATCAACCCCGAGGTCTGGGAGGGCCGGTGAGCGCGACCTCAGATCAGGCCGGGCGGTGCTGCGATCACGCCGTCCTCGTCGGCGACGATCATGTCGCCCGGGTTGATGCGGACGCCGCCGATCACGATGGGGCAGCCCACTTCGCCCTCGCCCTTGCGCAGGCAGCGCGCGGGCGTGCAGACCAGCGCCATGATCCCCAGATCGAGATTGCGCAGTTCGGCAACGTCGCGCACCGCACCGTAGATCACCGCGCCCGCCCAGCCATTTTCCGCCGCCGCACCGGCAAGGACATCGCCCATCAACGCGCGGCGATCGGACCCGCCGCCATCGACCACCATCACACGCCCCTCGCCCGGCTGGTTCGCCAGCTCTCGCACAATGGTGTTCACCTCGTGGGTCTTGACGGTCACGGCGGCCCCGTGAAAGCGGAGCCGGCCACCGAAATGTCGGAGCGCGGTGGGCAGCACGCCCAACGCCTCGCCATGGGCATCGTAAAGATCACAGGTCACATACATCGGACGCGTCCCTCCTTGCCGGTCGCTGCGCCGGGCACCCTAGCGCGCGCGCAGGTGTACGGCCATGGCTGACATGACCCTGTTCCTGCCCGAGGGACTGTCGGCGCTGGCCTTATGGGGGCTCATGGGCACCAGCTTCGTAGCCTCGCTCATCACCGCGGCTCTGGGCATCGGGGGCGGGGCGCTGCTTCTGGCCGTGATGGCCAGCCTGGTGCCGGCCGCGGCGCTGATCCCGGTGCACGGCGCGGTGCAACTGGCCTCGAATGCCGGGCGCATGGGCCTGCTTCTCGGGCATGTGCACTGGCCCGCCCTCAAGGGGTTCACGCTTGGCTCGCTTCTCGGCGCTGTTCTGGGCGGGTTGGTGGTTGTGGAGCTGCCGGCGTGGATCATCCAGCTGGCGGTGGGGCTGTTCGTGATCTGGTCCGTCATTGCCAGACCGCCGGCATGGCTGCCACGCTTTCCGGTCCTGACCGGGGGGATTTCCAGCTTCCTGACCATGTTCTTCGGCGCGACCGGCCTTTTCGTGGCGGGTTACACCAAGGCGCAGAACCTGCCGCGCCATGGCCATGTCGCCACCCATGCCGCGCTGATGACCGTGCAGCACAGCCTGAAGGTCGTGGTCTTCGGCGTACTCGGCTTTGCCTTCGGGTCGTGGCTTTGGGTGGTGATAGCGTTGAGCCTTGCGGGATTGCTCGGCACCCTGATCGGACGGATCGCGCTTGGCCGGATGAGCGACGGCGGCTTTCGCCGCGCGCTCGACGTGCTCCTGGTGCTCATCGCCTTGCGCCTGATCTGGTCGGCCTTGACCGGCTAGGGGCGGGCAAGCCGCGCTATGCGCCGTCCGGTCGAGGTCGTCGCACAGAATTGGGCCGGAGCGGTCGTGTAGGGCAAATTCGAACTTGTCTCAGGCAGGACAACCGCACCGCCCCTTATGCCGCGCTGAGACCGCGCCGTCCCCATTCCGCACCAACCTTACGCCATCCGGCGAGAGATGCAGCGCGGGTGGCTTGAAGAAGTGTCGGCTCGAGGGGCTGCGTTCCCGGTTGAAATGGTTCGAGACGGAGGCGTGGACAGCGGCGAATTTCTGCGGGCTTCGCCTCCGCCGGAACCGGAGCATCGCCCGCTCGCGTCGCGAAAATGGCATCTGTTCCCCTTTTGTGACAGGATCAACCGTCCGCGTCCAGGTAGCGGCTGCCGGTCGGCCGCAGCGCATCATCGAACTCGTAAAGAAGTGGCACTCCGGTCGGGATCTCGAGCCCCGGGATCTCGTCGTCGGGAATGCCGTCGAGGTGCTTGACGATCCCGCGCATGCTGTTGCCATGCGCGACGACCAGCGGTGTGCGCCCTGCCATCAGTGCCGGTTCGATCCGCATCCGCCAGTAGGGCAGCATGCGCGCGATGCAGTCCTGCAGGCTTTCCGCGCGCGGCAACTCGGCGTCGGGGAGGCCGGCATACCTGCGCTCGTGACCGGGAAAGCGCGCGTCCTCCTCGTCGAGGGCGGGTGGCCTCGTCGCGAAGCTGCGGCGCCATTCGTGCACCTGTTCCTCGCCGACCTCGCTGCGTTTCTCGTCCTTGTTCTCGCCCTGAAGCGCCCCGTAATGGCGTTCGTTCAGGCGCCAGTGCCGTTCGACATGCATGTACATGAGGTCAAGCTCGTCGAGGACAATCCAGAGCGTACGGATCGCACGCTTCTGCACCGACGTCAGACAGAGGTCGAATTCGATCCCGTCGCGGGCGATCAGCTTCGCGGCCTTGCGCGCCTCCTCGATGCCGCCGGCGCTGAGATCGACATCGGTCCAGCCGGTAAAACGGTTGTCGCGGTTCCACAGGCTCTCGCCATGGCGCAGTAAGACCAGTCGCGGCATTCGGGCACCCCGCTTGCGCTGTCTGCAATGCGTCGGCCGCCCTTCGCGGCCGCGCATTTCTCCATGACCAACGTCGCGACCCTCGGTTCGGGTTCAACGGACGCGGAACTCGTTTTCATGACACGGGTTGAACCTTCTGGGACGGACTGAATCTCGTGGGACGGGCGCTGGCCAGCGCCGGCGAAGCGGGATCAACTCCGGCGAATTGGACGGAGATACAGGAATGGACGGATCTGCCGGCCAGAGCGGTGACGGCATCAAGGCGGTCATCTTCGACATGGACGGTGTCCTGACCGACACGGCCGATGCGCACTTCGCTGCGTGGAAGCAGGTCTTCCACGAGTTCCTTCAGGGACACGGGGATGATGCGGTCTTCTCACGGGACGACTACCTCGACCATGTCGACGGTATTCCGCGCTACGAGGGCGTGCGCCAGTTCCTCAGGTCGCGCGGGATCGAACTGCCCGAGGGCGACGATGACGACGAGGGTCTGGAGTCGGTGCGGGGCCTTGGCAACCGAAAGAACCGGCACTTCCGCGACTGGCTGGAAGCAAACCGGGTGCCGGTCTTCGACGACGCTGTCGAACTCATCGACGGCCTCAAGAAAGCGGGCACCAGCGTCGCCGTCTTCTCGGCCAGCCGCAACGCGTTGGAGGTGCTGGAAAGTGCCGGCATCGCGCAGTTCTTCGACGCCACGGTCAGCGGCACGGAGGCGCAGGACCTAGACCTCGCGCCCAAGCCGGCGCCGGACCAGCTGGAGGAGGCCGCGCGGCGGCTCGGCTGCGCACCGGCGGAGACCGCGGTGGTCGAGGATGCCGTCGCCGGTGTGCGGGCAGGCGCAGCCGGACGCTTTGGCCTGGTGATTGGCGTGGACCGGCAGGACGATGCGGGCCAGCATCGTCACGCGCTGCGGTCGAACGGGGCCGACCTTGTCACGCGCGACCTGCGACGGTTGTGTTTGCCCGAGGGTCCCGGGCTCAGGACGCTGGACCGGCTCCCGCTGATCTGGGACCGGCTGGACGAGGTCCGGGAACGTCTGAGATCGCGGCCGCCCTCCGTCTTCCTCGACTACGACGGCACCCTTTCGGCCATCGTCGCTGACTACAAGGACGCAACGATCCCGGAGGAAACCCGCACCGCGGTCGCCCGCCTGGCCAGGCGTTTCCCGGTCGCCGTCATCAGCGGCCGCGACCTCGCGGACGTGCGCGAGCGCGTCGCCCTTGACGAGGTCATCTATGCCGGCAGCCACGGCTTCGACATTGCCGGGCCCGACGGCCTCGAGGAACGCCCCGACGAGGCCGAGGGTTTTCTGCGCCCCATCAAGGAGGTCGATGCCGAACTGCGCGACGCGCTTTCGGGCATCGAGGGGGCCGACGTGGAACGCAAGACCTTTTCGGTCGCGGTGCACTATCGCCGCGTTGCCGACACGGCAGTCGCAGCGATCGAGGACACGGTGGACAGGATCGTCGGCCGCCACGAAAAGCTGCGCAAGAGCCGCGGAAAGAAGGTCTTCGAGATCCAGCCGCGCGCCGACTGGGACAAGGGGCGGGCCGTCGAATGGCTCCGGGCCCACACGAGGCTGGGCGACGGCGACGCTCTGCCGATCTATCTCGGCGACGATCTCACCGACGAAGACGCGTTCAGCGCCTTGGGCAGCGTTGGCCTCTGCATCGCCGTCCGAGGCGACAGTCGCGCCACACTGGCAGACTACGCGCTGGCTGATCCCGAGGACGTGCGCCGTTTCGTCGAATGGCTGGCAGGGTTGGATATGGGGGAACCATGACCGAGTGGCATCTAGCGTATTCCGGCTACGATCCCGGATCCGAGGGCCTGCGCGAGACGCTTTGCGCGCTCGGCAACGGCTACATCGTATCGCGCGCAACGGCGCCGAACGCCCATGCGGACGAAGTGCATTATCCCGGCACCTACCTCGCCGGCGGCTACGATCGGCTGACCTCCGAGATCGCCGACCACCGGATCGAGAACGAAGATCTCGTCAACATTCCGAACTGGCTGCCGCTGACAATGCGGATAGACGATGGCGACTGGCTGCGCCCGGACGATGTCGAATATCTCGACTACGGTCAGGAGTTGGACCTGAAGAACAACGTGCTGACCCGCAGCCTGCGCTTTCGTGACGCTGAAGGACGGGTGACGCGATGGGATGAGCGGCGGATCCTGTCCATGCACGACCCGCATCTCGCCGCGCTCTTGGTGACAGTGACACCCGAGAACTGGTCGGGAAGCATGCAACTGCGTGCCGGGCTGGACGGGAGCGTCATAAACTGGGGCGTGGCGCGTTACCGCGATCTCGCGAGCCGTCATCTTGAGACGCTGCATACCGGGCGCGAGGATGGCGGTGTTCTCGCCCTGCGCTCCCGGTTTGTTCAGGCGCGGCGGGAGGTGGCGCTGGCGGCTCGGACCTCGGTCGTGATCGACGGCGGCCACGTCCCTGCTGCACGCTCCGCGATCCTGCCCGATATCGTCGAGGAGGAATTCGATCTCGAGGCGAAAGAGGGACGCCCGATCACCGTCGAGAAGATCGCGGCCTATTTCGACAGCCGCGACGCCGGCATCACCGAGCCCCTCCACGAGGCGGTGAATCATGTCCGCCACGCCCATGATTTCCGCTCCTTGGAAGAAGAGCATTCACGCGCCTGGCATCACCTATGGGAGCAATTCGACATTTGCCTCGACGGCACCGACAGCGACGCACAGCTGAAACTGCGCCTGCATATCCTCCACCTTCTGCAGACTGCGTCCATCCATTCGGTCAACATGGATGTCGGCATCCCGCCCCGCGGCTGGCACGGCGAGGCGTATCGCGGCCATGTCATGTGGGACGAGTTGTTCATCTTCCCCTACCTGACGCTCCGCATGCCCGTGCTGACCCGCGCGCTCCTGCGTTACCGGTATCATCGCCTGGACGAGGCCCGGCGCGCGGCCCGCGAGGCGGGCTGCAAGGGCGCGATGTTTCCATGGCAAAGCGGCTCCAACGGGCGGGAGGAAAGCCAGCGCATCCACCTCAACCCGCGGTCCGGCCGCTGGATTCCCGACAATTCCTGGCGCCAGCGGCATATCGGGGCGGCCATCGCCTACAATGTCTGGGAATACGTCCAGGCCACCGACGACCGCGATTTCCTGCGCGATTACGGCGCGGAACTGTTCTGCGAGATCGCGCGGTATTTTGCGAGCATCGCCGAGAAGCGGTCGGACGGGCGCTATGGCATCTGCGGAGTGATGGGCCCAGACGAGTTCCATACCGCCTATCCCGGTGCCGATCCCAGCACCGACGGCGGGCTGGACAACAATGCCTACATGAACTTCATGACTTCGTGGGTCCTGTCGCGCGCCGACGACGTGCTGGAACTGATCCCGGCGGACGAGCGGCGGCGCCTGTGCGAGAAGATCGGCCTCGGGGCCGAGGAAATGGCGCACTGGGAAGACGTGAGCTGCAAGCTCTTCATTCCCTTCCATGACGACGGGATCATCAGCCAGTTCGAGGGATACGAAGAACTCACGGAATTCGATTGGGACGGCTACCGGGAAAAATACGGCAACCTGCAGCGCCTCGACCGCATCCTCGAATCCGAAGGGGAAGATCCCAACGCGTACAAGGTTTCCAAGCAGGCCGACACGCTGATGATCTTCTACCTCTTCAGCAGCGACGAGATCGGTCACATCTTCGATCGTCTCGGCTATGCCTTCGACCCGGACATGATCCTGCGCAACATCCAGTACTACATGCGGCGCACCTCCCATGGCTCGACATTGAGCTGGGTCGCGCATGCCTGGGTGCTGGCCCGTGCCGACCGGCAGCGGTCGTGGCAACTGGCGCTCAAGGCGCTGGACGCGGATATCGCCGACATCCAGGGCGGTACGACGAAGGAAGGTATCCATCTGGGCGCAATGGCCGGGACGGTGGACCTGATGCAGCGCTGCTACACGGGCATCGAGCTCCGGGCTGGGGCGCTGATTTTCAACCCGCGCCTGCCCGCGGAAGTCGATCGGCTTCGCTCGACGGTCCGGTTCCGCCGACAGATCCTCGATTTCGAGATCACGCAGGACGAACTGATCCTGACAAGCCGCCCGATGACGGCATATCCGGTCACGATCTCCTACCGCGGCCAGATGCGGGAGATGAGCCCCGGCCAGTCGTACACATTCCGGCTGATCCCGGAAATCAAGCCCGACCGCTTCGAGCGGGAGCGCGAACAGGAGCGGATCCGGGCGGAACGGCAGGAGCGTTTCGACAAGGCGGCGGGCTGAGGCGATAGAGGTGTTTGGGAACGAAGGGGGCGCTGCCCCCTCGGCCTTGGGCCTCACCCCCGGAGTTTTTCCGCCAGGATGAAGGCACGACGGGCCAGTCGCGCTTGCCTCCGGTCAGGAGCCTGCGGACGACGCTGAGCTTGGCGACCTTCCCGCGACGAGCGGCACGAAGCTTCCGACCGCGATCGAAAATGAGACCTCGGCGCTCGGCGGTGCGGTGCCGAGCGCCGGGCTCGGGCCTGACAGGTAGGGGTCAGCAAGACGCCGATGGCCAACATGATCCACGCATGCCTGAGCGGCAGCGGCGCGTTGATCATCGCGACGAGCGAGACGGCAACGTCGCTCTACCGGCACCAGTCATGTCCATGTGGTCGAACCCGGTAGAGCGGATGGCGATGAACTTTAGGCCGCGGAATTTGGCCAGGACGTCACGGAAGTGATCGGATCGGGCGACGGCCGAGATCATGTCCGCATCGTCGTGCTTTTCTGCAATGCCCGCGTCGAGCGGGCCGTCACAAACACGAGGTCGTTCTCATCTTCGAGCTTCTCGAACGTTTCGCACGCCCATGATTGGACGTCGAAGATGAGGATTCTCATTCGCCGCTCTCCTGATCCATTCGGCGTTCCGCCTCGGCGATCTGCTGTTTCACCTGCAGGAAACTGTCCGGGCTGACCGAGATCGAGCCAATGCCATGCCGGACGAGAAACTGCGCGAATTCCGGGTGGTCGCTCGGCGCCTGCCCGCAGATGCCGGAATGAACGCCTGCCTGGTTCGCCTTTGCCAACAGTTCGGCGATGGCGATCTTGACCGCGTCGTCGCGCTCGTCGAAGAGGCGCCGGAGCCGCTCGCTGTCTCGATCCACGCCGAGGACGAGTTGCGTCAGGTCGTTCGAGCCGATGGAGAAGCCGTCGAAACGCTTGGCAAAGCGCTCCGCGAGGAACACGTTGGACGGGATTTCGGCCATCATGTAGACCGACAGGCCCGCCTTTCCCCGCATCAACCCCTCGGCGGCCAGCGCTTCGAGCACGCGGTCGGCCTCTTCCGGTGTCCGGCAGAACGGGATCATCAGGACGACGTTGGACAGCCCGATTTCCTCCCGCGCCCGGCGCAGCGCCCGGCACTCCAGGGCGAAACCCTCGCGGTAGTCTTCGTCGTAGTAGCGCGATGCGCCGCGCCAGCCGAGCATCGGGTTTTCCTCCTTTGGCTCGAAGGCGGCGCCGCCGATCAGCTCGGCGTATTCGTTGGTCTTGAAGTCGCTCATCCGCACCACGACCGGGTTCGGGTGATGCGCCGAGGCGATGCGGGCGATGCCGCGGGCGAGCGTGTCGATGAAATACTCGGTCTTGTCGTCGTAGGCGCGGGTCAGCGCGTCGATCTGCTTCTTCGCCTGCTTGTCCTCCAACTCGTCGTAGCGGACGAGCGCCATGGGATGGATGCGGATCAGGTTGTTGATGATGAACTCCATTCGCGCGAGCCCGACGCCATCGGTTGGCAGGCGCCACCAGCGATAGGCGGCGGCCGGGTTGGCGAGGTTCACCATGACCTCCGTGCGCGTCTCCGGCACATCGTCGAGCGCGACCTCTCGCGTCTCGAAGTCGAGGACGCCGGCATAGACGACGCCCTCGTCGCCTTCCGCGCAGGAAACCGTTACATCCTGCCCGTCCTCGAGGACCGAGGTCGCATCGCCCGTACCGACGATCGCCGTCAGGCCCATCTCGCGGCTGACGATGGCCGCATGGCTCGTGCGGCCGCCGTGGTCCGTCACGATTGCCGAGGCCTTCTTCATGATCGGCACCCAGTCGGGATCAGTCATGCCGGTCACCAGCACCGCACCATCCTCGAAACGGTCGATCTCGCCGGGGCTTTCGAGCCGCAGAACCTTGCCGGACGAGATGGAGTCGCCGATGGCCAGCCCGCCCGTGAGCTTCTCGCTCGTCTCGTTCAGGCGGTAGGACTTCAGCGTGTCGGCCTCCTTCTGGGATTGCACCGTCTCCGGACGGGCTTGCACGATGAAAAGCTCGTCCGTCTCGCCGTCCTTGGCCCATTCCATGTCCATCGCCTGTCCGTAATGCGCCTCGATGGCCGCGGCCCAGCGGGCGAGTTGCAGGATTTCGTCGTCGGTCAGGACAAAGCGCGCGCGCTCGTCCTGCTTCGTGTCGACCAGCTTGGTCTCGGACTTCCCGCCGCCGTAGACCATCTTCTGATCCTTGCCGCCGAGATGCTTCGACACGATGGGACGAAGCTGGGGGTCCTCAAGCAAAGGCTTGAAAACGTGGTATTCGTCGGGGTCGACCATCCCCTGCACCACCGTCTCGCCCAGTCCCCACGAGCCGGTAATCAGCACCGAGCGCGGGAAGCCGGTCTCGGTATCGATGGAGAACATCACGCCGGAGCCTGCGAGATCCGAACGCGCCATCTGCTGCACGCCCGCCGAGAGCGCGATGCCCATGTGGTCGAAGCCGTTCTCCTCCCGGTAGGCAATGGCCCGGTCGGTGAAGAGCGAGGCGAAGCAACGTTTCACCGCGTCGAGAAGCGCCGCCTCGCCCCGGATGTTGAGGAAGGTCTCCAGCTGTCCGGCGAAGCTTGCCTCGGGCAGGTCCTCGGCGGTGGCGGAACTGCGTACGGCCACGTCGAGATCCTCGCGCTCCAGTCGCGCGGCGAGACCGTCGTAGGCCTGCCGGATCGCCTCGGCCACAGGGGCGGGCATCTCGCCGGCCAGGATGCGTTTTCGCACCGCGTCTGCGACCTTCGACAGGTTGGTGCCGTCGCTCTTCAGTTTGTCGAGATCGTCGGAGATCTTCTGCCGCAGATCGTTCTCGTCGACGAAGCGCCAATAGGCCGCCGCCGTTGTCGCGAAGCCCGCCGGCACGCGGACGCCCACATCACGAAGCGCTCGGATCATCTCTCCGAGCGAGGCGTTCTTGCCCCCGACGATCCCGCCGTCCTGCCGCTCTAGATCAGCGAGGTCGCGCACATAGACCGTATCGGTGCTCATGATGTCTTCTCCTTGTTCTGTCGGCCGGACGAACGTTCGCCCCGATGCGATCCTTTCCGCGCTCGACGCTTCTCGCGAACTCGGCACGCCGGGCGTCGTCGCCGAAGCGCTACGACTACGGCCGCGCCCTCCACATTGCCGATGGCGCGCGAGACGCCGCCCGCGATCAGCAGAATTCGGTTCAACGGGTCGCGGAACATCGGAGGAACGTCCGCAACATCGTGTAACACTGGCGTTCAGGCAGTTTGTCCGATCCGAATTCCTCTTGCCGCCAATGGGCCTCGCGGCCGCCTATTACCTTGCCTCGGGTCGCTGCCGAGATCGCCGACCGCCGGCTCGGCGGCCTGCACGCCATCGCTCCTCCGACTGGACGACGCTCAGCCGGGAGCGTTGAGGCTGCGGTTCCGTCGCACCGCCTCGCGCACCATCTGCGCCGCGTAGCCCCACTCGTTGTCGTACCACGCCATGACCTTGACGAGCGTTCCGCCGACCACCTGTGTAAGCGTCAGGTCGACGAGTGCTCCATGCGGGTCGCGGATGATGTCGGACGAGACGATCGGATCCCGCGTCACGCCCAAAACGCCGCCATAGCGTTCGCTGCGCGCCTCCTCTTCGAGGATCGCGTTCACCTCCTGCACACCGGTCTCGCGTTGCGTGACGATGGTGATGTCGGAAATCGAACCCACGGGCACCGGGCCGCGAATGGCCACGCCGTCGAACCGGCCTTGATATTGAGGTAGCGCCTTGGTTGTGGCCTTTGCCGCCCCAGTCGTCGTCGGCACGAAATTCGCCGCCCCCGCACGGCCCCGCCGCCACTTGCCGGCCGGTCCATCCACGAGCTCCTGAGACGCCGTGTAGGCGTGAACCGTCGTCATCAGCGCCTTGTCGATCCCTATGCGTCGTCCGATCACCTCGATCACCGGAGCGATGCAGTTGGTCGTGCAGCTCGCCGTCGATATGATGGGTTCCCCATCGGCCTCGTTGACGCCGTGAACGACGAACGGCACCTCCTCGTCGCCCTTCGCGGGCGCGGACAGGATCACCGTCTTCGCACCGGCTTCGATGTGCTTCTGCAGGTCCGGCCTTTTCGTGAAGACACCCGTGCACTCGAACACAAGGTCCACCTCCATTTCGCGCCAGGGAAGCGAGGCCGGATCCTTCTCGTTCAAGACACGGCAGATTCTGTCGCCGACCTTCAGGCCACCCGCCTCGGCGCGAACCTCCTCGGGGTGGCGTCCGTAGACGGTATCGTACCTGAGCAGGTAGGCGAGGTTGTCGGCCGGCACGACGTCGTTCACCGCGACCAGTTCGAACTCGGGCGACTCTTGGAGGATTTTCAACGTGGCCCGGCCAATCCGGCCGAGACCATTGATGGCGACGCGTGCGGTCATCTCTGGTATCTCCGTCTGTTAGGGCGTCGGGTCGTTCAACGGCCCGTGCAATGGATGGTCCGGCACACCGCCCGCCTATCCGGACGGGCCGAAATCGCGCGGTTCGAACAAGGTGAGTTTCTCGACTTTGTCGGGGAGGCCAGCGTTTCGATCGTGACCCGCTCCGTTCCGAACCGAAAGACGCCGAAGGGAACGACGACGCCCGATCCTCCGAGGCCGGCAGGTCGCCACAACCAGGTGACGGCTGCGCGAGGCAGATGCCAAAGGCTGGAAATTCGCATTGCGGCCTCCCGTGGCGAGGCGGGTTTTTATTGCCCAAGTCTGAATGCTCAACGAAATGAACTTCCAATGGTTCCGAGCGGGTCTCAGGAATGAAGCTGCAACGGCTCCCTCCCGGGAAGCGGCTCTCCCGACAACCATTGGAGGAGCGCCCGGCCGGCCATGGCGGCCGGCGTAGGTGAGCAAATGCAGAAATCGGTGCTTCTTCTCCGCCCCCGCGACGCTCACGAGGCCGTCGGTCTGCGTCTGTTCGCCAATCGCCGCCGCCTGAAAATGCGTGCCCTGCTGGAAGGGATCGAACTCGGCCGCTCCCATCGGGCCGTTCCGAACCACCGCACCCCGGTTCGGGATCAGGTGGTGTCAGACGACCTCGAACCAGTCTCAGCTGGGAAAGTGACACTGCACCCTATGCCGCGCAGAGGCCGCCCATTCGTCGAGAGCGGTGGCGCGACGCAAGGGAGCGGTCCTACCCGGGACGAACGCGGGCCATCATGGCGTGGTGAGTTGACGCTGGAGACGACCTCGGCCCGGGTGCGCTGCCAGCCAGTGAGGCGCAACGCCGGGAGCGTGCTGAAAGGTCCCCTCGAACCAAAGTGGCGCGCTTGCGGCACATAGGTTGGAACCTTCGACCCGCGATGGCGTTTTCCCCGCACTGGGTAAGGGTGAGGCGATGCCACAAATGAATTACTACGAACTGATCGGGTTCCAGTCGGACCATCCCAAGCCACACCACGGTCCGCCCGAAACCCCCCGTCTCGATGATGTCATCCTGTTTCTCAACTTCGACGGTACCCTCGTGGATATCGTGGACTTCCCCGATCCGGTCTCGGTTCCGTCGGCAACGAGAAAGCTCCTGAACGACCTGCATGCGATGCCCGGCTGCGAAACTGTGCTGCTCTCCGGCCGAAGCATGCGAGATCTCGTAGGGTTCTTTCCCGATTTCCAAGGGACCATCGTCGGCTCGCACGGCGCCGAGCAGCGCATCGACGGAAAGCTCTGGCAGCATCCCGCCAAGGACAGCCTCGAGCTCGCGAGGATTGTCCAGATGGTCCACGGTTGGGCCGACAGCGAGCCGGAAGTTCTGGTCGAGGAAAAGCCGTGTTCGGTCGTGCAGCATTTCAACCGGGCGCCCGACCGAATGGCCGAGGCCTTGAACTTCATGGAATGCATCGCGGCGCATTTCGACGGGTTCATGCTGCACCGCGTGAAGCTGAAGATGGCTGCGGAGATATTGCCCGAGAACGTGTCGAAGCGCAGCGCTGTCGAGGCGCTGATGCAGCGGTGGCCCTCGCACATGCCGATCGCATTCGGCGACGATCTGGGAGACGAAGAGGTGTTCGAGGCGGTCAACCGTTCCGGCGGACAGTCGATCAGGGTCGGAAATGGCGAGACTTACGCGATGTTCCGGCTCGCCGATCCGGGCGCGGTGCGGGACACCCTGCGTGGCTGGCTCGAAAGCGCGGACTGATGGCGGGCCGGCTCTTTGCCATTTCGGGCCGTATTCCGACCGGCGCGCTTGCCTCCGGTGGTCTTGTCGCGGCCATTCTTGACCCTCTGAACGAACGCGACTGTCTGAGAAGGACTTCGGCAGACCAATTGAAACCAGTCTCAACTGGGACAGAGAAGCTGCGCCGTTCCGTCCCGCTTGTTTGTGACGAAGCTCTTCAGGATCTCGCCCTCTTGATCCACGGCCCGCCGGAGATGAAGGCGCCCTCTGTCGATCTTCACGACGATCTCGTCGAGGCCTTCGCGAACGGCCGGATTTCACCCGTTCGACGCGCCGCTTCCGGATCTCCGCAGCAAACATCGGACCGAACCTGTACCGCCAACTGCAAACCGCTTCATGGCTGAGTTCGACGCCCCGCGCGTACCGCAGGCCTTCGACATTCCGCAACGAGAGCGGGAACCAGACATAAAGAACCAGCGCCAGGTGGATGATCTCGGGGCTGCTGTGACATCCCTTGAACCGGTCAGGTTCGGTCAAGGTCCGACGATACGAGACCGCCCTGTCCCGCCTGAACCGGGATACTTCTGAGAACACCCGAACAAAGGCTCGGTGTCGAGATCGTCCCAGAGCTGGGGCGCGACCAACTCCCGTTCATTGCCAGAAATAAATGGAACCCGGAGCGTCGCAAGTCCGTTTGGTACGCAAGGACGTTTCCCGTGACGTGCCGGGCCGCGTGGGGGACGAAAACGAGACGACGGGGGCCGGCGGCCATGAAATCCGGAGAGAAGAACAGTGATCTTGAGAAAATGGCGGAAAGGCGCCTCGTGATCGAGGCGCCTGCGCCCGTGGTCGACTGCGGCCGCTTCGCTGCGAAAGCTGTCGCCGGCTCTCCGATCAAGGTCTCTGCCGACATATTTGTCGACGGACACGAGGTTATCTCGGCCTCCGTCGCCGTGGCGGACCGCGCCAGCGTTCCGATGCGCCGCGTCGACAACGACCGCTGGGTCGCCGACGTCACCTTCGAAACCATCGGCCCCTCGCATTTCACCATTTCGGCCTGGCGCGATCTTTGGGGGACGTGGCGCCGCGACGTGAAGAAGAAACTCGACGCGGGCCAGACCGTGAGCGTCGAGTTGCAGGAACTCGTTCAGATGCTGTCTTCCATGAAGGCACTGCGCGGGGATGGAACGGGGCTGAAAGCCGTCAAAAAGGCCGCGAAGGAAGCAGACCTCGCGACCCTGCTCGATCCCGGCACGGACGAATTGATGGCGCGCATCGGACCGCGCGTGAACGAGACGACGACCGATCCGCTACCGATGTGGGTCGACCGTGACCGGGCCGCTTTCTCCGCATGGTATGAGCTATTCCCCCGCTCGCTCGGCGACCCAGGCCGGCACGGCACCTTCAGGGACGTAATCGACCACCTCGATTACGTGGCAGATCTGGGTTTCGACGTGCTCTACTTTCCGCCCATTCATCCGATCGGCACGACCAACCGGAAAGGCAAGAACAACGCGTTGCGTGCTGCGCCGGATGACGTCGGGTCCCCGTACGCAATCGGTTCGCCCGACGGCGGGATGGACGCGGTGCACCCCGAACTGGGCACCCTCGATGATTTTGACAGGCTTCGCGAGGCGGCCAGGAAGAAGGGCCTGGAGATCGCGCTCGACATCGCGCTCAACGCGTCGCCCGATCATCCATGGCTGAAAGAGCATCCCGAATGGTTCGAGCACCGGCCGGACGGCACCATCAAGTACGCCGAGAACCCGCCGAAGAAATACGAAGATATCGTAAATTTCCGCTACTACGACGGCGAGGCGCCGAACATTCCGTTCTGGATGGCGATCCGCGATCTCTTCCTGTTCTGGATCGATCACGGCGTGACGATATTCCGTGTCGACAACCCGCACACCAAGCCGTTTCCGTTTTGGGAGTGGATCATCGCGGAGGTGCGCCGGACCTGCCCGGGGGCGATCTTCCTCAGCGAAGCATTCACGCGGCCCAAGTTGATGAAGCGGCTCGCGAAGATCGGCTTCAACCAGAGCTACACCTACTACACTTGGCGCAACACCAAGGAAGAACTAGCCGACTACGTCACCGAACTGTCGACCGAAGAATGCCGGCACTACATGCGGCCGAATTTCTTCACCAACACCCCGGACATCAACCCGTCCTTCAACCACAATTCCGGGCGCCCCGGCTTCCGCACGCGCGCGATCATGGCAGCGTCTCTGGTGGGCAACTGGGGCATGTATTCGGGGTTCGAGTTCTGCGAGGCGGAGTGGCGGCCGCCGAAAGACGAGTACCTCCATAGCGAGAAGTACGAACTCAAGCACCGGGATTTCGACGCGCCGGGCAACATCAAGGACGACGTCAGGCTGATCAACCGTATCAGAGCGGAGAACCCCGCGATGCGGGATTTCACCAATATCCGCTTCCTGCCAGTCCGTGACGACCAGGTCCTGTATTTCGGCCGCTTCGACGACAGGGCCCGCAACTACCTTCTGTTTCACGTTCTGCTCGACCCCTTCTCCGACTCGCGGTTCGGTTTCGAATTGCCCTTGTGGGAATTCGGCCTCCCCGATGACGCCTCCATCGAGGTCGAGGATGCCATCCACGGCAACCGTTTCACCTGGCACGGCAAGCACCACCTTCTGACTTTGGACCCGCACCATCGGCCCTACGCGATCTGGAAGCTTTTTCCGCCGGGGGGCGCGCAATGACAGCCGCACACAAGATGTCCACAGCAGAGGAGACGCTCCTGACGACCGAGCCGGTCGGCTCGGCGCCGGACTGGTACAAGGACGCTGTAATCTACCAGCTTCACGTCAAGGCCTTCCAGGACTCCAACGATGACGGGGTAGGCGATTTCACCGGGCTCATGCGCCGGCTCGACCACGTGCAGGAACTGGGCGCCACCGCCATCTGGATACTTCCGTTCTATCCTTCGCCACTGCGCGACGACGGCTACGACATCGCCGAATTCAAGGCGGTCAACCCCTCCTACGGAACGATGGATGACTTTGAGGCCTTCGTCGCGGAAGCGCATCGGCGCGGCCTGAAGGTAATCACCGAGCTTGTCATCAATCACACCTCCGACCAGCATCCCTGGTTTCAGCGCGCACGCAGGGCGCCGAAGGGCAGCCCCGAACGCGATTTCTATGTCTGGTCCGAAGATCCGTCGAAGTGGATGGACAAAACACGGGTGATTTTCAACGACACCCACGACAGCAACTGGTCATGGGACCCGGTGGCCGAGCAATTCTATTGGCACCGCTTCTTCGATCACCAGCCTGACCTGAATTTCGACAACCCGCAGGTTCTCGAGGCCATCCTCGACGTTATGCATTTCTGGCTCGACAAGGGGGTGGACGGGCTGAGGCTCGACGCCATCCCTTATCTCGTGGAGCGCGACGGGACCAACAACGAGAACCTGCCCGAGACCCACGACGTCCTAAAGGCAATCCGCGCCGACCTCGACCAGCACTATGAAGGGCGAATGCTGCTAGCCGAGGCGAACCAGTGGCCAGAGGACACGCGACCCTATTTCGGCAACGGCGACGAATGCCACATGGGATTTCATTTCCCGCTGATGCCGCGGATGTACATGGCCGTGGCGCAGGAAGACCGCTACCCGATAACCGATATCCTGCGACAGACGCCGCCGATCCCGGAAGGATGCCAGTGGGGCATCTTTCTCCGCAACCATGACGAACTGACGCTCGAAATGGTTACTGACCGCGAGCGGGATTACCTTTGGGACGTCTATGCCAGCGATACGCGGGCGCGGATCAACATGGGGATCCGGCGCCGGCTTGCGCCACTCCTGCAGGACGATCGGCGAAAGATCGAACTGCTCAACTCGCTGCTTTTGTCGCTGCCGGGCACGCCAATCCTCTACTACGGCGACGAGATCGCGATGGGCGATAACTATTACCTGGGAGATCGCGACGGGGTCAGGACGCCCATGCAGTGGTCGGCCGACCGGAACGCAGGCTTTTCACGCGCCAATCCGCAGGCGCTCTACTTGCCCACGATCCAGGACCCCGTCTATGGCTATCAGTCGATCAACGTCGAGGCCCAACAGCGCTCGCAATCATCGCTTTTGAACTGGATCAAGCGGATGATCGCGGTGCGCCAGCGGAAGCCGCTCTTTGGGCGCGGAGAGATCGAGCTTCTGTATCCAAGGAACCGCAAGGTCTTCTCTTATCTGCGGCGCATGGACGACGAGGCCGTCCTGTGCATCGCCAATCTTTCAAGGCAGGCGCAGGCAGCAGAAATCGATCTGTCGGAATTTGCAGGCCGCGTGCCCGTCGAAATGACGGGACAATCGGCTTTCCCGCCGGTGGGCGAGCTACCCTACCTGCTGACCCTTCCAGCCTACGGCTTCTACTGGTTCGAGCTCACGCAGGGCAAGGAAGCACCTGCGTGGCATGTGCCGCACAGCCAGATGCTGCCCGACTTCCTGACCCTCACGACGCGCGACGGGCGACTTTCGACAGCGCTGAAGGACGCAAACGTACCGCAGTTCGAGCGTCAGACGCTGGCGGAATACCTACCGCTGCAACGCTGGTTCGCGACCAAGGACCACCGGATCAAAGACGTCACGCTTAGCAAGCTCTCGGAGCTTTCCGACGGTCAGCACCTTCTGTCGGTCGTGAACGTGAAGTCGTCAGGCGCCGATCTGCAGCAGTATTTCCTGCCGCTGTCCATCGAGTGGGGGGAGGACGCCCTTACCATGGGCCCGCGACTGCCGGCGACGCTTGCCAAGGTCCGACGCGCGAACCGTGTGGGCGCAATCGTGGACGCGGCGGTGGATGAAGATTTTGCCGTCACGATGCTCGACGAACTCAAATCCGGCGATACCCTCGCGGACGGAGATGGGCGGATCGAGTTCCGGCCCGCGGAGGCGCTCGGCACCATCGAAGAACCCGGCGAACCGCGGCTGCTTTCGGCAGAGCAATCCAACACCTCGATCGCGTTCAGCGACACACTGATCCTGAAGCTCTTCCGGCGGCTGCAGAAGGGGATTCAGCCCGATATCGAGGTGGCGCGCTTCCTGAGCGAGGAAACGGACTTCGAGGCGAGCCCCACCCTTCTGGGCACGATCGACTGGATCGACGGCGACGGGACCACAACGACGCTGGCCGCCGCATCGGAGTTCATCCCCAACCAGGGTGACGGTTGGCACTACGTCACAGAGGCGCTCGAACTCGACATGGAGCGTCAGGACATGACCGGCGACCTCGCATTAGCGCCGGAGGACGGGACCATGCTCGGTGGCCCGCTCGATCTCGGGAGGGTGCTCGGCAAGCGCACTGCGGAACTCCATCGCGCGTTGGCAAGCGGAAAGGACGGCACGGCCTTCGCGCCGGAAAGCCTGACCCAAGGCGACGTTACGCAACTTGCCGAAGGTGTCGCCGGCGAACTCGACACGGTGCTTGACCACCTGGACGCCAGCCTCGGCGAGCTAAAGGTAAATCATCGCGCGCTTGCCGAGGAATTGCTGCGACGGCGCAACCGGCTCCAGGAGCGACTGCGGACCGTTTGCGCGCTGAGGCCGTCTGGCAGCAAGTCGCGGGTTCATGGCGACTTTCACCTCGGGCAGGTCCTTGTCGCCCAGTCCGACGTCGTGATCATCGATTTCGAGGGCGAACCGACCCGGAGCCTCGTGGAACGGACCGCGAAGACATCACCGCTCCGCGACGTGGCCGGAATGCTGCGGAGTTTCGACTATGCGCTTTGGTCGACGGTACGTCGGCGCGTCGAGCTTGGCGCCGACCCCGCGCAGACGCTTGTCGGCATCGAGGGCTGGCGGCAGACGACGCAGGGCGCATTCCTGTCGGCCTATCGCGAGACCATCGGCGGATCCCGAGGACATCCGGCGTCGACGGATTTCGAGAACGCCCTGCTCGATCTCTTCCTGATCCAGAAGGCCGGCTACGAGGTCGCCTATGAGCTCGCGATGCGCCCGGACTGGATCGATATCCCCGTCCGCGGGCTACTAGAACTCACCGAGAAAAACGGGAGATCAGCTTGAACGACACCGCCACCCTCCCCAAGACCGCGCCTTCGCCGCATGAGATCGAAGCGATCCTGCGCGGTCAGCACGGCGACCCGTTCGCCATCCTCGGCATGCATCGCGAGGCAGAGACCGGCTTGGTGACGCTGAACGTCTTCCGGCCCGACGCGACCGAGGTCACGGCGCTCGACGCCAAAGGCAAGGGTATTGCGACGCTGGACAGGATCGGACGGGAGGGGTTTTTCCACGCATGTTTCAATCGTCGGAAAAAACCGTTCGCCTATCGCCTGCGCTGCCGCAACGCCACCGGGCACGAATGGGAGCTCGACGACCCCTTCAGCTTCGGTTCCGTGCTCGGGGAGATGGACGAATACCTGATCGGTGAAGGGCGCCATGAGGAGCTGTACCGCCGGCTTGGCGCCCATCCGAAGACCCATGAGGGCGTCGAGGGTACTGCTCTCACTTTGTGGGCTCGCAACGCGCGGCGCGTCTCGGTGGTCGGACATTTCAATGCCTGGGACGGGAGGCGTCACCCGATGCGCCGGCGCGGAGCGACGGGTGTGTGGGAGATCTTCCTTCCGGGGATCGCTCCGGGGGAGATCTACAAGTACGAAATCCTCGGCGCCTACGGGCACGTTCAACCGCTGAAAGCCGACCCGGTGGGTTTCGCCGCCGAGGTGCCGCCCGAGACGGCTTCGGTCGTCAACGGCATGGTGCGCTACGAATGGACCGACGAGGGTTGGATGGCGGCCCGACCTGCCGATCAGCGTAGCGCCCCGATCTCGATCTACGAGGTCCACCTCGGAAGCTGGCGGCGCGGCCTTGGCGGCGAGACGCTGGACTATGCGACGCTGGCCGACCAGCTTGTCGATTACGTGACCGAGATGGGCTTCACCCATGTAGAGTTCCTGCCGGTGACGGAACACCCGTTCTCAGGATCTTGGGGCTATCAGCCTATTGGGATGTTCGCGCCCACGTCACGGTTCGGCAAACCCGACGAGTTTGCCCGGCTTGTGGACCGACTTCACAACGCGGATATCGGCGTCATCGTGGACTGGGTGCCAGCGCATTTTCCCTCCGACGCGCATGGCCTAAGCCAGTTCGACGGCACCGCGCTTTACGAGCACGCCGACCCGCGACAAGGCTTTCACAAGGACTGGAAAACACTGATCTACAACTTCGGGCGCCGGGAGGTCGCGAACTTTCTACGCGCCTCGGCGATCTACTGGCTGAAGGAATACCATATCGACGCGCTCAGGGTCGATGCGGTGGCCTCGCTTCTCTATCTCGACTACTCGCGCGACGAGGGCGAATGGATTCCGAACCGGTATGGCGGGCGCGAGAACCTCGAAGCGATCGAGTTCCTCAGGGGCGTCAACGAAACCAGCAGCGACTATGCGCCTGGAAGCCTGACGATCGCCGAGGAATCGACCGCCTGGCCTGGTGTCAGCCGCCCCGTATCGGAGGACGGCCTCGGTTTCGACTTCAAGTGGAACATGGGCTGGATGCACGACACGCTGAGCTACATGAGCAACGAGCCGGTACACCGGAAATATCATCATGGTGAGATGACCTTCGGCCTGATTTACGCGTTCTCCGAGAATTTCGTTCTCCCGCTCAGTCACGATGAGGTGGTGCACGGCAAGGGCTCTCTCCTTAACAAGATGCCGGGCGACCGCTGGCAGAAATTCGGGAACCTGCGCGCCTATTTCGGGTTCATGTGGGGGCATCCCGGCAAGAAGCTTCTCTTCATGGGCGGAGAGTTCGGGCAGGAGCGCGAGTGGAACCACGACCAGTCGCTCGACTGGCATCTGCTCGACGATGCGATGCACGACGGGGTCCGCAAGCTTGTGCGGGACCTGAATGCGCTTTACCGCGAGCATCCCGCGCTTCACCGGCTGGACTGCTCGGGCGACGGCTTCCGCTGGATCGAGGGCGGGGACACGACCAACAACGTCTTCTCGTTCCTGCGACTGTCCGATGACGGCGCGCCGCCGGTCGCTGTCGTCTGCAACATGGCGCCGGTGCGCCGGGAGGCCTATCGCATCGGCGTCCCGCAGGGCGGGACCTGGCGGGAGGTTCTCAACACCGACGCCGCGGATTACGGCGGCACGGGCGTGGCCAACGAAACGCTGCGCGCCTCGGACGAGGGGATGCACGGCCTGCCGAATTCGATCTCGCTCGTGTTGCCGCCGCTCGGGTCAATATTCCTCATTCCGGAGACACGCTGAGTGGAGGCACCTCGCATCATCACCGACCGGCGTGTGCTGGGTGGCTCGGACGTGCCCCTCGGCGCCAACTGGGATGGGTCCGGCACCAACTTCGCCCTGTTCTCGGCGCATGCGACGAAGGTCGAGCTCTGCCTCTTCGATGGCCGTGGAAGGCGCGAGATAGAGCGTGTGGAACTGCCGGAATTCACCCACCAGGTCTGGCACGGCTATCTGCCGGACGTGCGCCCCGGCCAGCTTTACGGATATCGCGTGCATGGGCCTTATGCGCCCGAGGCCGGCCACCGGTTCAACCCCAACAAGCTTCTGCTCGATCCGTATGCCCTTCAGCATCACGGCACCTTGCGCTGGCATGACGCGCTCTTCGGCTACAAGATCGGGCACCAGAAGGAGGACCTGTCCTTCGACCGGCGTGACAGCGCCTTCGTGATGCCCAAGAGCATGGTCGTCGATCCCGCGCACACATGGGGCGGCGACGTCTTTCCCGACGTGCCGTTTGGGCAAACAATCATCTATGAAGCCCATGTCGGAGGCATGACCAAGGGTCACGGCGGCATAGATGAGCCGCTGCGCGGAACGTTCGAGGGGCTCGCGGACCCGCGCGTGATCGAACATTTCGTCGACCTCGGCGTCAATGCGGTAGAGCTGCTGCCCGTTCAGGCGTTCTACGACGAAGGCTATCTGACCGACCGAGGGCTCGTGAACTGGTGGGGCTACTCGACGCTTGGCTTCTTCGCGCCCGCGCCGCGTTACCTCACACCCGAGGGCAATCTCCACGAGTTCAAGCTGATGGTCCGGCGCCTCCACGAGGCGGGCATCGAGGTTCTATTGGATGTGGTCTACAACCACACCGCCGAGGGCAACCAGATGGGCCCGACCCTGTCCTTCCGCGGCATCGACAACGCAAGCTACTACACGCTCGCCGACGATCCTCGTTACTATTTCGACACCACCGGCACGGGGAACTCGCTCAACCTCAGGAACAGCCGGGTTCTCCAGATGGTGATGGATTCCCTGCGCTACTGGGTCGAGGAGTGCCACGTCGACGGCTTCCGCTTCGATCTCGCCACGACGCTGGGGCGCGACCGCGACCACTACTCGGACAGCGCCATCTTTCTCGAAGCGGTGCGTCAGGATCCGGTTCTGGCCTCGGTGAAGCTGATTGCCGAGCCCTGGGACACGGGTCCGGGCGGCTATCAGCTGGGCAATTTTCCACCGGGCTGGGCGGAATGGAACGACCACTACCGGGACACGGTTCGCAGCTACTGGCGGGGCGACTCGGGCGTGCTGCGCGAGGTGTCGGGCGGCCTGCTTGGATCGGCGAATGTCTTCGCACATTCTGGACGCCGTCCGTGGTCGACGATCAATTTCGTCACGGCCCATGACGGGTTCACCTTGATGGACCTCGTCTCCTACAACGACAAGCATAACGAGGCCAACTGCGAGCACAACCGCGACGGGCACTCGCATAACCTGTCCTCGAACCATGGTGCGGAGGGACCGACCGACGACCCGGACATCATCGCGCTTCGCGACCGGCAGCGGCGGAACCTGATCGCGACGCTTCTCCTCAGCCAGGGGACCCCGATGATCCTGATGGGCGACGAGCGGGGGCGGACCCAGGACGGCAACAACAACGCGTACTGCCAGCCGGGTGAAATCAACTGGTTCAACTGGGAGTCCGACGACCGGCAACTCGCCTTCGAAGCCTTCATACGCGGGCTCATCGAGCTTCGGCTGTCACGCCCTCTGTTCGTCGCCGACCGGTTTCTTCACGCAGGGCCGGATGCGCGGCACAACCGCTTCGCGCGTTGGCTCCGCCCCGACGGTAACGCCATGCAACCCGGCGACTGGGAAAACGATCAAAGCCGCACCACGGGACTGCTCCTGCACGAGAGGCGGACATTCCTCCTGATGGCGTTGAATGCCAGCGATGTCGATCTCGACTTCACGCTTCCGGGCAGCGCGGAAAGGGAGTGGCTTCGGCTCGTCGATACCGCCGAAGGCTTCGCTGACCCTGAAGGTCGGGGCAGGGTCGCGGGCGGCAGCGCCCCTTTGCCTGCCCGGTCCCTGTTCCTCATAGAGTCGTGGCTCGGCCATGGCTGAGCGGCGCTACGACTGGGGCGCCGAACCGATCGGCGAAAACCACTGGCACGCCCGCATCTGGGCGCCCGAGGTGTCGTCGCTCGCCCTTCGTATCCAAGGTCAGGACATCGAGATGGTCCGGGAGAAGAACGGCTGGTACGGTCTCGAGTTCGAGGCGGCGTCCGGCATGGACTACGCGTTCGTCCTGCCGAACGGCGGCACCGTTCCCGACCCCGCCTCAAGGCGCCAGTCCGGCAGCGTCCACGACGCTTCGGTCCTGACCGGTCCGCGCCGGCCCTCCCGCTACTGCGAGCGGGCCTGGGAGGAGGCCGTGATCTGCGAGCTTCATGTCGGCACGTTCACCACAGATGGCACCTTCCGCGCGGCGGTACAGGAGTTCGGGCGGCTCGCCGATCTCGGCATCACCGCTGTCGAAATCCTTCCGGTCGCACAATTCGCGGGCCCGCGCGGCTGGGGGTATGACGGTGTCCTGCCCTATGCGCCGCATCCATCATACGGGACGCCCGACGACCTCGCTGCGCTCGTCGAGGCGGCGCACGAGGCGGGCCTCATCGCTCTCATCGATGTCGTCTACAACCACTTCGGGCCCGAGGGAAACCACCTCCACGCCTATGCCGAAAGTTTCTTCGACACCGGCAGACAGACGCCATGGGGCCCCGGGATCGACTACACGCGGGCCCCGGTGCGACGGTTCTTCATCGACAACGCCCTCTACTGGCTTGGAGAGTTCGGCTTCGACGGTCTCAGGCTCGACGCGATCGATCAGATCACCGATCCGTCCGATCCTGAGCTTCTTGTCGAAATGGCGCGGGAGTTGCGGACGCGCCTGCCGGATTGCCCGGTGCACCTCACGACAGAAGACAACCGCAACGTGACCCATCTGCACGAACGTGAGGACGGCGAGGTCGTACTGCACACAGCGGAATGGAACGACGATTTTCACAATGCTGCGCACGTCCTCGCCACCGGTGAAAGCGATGGATACTACAAAGCTTTCACCGGGGATGCCCTCGGCCTCCTTGCCCGCGCGCTCGCCGAAGGGTTCTCCTTTCAGGGCGAAGGTGAGCGCGGCGAGCCGTCGGCGCACCTTCCGCCGGCGGCCTTCATCGACTTCCTGCAGAACCACGATCAGACCGGCAATCGCGCCCATGGAGAGCGGTTGATTTCCCTGACCGACCCCGAGACGTTGAACACGCTTATCGCGATACATTTGCTGTCGCCGCACATTCCCCTCCTGTTCATGGGCGAGGAATACGACGAAACGCGGCCATTCCTTTTCTTTGCCGGCTTCGACGGCGACCTCGCGCATGCGGTGCGCGACGGACGACAGGCAGAGTTCGCGGATTTTGAAGGTTTCGGCGGGCGTGGCAGGACCGTGCCGAACCCGATCTCGCCGGAGACCTTCGAGGCATCGCGCCTCGATCAGGCGCGCCGCGAAAGCGCCGAGGGCCGCGCGGCGATGGCGCGCACGAAGCGCCTACTGGACCTGCGTCGCGCCTATATCGTTCCCCATCTCGCGGCCACCGGCGGCCATTCCGGAACGATCCTCTCCGCGCAGGACGGTGTTCTGGCCGTCGACTGGCAACTCGACACGGCGCGCCTTCAGTTGCGGGCGAACTTCGCCGATGCGCCGCGCCGGATGCCTCCGGTCTGCGGCGGCGAGATCAACCGCACGGGTGAGCTGGGGACGCCGCGCAGCGCCCAGCACTGGATCGAGATCGGATGATGGTGGCCCGCCTTGCGAAATGCGGCATGAGGCTGCCGACCGCCTGCTACCGTCTCCAGTTTCGCGCCGGCATGGATTTCGAGCGGGCTGCGGGACTGGTGCCCTACCTTTCGCGTCTCGGCATCAGCCATCTCTATGCCTCACCGCTTTTCACGGCGCAGCCCGGCTCGACCCATGGCTATGATGTCACGAACCCCAACGAGGTCGATCCGTCGATTGGGGGGCGAGCAGGGCTCGAACGGTTATCGGCGGCCCTGAAGGCGCATCACATGGGGCTCGTGCTCGACATCGTTCCGAACCATATGGCGTTTTCCGTCGCCACGCCCTGGCTGCGCGACGTTCTCCGTCATGGACGGCGGAGCGTCTATGCCAGCCATTTCGACTTGGATCCCGCCGCCGAGCGTATCCGGCTTCCGTGGCTCCCCGCTTCGTTCGAAGAGGTTCTGGCGAGCGAGGGCTTTGCGGTCGAGGATGACTCCGACGGGCCCGTCCTGTCGGCCGGGGACGTGCGGGTTCCGCTGGCGATGACACGCTCCCTCGAAGCGGCGCGGGGCGGAGCAGCGGACGCGATCCGCGCGCTACACGCCGAACAACCGTGGCGCTTGGTCCATTGGCGTACCGAGGGCGACGCGCTGAGCCACCGGCGTTTTTTCAACATAACGGGCCTCATCGGCCTGCGGCTCGACGACCCGGCGGTCTTCGAGGACACGCACCGGCTGCTGTTCGAATTGGTCGACGCGGACATCGTGAACGGCATCAGGATCGATCATATCGACGGTCTGGCGGAACCGGCCGGATATCTCGACGCCTTACGCGCCCGGGTTCCGACGACGCCGATCTGGGTCGAGAAAATCCTCTCCGGTGCGGAAACGCTACCCCAAAGCTGGCCGGTGGAGGGCACCACCGGCTATGTCGCCTCGCGCGCCTTCGCGCGACTTCTGACAGACTCCTCGGGATTACAGCATGTCGACCGGGCCTACCGGGACGCGACCGGTCGGACCGACTCCGTCGAGGATGTGATCCGCAGGGCGCGGCGGCAAGTCATGACACAAGACTTGGCTGCGGAACTCTGGACGCTGCAGACCCTGTTCTCCGAGATTGCCGCAGCCGATCCTGTCGGGGTCGAATTCGGACCCGAGACGCTGCGCGAGGCACTTCTGGCCTACATCTCGGAGTTCCCGCGCTACCGCAGCTACATGACTGCGGACACGATCACTGAAACGGATTTTACCCTGGTGCTGCGAACGTCCGAAAGGGCAGCCGCGCTGCTCCGGCATCCCGGCGCGTTGCCGTTCCTGGCCGAGGTGCTGACCCGCGCAACGCCCCAGACCGCGCGCCTGCGTGAACGCATGCAGCAGGTGACGGGCGCCGCCGTCGCCAAGAGCCACGAGGACACCGCTTTCTACCGCGAGGTCGTCCTTCTGTCGGCCAACGAGGTCGGTAGCGAGCCCGATGATGACCCGCTTGGCGTCGCGGGGTTTCACCGCGCGATGCAGCGCCGCGCCGAGCGGATGCCGCATGGCCTGACGCTTACCTCATCGCATGACACCAAACGGTCGGAGGACGCCCGGGTACGCATCGCAGCGATCACGCGGGAGCCCGACGCCTTCGAGGCATGGTTTCGCATCTGTCGGGGGTTCGCACCGGAACGGCTGGACCCGAACCTTGTGTGGTACACGGCCCAGACCTTCCTTGCGCTGGACCAAAGCGACGGCGATTTCGCCGACCGGCTCGCCGATCACGTGGTCAAGGCGCTGCGCGAGGCGAAATCCGAAACCTTCTGGACCGCGCCTGATCTCGAACTCGAGGAGACGGCGAAAAACTACGTCCGCCGCCTTGCGGCTCATTTTCCGCACCACGCGATGGAGGTCGAGACGATTTTGGAGGCCGCCGACCGGCTGACACTCATCCAGACCGCGTTGAAGCTGACCGTTCCGGGGATACCGGACGTTTACCAGGGCTGCGAGATCGCCTTCTATGCCCTGACTGACCCGGACAATCGCCGACCTGTCGATTTCTCACGCCTCCAGTCGGCCCTTGACGATGCCACGATGCTGCAGCGTCCCGTAGACCGGGAGAAGTTGCAATTGACGCGAACGCTTCTCGGCCTGCGGCAGGAGCATGCAGATCTCTTCCACTATGGCAGCTATGAACCGCTCGAGGCTCCCGCAGATCTTTGTGCATTCGAGCGTCGGCTCGACGGAGCATGTCTCACCGTTTCGCTCGCGGTCGGCTCAGACCCGGACGCTTCGGGTTTCGCGCGACGACCCGGGCGCCGCCTCTGGCCTCGGGACGCCGGCGATGGAGATGGAGATGTTGTGAGGATCTGGATGTCTGCATGAGTCTGCATCTGGTGCTGCCAGACGGATTCGAACCAGTCTCACCAAGGGCAGTATGGCTGTCCCTTATGCTGCGCAGAGACCATGCCACTCGGCGAGAGCGGCGGCGCGGTTGGCCTTGAAGAGGGGTCTGCTGGAGAGGCTGCGTTCTTCGTTGAAGTGATTTGAGACTGAGGCGAATTTCTGCAAACTTCGCATGCGCCGGAACCGGAGCATCGCCCGCTCTCGTCGTCGGAATGGCAAGGTGAATTCTCAGCTCGATTGTTGAGCCAGCGACCAGTCTCCTGTCGGTCGTCGGCGCCTAGTTCATTCAGAGTAGCGCGGTAGGACCGTAGTCTGTCCGTCACGATGACCTCGGGCTGACCATGCTTCCGCATGGCTTTCTTCAAGAATTCAAGCGTTGCCTTCTTGTCGCGGGAATTAGTCACAAAGCTTTCCAGAACCTCGCTCTCCTGATCGACGGCCCGCCACAGATAGTATCGCTCGCAGTTGATCTTCACGAACATCTCGTCGAGGTACCAACACCAGCGACTCGATTTCATTCCCTCGATGCGCCGCTTTCCGTGGTTCTTTACGACGATGCCATCAATACGAATGGATGAGAAAGGCCACACATTGCAATCGAAATTCCCATTGGGAAAGAACGTGGATGCTGCACGAATGCCCAGGTTGAGCTGGCGACAACGGGAACCGACCTGAAGATAGAAACGGTGAGTATGCCCATGAATATTGCCAAGGAGAAACCAAGAGCAAATTCAGTGTAGCTGTCGGATGGCACAAACAAAACCAGTGCAGCCATCATTTTCACATCTCCCCCGCCAAAGAGCTTCAGCGCAAAAAGCACGAAACCCAGCGCCAAGACTACAAGTGACAACAAAAAGCGAAAACCCGCCTCCTGCCACCCAAACACTGGAAGCGAGAAAACGAAAAAGAAAACCGCTGTCAGCACAAGCCAGTTGGGAATACGCAAGTACCGAAGGTCATAGTATGCCACCGCAAAAAGCAGCGGCGACAAGACGAAAAGAGGAAGTATTTGTATCACGGGTCAGGCCGCTCTTCGTTTTCAGGAAATGGAGCCGGTCGGCTCCAAAAAATGGGGTGTGGACGATCACGCGTGATGTTTTCATCCATCTCGGCGCAGGTTTTGGGTAAATGCGTTCGCAGATTGGACTCACTCATGCCGAATACGTCGTATGCGAGTTGGTTGTACGGGTCGCGGCTGATCGGAAGGCGACGCTGTAACACTGCCCGACGGCATAACGCGGCATTGTCCACGCTGAGGCTTGGGTCGAGAAACCGTGCAGCAGTTGCGCAGCGCCCCTGTTTTCGGCGCGAAGAACATCCCTGTCGGGCGTATTTCGCTTACTGTCGATACGGGGTGTCGCGGCCATCGGCTGGGTTCATTCTTCGCTGCAGAATTGGCTCAGGTCGCGGGTCGCGGTCACGGCAATGACTCGATCGCCATAGATCGGCACCAAGAGTTCGAAACTGTAGCCGAGCTGCAGGACATAGCCGTTGACAGCGCTTGAGGGCGTAATGTCGAAGGCGCCCCCGGTGACGCCGAACGTATTGTTACGAAGACGTGCTATTTCGTTCTGCGACAACACGCAATCGGTCGCGAGGATGGAAGACCGCGCAGCCTTGTCAGTCAGGAACTCGAGCGCGTTGCCGAAATAGATCGCGCGCCCGAATTCGAACGCACCGAAGACAAAAAGAACGAGGATACCGAAGACGAGCGCGAACTCGACCGTGACAGCGCCGTCTGTCTCACGCAGGAAGTGGCGAAGCGCGCACCGAACACGGAGCAGGGGTTTCGCGGGCATCTGGCGCATTCTACCGGGCCCAGATCGGGAATTCGACACGGACCCGAGAGTTGAGCATGCCCAGGTCGGACGGAGCGCCAGGGGGCAGGAGTATGCCGTCATGCGCAAGGGAGAGCGTGATCGTATAGGCGCCGACCACTCCGCCAGCCGCGCAGGACGTGTTGCAACTGACATCGTTCTCCGGTTCCTCCGGGCAAAAGCAGTACTCCGCCACCGAAAGAGCCGCGATAGAGACGCGTTCCCTTCCCTGACCGTCGAAGGCGGCGCGCATGGCGTCCTCGACGCTTGTCGTGGTCGATCCTTCCCGAGTTGCGGCGAATACGCCTGCCCGGACGGTGTGATCCATCGCGATGCGTTCACGCAGCAGGAATCCAAGGTCCACGGCAAGCACCAGGACCGGCGCGAGCACGGCCGAAAACAGGCCGAACTCGACCGCGACGCTACCACGGCTATCTGGACCGAACGTGCGCAGGGTCCGTGACGCAAACCGGCGCGCTTTCCATGAACGGGTCATGTCACCACCATTGTGCGATTTTCTTGGCGACGCGCCGATGCAGCGCCAGGTTCTTGCCATATGCCAGACCGTTGTGAACCCGTTCCGCGAGCGAGATAAGCGCCTGACTCGCGGCGCAGCCTTCCTCAAACTGGACGATGCTGCTGCCGGAAAGCTGCGCGTTGGTGAACCTGGCCAGGTCGGCGGGCACTTTGAAGACCTGCTCGGGTGCAAGGTTCAGAACTTCCATGAAGTCCCGGTCGGGCACCGTGTTGCCGCGGTGCAGTCCTGATTTGTTCAACACCAGCGTGACATCCCGGCTGGTCCCGACGATGCTGCGTAGGCCTTCGAAGACCCTCTTTGCGCTCAGAAGCGACCCGAGCGTTGCTTCGGCGGTGACAACCAGGTGGTCCGCGTGCGTCAGCGTTTTGCGCGTGCGGGAGTTCCAGACCGAGGGCATGTCGAAGAAAAGGTGTCGGCCGCGTTTGTCGGCGAGGTCGATGATCGATTTGAGCGCTGGCGCCGTGAGGTGTGGCGAGTTCTCGAAGCTCGGTTCGACCAGCAAGAGTTTCAGCCGCTCGTTGACGCTCACCAGGAGACGCTCCATCAGCACATCGTCGATCGGGCTGCGGCGCCGGATCACATCCGTGAGGGTGTAGGAGTCGATCTTGTCGAAGTTTAGCGCTACCGTGCCGTTCTGCTGGTCGAGATCGGCAAGGATGACCTCGGAGTGTGAGAATTGCGATACCGCGACGGCCGTGTTCTGAGCGGTGATGGACGAACCGACGCCGCCGCGCACGCCAAGAAAGGCCGTCAGGCGGCCCTGCCGCGCGTCGCCGATATCCGCGTGGACCGATCCGAGCGCATCGACCACCTCCTGCGCGTCGAAGGGCGGAAACAGGAACTCGCTCACGCCGAGCTTGAAGACGTCACGCATTACCCTTGGATCGATCCGTTCCTGCGCGGTGATCAGGATGACGCGGGTGCGTTCGTCGAGAATGAGAGACAGATCCGTCAGCTGATGGATCAGCGCTTCGGGCGAGACGTCAGCCTCTACAATCAGGATGTCGGGCGCGTTCTTTTCTTGCACCTGCCGGTCGATTTGATCGAGGCCTTGCTGCCGGTAGCGCCACGTCATCCGCCCACAGGCCGGATGTTTTTGCGCATCGCGCAGCAAGTCGATCAGGTGGTCGGTTTTAGCCATGGCGAGCACCTCGAACGGGGGCAGGCGCACCCCGTTCCATTGCGGCACCGCTGACGCCATTTCGCTCGCGATGCCGTTCAGGCTCGTGATATCCTTCATTGCAGTGTTCCCGATGAGATCGCTTGCAGTTCACCAGCCCGGCGGACGCGCACCTGTTCGGCGGGCCCCGGCAGCATATGCACCTGATACCGGGCGTCCGCTTCGCTGCCTGGACGCAGACTGATCGAGACTTGGCCGCGCTGCAGCGCCGTGGTCACGGCCTCGACGCCGGCCGGGTCCAGTTCAAGCGTGACGCGGTCGGACGCGGGCGCATGCTCCGCCTCGGCGGCACTAGGGCCGACCGCGAGACTGATCACGCGAACATTGCTTACCAACGCCCGGCTGGACGGCCACAGATCGTCCTCCGGGCCGGGGTTGAAGATGATGTCGACGCGGTCACCGGACTGCACCTGGGCAGTCGCGGCAAGATCGACCCCGGACAGCACGAAAGCGCGCCGGCCGGAAGCAATATCTTGCGCCAGCTGGTACACGGGTGCCTGAAGGTCAGGATGCTCGGTGTCGTCCGGCGCGCGCAGCAGAAGCGACATCGATCCGACCTGCGTGGCGCCGAGGACCTCGGTCGCATCACGCACCGACAAGGACAGCACCACGTTGTGCAACGCGTCGCTGCGCAGGTCGGCCGCATCGTCATCCGTGACCGGGTCGCTGGCCAGGAGCCGGACGTCCGGCACGAGAATCCGGCTGACCGGCACGTCGGAGTCGTCGGGGAAATACACATGCACCAGGTCGACCCGGTCGCCGGGACGCAGGATGGCGTCTAGCGGCCGGGCGAGTTCGACAGGGAGGGACACGGGCCGCATTCCCGGGCCGATCTGCCGGATGGCGGCGACAAATGCACCCGTGTCGTCGCTCACGAAAGATGACTCGAAGGCATTTCCCAGCACGGGTTCTCCCTCCGCGAGATCGAAGCCGGCGACGGTGCCTGCCAAATCGATAACGGCGTCGGGCTCGTCCTCGCGTTCGATAAAGCCGGAGATCAAGAACTCGCTTGGCCAGTCGATCCAGGTGAAGTCGCTTGGCCGAAGCTCATCGCCTTCCGCGATGTCGCGCACCACCGAAAGCACTTCCGCGGTTTCGACCACCGGCGGTTCGACGATCTCGGTTTGTTGTTGGCCCTCGGCACCGTCCAGCGCCTCGGGGGCGACGGAGGTTTCGGGGGCCGAGGTTGCCGGGCTGTGCATCGTAAGCACGAACGCCCCGCCACCTGACAGAAGTGCGATCACAAGGAGTATCGATCGGATCATGTTCACTCTTCCCTTACAATCCGTCGGTTGGTCGGCGTCGGGGCGGTCACTCGACGATCACCACGCGAGTGCCGCTGTCGCTGTCGTCGGCACTATCGCCGCATGTTTCGAAGCCCAGTTGCCTGCAAAGTCTCAGGCGTTCTTCCTCGCCACACGAGATCTCGACCTCGGTTTCCTGACGAAGATCGAACCGGTTCGCCAGGATGGCGAAGCAGCCCTCACCCAGAGACCCGTCATCCCATCTTGCCGTTCTCAGGCTGTGATCGGGAAGAAACACGACCCCGTCGAGCCTGTTGGCATGAAAGTCCTGCCAGCCGCTGTCTCCGCTGTCCCCCATTGAGAACAGGACCAGCCCCTCCCAGGGACACGGCGCGGGATCACACTGATCAGGGCCAATGCCGGTGCCGAAATCGACCCGTGCCTCCTGGTGAATGTCAATCGAGGCACCGTTGAGCAGAACGAATGCGGCGCCATCCTCCAGCGTGACCCGGACGCCGGCCCGTATCGTGAGGTTGCCCTCGACAACGTACAGCCCGGGCGAGAATGTCCATCTCTGCCCCCAGCTATCCCAGCGCTTACCCAAGGTCAGATTCTGAAAGCGCCTCACGGCAAGGTTGCTGCCCGCGTGCTGCCGGGTGGGTGAGACAAAGCTGTTGCGTCCTTTGGCTTCGGACCCGCGAAGCCTGTCGTTGGGCAGATCGTCGATGCCTTCCAGCGTTTGGAGGTTCGCCAGACGCGGGGGGAGCGGTTCAGGCTCTGTACGCTCACGGATGTTCTCGCATCCGGAACCGGCCGGGCCAAGGTCATCGAGATCCACCTCCTCCCCCAGCCTGACCCTGCCACGCGTGGTGACGCAGGCAGCCTCGACCACTGACTCATCCCGCAGATCGAACGAGTTGTTGGCTCCCGAGTCGACCTGGATTCGGCAACCTGGCACTCTGATCTCGGTCTCTTCTCGAACCATCAGGCCTCTGCCCTGGCGGGTCAGCGCATGAATGCAAACCAGTTCCGGCCCACCGTCGCCATTACCGGCGCCGCCGGCTTGATCGCCAGGGGCCAATTCGACGACAGCGCGGGCCTGCGGGCGGATCGACAAGCCGGTCGACGAGTCGTCGTCGATAAATGCGAGCGCGCTCAGCAGGAAAAGCGGGATCGAGCGGTCCATCTCGACGCTAACCTGGTTTTCTTGCCGACAGCTGACCGTCACGGAGGTACGGTTCTGTGGCAGCCCGCTTTCATTGGCGATGCGGCGCGCGGTTTCTTCGAGGTCCTGCCAAGCGTCACCGTCATTGCGCAATTCGAAACAGTCGAAGCCACGCTGAGCCGCGTTGATCCCCACCGAATAGGCCGCGGCATCGACCACGTTCTGCACGCGGCGCTGCTCGGACAGCCAGTAGCCCGTCTCGGTGGCGAAAGCCAAACCGGCGATCACAAGCGGGAAGGAGAGGATGTAGAAGACCGATACGGCACCGGCTTCGTCACGCGCACACTCGGCCAGTCGCGCGGCAATAACGGGTCCTGATATGCGGGATAGCAACGTCATGGTCTCTAACTCGCGAAGTTGATGAAGGCAGGCGCGATGATCACCGCAAAAAGCGCCGGAAGGAAAAAGACCACCATAGGGACGGTGAGCCGCGGCGGCAGCGCCGCCGCCTGCTTTTCCGCGGCGCTGAACCTTTGCGCTCGGTTTTCCTTTGCGAGCACCTGAAGTGTGGCAGCGATCGACGAACCGTATTTCTGCGTCTGAATCAGCGCTGTCACCACCTCGCGCACCGCCGAGAGGTTGGTGCGGTCGGCGAGGTTCTCGAGCGCTGCCCGGCGGCTCTGAAGGTAGTTCAATTCTGACACGGTAAGGAGGAACTCGTCGCAAATGTCGGGCGCCGCGAAGCGCAATTCCCGCGCCACCTTGGTCAGTGCAGGTTCGAGCCCCATGCCCGACCGCACGCATATCTGCAGAAGGTCGAGCGCGTCTGGCCAATGGCGGCGAATGCGCATCTTCCGCCGCTCGATCGTGTTGGTGAGCCACAGCTCCGGCATCCAATAGCCCAACACGGCCGCAGAGAAGGCGAAGGCGAAGGTCTGCCAAAGGCTCAATCCATAGAGCGTGTCGATGAAGAACCAGCTTACGGCCCCGAACGCGATCGGCGACAAGACCTGGGCAAGGACAAAGATGTTGGCCCGTCCCTGAGCTATGCCTGCTCGGCGCAGCCTGCGGATGATGTAAACTCGGCGCTCGAAGGTCTGAGCCGATATATCGAAATTCCGGAGCAGTGCTGACAACAGGGCGTCGATCGGTCGCCAGGTCGACATGCTGCGCACCCCGGACCGCTGTCGGCCTTCGGTGTGAACCCGGATCACGCGGCGCCCCCTGACCCGCACCAGCAGGCGCGGCGCGAGCAAGAACAGGACGGACGCGCTCAACGAGACAACCGTCAATGCAGGGACAAGCAGGGATTTGTCAGTCATGCTCCGCTCCCCGCCTTCAAATCTCGAAATTGATCATGGCGCGCATCACGAGAATGCCGGCGCCCGCCCAGATCAGCGCCGCGAGCGCCACGATGTTGCCCATGGACGTCGTCAGCAGCAGGCCGATATAGTCGGGGCTGGTGAACGCCATGACCGCGCTGACGATGATCGGCAACGATCCGATGATCGCCGCAGAGCTTCGCGCCTCCCGGCTCATGATCGAGACCTTGTTGCGAAGCTCTCGACGGTTGCGCATAGTTTCGGCAGCCGATTGCAGCGTGTCGGCCACGGAGCCGCCGGACTCGGCCTGAAGTCCGAGAACAACCGCGAAGAACTCGATGTCGGAGATCGGAATGCGGGGCACCATGCGCTGCACAGCATCGCCAAACGCCACGCCGAGGGCCAGTTCGTCGATCAGTTTCTGGAATTCCTTGGCGATGATTGGATGCCCCTCAGCCGCAACGACGCGCATGCTTTCGATCAGCGGCATCCCGGTCCGGATGCCGCGCACCATGATGTCGATGGCACCCGGGAACTCGACGTCCAAAATACGCATGCGCTTTTGGATGGCACGCGCTCCGGCAAGGTATGATGCGCCCGCGACCAGCAACCCTGCCACAGCGAAGGACACCCAGCCCAGCGGGCTGACAAGCGCCAGGGCGTAGCCGATGGCGATGGCGACCACCGCACGGATTCGGACGAACTGCGCAGAGGTACCGCGATAGCCCGCAGCGATCAGGAAATCGCTCAGCCGCTTGGCGAGCGCCGAGCGTGACCGCAATCTCGTCCGCAAGACCCTTGCGGTATCGTCATCCGCCCCCGTCTCAGAGCGGACCCGCGCGGCCTCGACCACCGTGCCGATACGGCGGGTTGCCTTCCGCCGCTCCGCACGCCACGTCAGCGCCAATGCCGCAACCGCGGCGATGAACAAGAAGAGAAGGAGGGTGGCGGGTTCGGTCAATCGGGTCATATCGAGACCCGATCGTCGCGAGATCCGGCGGTACGATCCTCCACGAGCTGCTTCAACAGATGCGCCAGGCGATCGCTTTCGCCGGAATACCGGGCACGGGCCGTGAACTTTTCCGTGGGGGCTGAGATCAGACGGTGCACGCCACCCTGCCACTCAGCCGAGTTCGGGTCGTCGGTCCCCACCTCGAAGCGCAGAAGTGGTCGCAGGCGGATCTCGCCGTCATCGGACACCTCGACCTCGCTGATGCGAGTGATCTTGCGCGTACCGTCGCGCAGTCTTTCGACCTGCACGAGGATGTCCACGGCGGAGGCGAACATGGCGCGGATCACGTCCGGCTGGAGCGACGGGTAGCCCATCGTGACGAGCGAGGTCATGCGGATGACGGCCTCTTCGGGAGAGTTGGCATGCAAGGTGCCCATCGAGCCGTTGTGGCCGGTGCTCATCGCCTGCATCAGATCGAAGGCCTCGGCGCCACGCACTTCGCCCACGATGATGCGGTCGGGACGCATTCGCAGCGCGTTGCGTACGAGGTCGCGCATGGTGACCTCGCCCTGCCCCTCTATGTTTGCCGGTCGAGTTTCCATGCGCACGACATGCGGCTGTTCGAGTTGCAGCTCGGCGGTGTCTTCGCAGGTCACGATACGCTCCGCGCCGTCGGCCTGAGCGCTCAGGACGTTCAGCAGCGTGGTCTTGCCAGAGCCGGTGCCGCCAACGATCATCACGTTGCAGCGCGAGGCCGCGATGACTCTCAATAGCTCCGCACCCACGGGGGCAATTGCGCCACTTGCCTGCATCTCGTCGAGGGTGATGCGCTCGCGGCGGAAGCGCCGGATCGTCAGAACAGGTCCGTCCAGCGCGATGGGCGGCAGCACGACGTTAACGCGAGACCCGTCCTGCAAACGCGCGTCGCAGATCGGGCTTGCCTCGTCCACGCGACGACCAACAAGGTTCACGATACGCTGACACACGTTAAGAAGCTGTTCGTCGTCTTCGAACTGCACCGCGCTGCGGGACAGCAGCCCATTACGCTCGACATGGATCGGACGCATGCCGTTGACCATGATCTCCGAGATCTCGGGATCGGTCAGCAGACGTTCGAGCGGGCCATAGCCCAGCATGTCGTCGGCGATCTCGTCGAGAAGAGCACGCTCTTCCGCTGCCGAGACCTGCATCCGGTCGCCGGTTATGACCTCGCTGATCAGTCGTGCCAGCAGTGCCCGGCCCTGGTCCACATCGAGGCGTAGCAGTTCACTGGGGTCCAGCAGCTCGATGAGCCGACCGAAAGCCGCGGCCTTCATGTCCCGGAACCGCGCGTCGATTGCCGGCGCAGCGGCATCGCCGGCGCTGCCGCTGATAATGAACGGCGTTACCTCTTCCGCGACGCGGTCGCGCGCGAAAGGCCCAACAAGCCGCTCGTCCAGGGGTGGTGCATATCTTTTTTTTCCAAACACGCGACTATCCCGCGACATATCCTACGCCGTCAGCTTCGCGCTGCTTGCGAAGGTTTGTTTGCAATCTGATTATTTGGGACTTGATAAAAAGATCAGACTGGAGGTGAAAAACAGAAAATAAAATGCAGAGATGGGCGGGGATGCCTCGCCCCGCCCATCAACCGTATTTAGGAGTCGTTGGCCTGCAATGCAGTCGATACCGCATTGAATTCGGCCAGCACGTCAGCACCAATCGTGGTTGCAACGCCTGCGATAGCCACCGCGATCGCACCAGCGATCAGCCCGTATTCAATTGCCGTGGCGCCACTGTCGTTCTTCAGAAAGCGCTTAAAGAAATTATACATTGGGTCTTTCCCTTGTTTCGATGTGTCACTCCAAAGCGGCGTCGAGATCTCGCCACAATGTGTAATTTTTGTACCGGGAGGATCGCGCCGCCGAAATTGGACAAATGTTACTTTTTTATATCCAAAGTATTTTTAGTATTAACTTTTGTATACTAGACCTTATAGCCATGCCTATAACCTATCGGCGTCTTAGCATTGCGCTACACTGTTTTTTTTTGCCCTCCCTCTGTTTTTGATAAGGAAACAATGATGCAAGCTGACGCCTCTCATTGCGAATCTGACGAATCGCCAAACAAGGCACGGAGAGATTTTCAGACGCTGTGTCCCTTTCTTCGAGCCAAGGCGGACGACAGACTCGGGCGCAAAAGCCTCGCGCCCCCCCGACCGTCTGGTCGGGGAGGCGCCGGAAGACTTTGGTCGTGGTCATTCCCCACCGAGGCTCTTGGTGGCCACTGAACCAGCTGATCGCCAGCTCTGAGTTATAGGCAGAGCGTCATGGCTCACAATTTTGATCGCCGGGTCGCAGAGCTTCAGATCCGCGATGCAGTCCCGACCGCCGACATCGCGCTGCCCGTGCCTGTCGCAGAGTCCGTGAGATACGCCTGGCCGGGGGGAGGAAGATCCGGCCTTCACGCGCCGTGCGCAGCAAGGCCAGCCGCTCCGAATGCGTTACGTATTGCGCGACGCCAGAACCGCGTGTCGCAGACCAGCCGCATAAGACCGCTCCGCCATGCCGTGGGTCATCGTCCGCCTAGGCCCCGTTACGGTCCGCACCCACGACGCCAGCCATCGCCCGCAGATCGAGCTCCACGTCAAGAAATGATGTCAGTCGATCTGCATGTCTGCTTGGGTGCAATTTTACATCCTCTTCACTGAGAAACAGGACCGGCACCTCGTGCGCATCCAGCGCATCCCCCGCAGATCGCAACTGTCGCAGGTTCTCCGACGCCAGATCATCATGATCCGGCGCATCCTCCTGTCCGAGATGGCCCACATCATGCACATGCCACCCTATGGCCTGCCCGGTATCCTGCAATGCCATCACCACCCGGTAGTGGTAGGCTTGCGGCAGGGCCGGAATCAACGACGGCGTCACCAGCACAACCTTGCCCCGAGCTTCGTCCAGCCAGTCGTTCGCCTCGAAGAGGGCGTGAACCTTGGCGTAGTCCAAACAAAGTTCCGCAGGATCAGCCTTGGATGTATCATGCTCGTCGACCAGCGCCTCCATCCCTCCCGCCATCAGCATCCGCATCACCAGCATGGCGCCGGATTGCGATACGCCGGAGACGATCGTTACGAAAGCCTCGTCGCCATTATGGACATCCTTTAAGGGCGGCAAGGAAAGCGGGGCAATCATACAGTCAGGCAGTTCGGGGTCAGCGGCCTGATCCGTGCCCTTCGACAGACGTGAAAAACTTTCGGTTGAATAAAGCCTGCGGATTACTTCGGCTTCTAAAGGGGTAATCCTTGGCACATTCGCCCTATGGCGAAGCCACGACTTACCATAATCACACGACATCAGCATGACTCCAAAATCGAGTGTCCGAAAACGAACAAGATTTGGCTGGGGAGGATACCCTAGCTAGCGCCGTCATGGCGGAAATAAATTATCCCGAAACCAATTCAAGATCCGCAGGACCGCCTACGCCATAATTTCACGTGGCATATCGCTTTCGGAAGTATTTTATCAAAAGATAGGGGAGAGGGAGACCAGATTCGAACCTTCTCTGCTCCTTAAGTATTTGTAATTAAATTATTTCCTATAGACTTCCCGAATGTCGCAGTCGGCTCAGCGTCACAGGGGTCATTCCCAAGAAAGACGATATCTGACTGTGTTTGAATAGGGCTTCGTAGTCTGGATAGGAGCCACGAAACCACTCCAGCCGCTCTTTCGCCTTGAGTGCGGCGAGGCTCCATTCCCGGGCCGTCTTTCGTGCAAGTTCATCGCGCAGGACGGCATTGGCCCATGCCTCAATCGCTGACGAAACTCGCATCAGTTCCAGAAGTGCCACAGCCGATACCGAAGCGGCCTGCCCATCCGACTCCAGCCTGAGACTGACCAGAGATTTGCCGTCGGCGGCGCGCGCCAGGTTGGGCGTGATCACACACGGTCCGACATAAAAGCCAACACACACTTCGCGCCCATCGGCGTCACCGATCAGACTGACCACCTTTCCCGACAAAAGGATGTACTCCATCGCATCTGGCTCACCCTGCCGCGCGAGGAAGTCAGTCTTCGGACGTACATTCGCCTTGAACGCCTCGGCTAGGGCACGTGCATCGGCGGCGGCCAGATCGCCGAAAATTCGTCGGTCCCGTTGGAAGCGGCTTGCGATCTCCATTTCTCACCTTCCGTTAACAAATGAAAATGCCTGGAACGCAAAGCGCTCCTACCAAGCACACATATCCCAAACGCGAGAGGAGTTCTTCACATGAAAACCGAAAACAACGACAAGGCTGCAATCCTGTTCGGGCTGGGCGCCATGATCATTTATCTCGTCATGGTGCTGGGACCGCTCAGATATCTGAGCGATCTAGCTTTGGTGCTGCCGTTCGATCTGCGACCCGCAGGGTATTCACAGGCCGATGCCGCGGTTCTGCTGGACGCGCTCGGTGAGGCCGGCCGCCAGTACTATCTCACGCGGCAAATTCCTTTAGACATGCTCTACCCGGCATTGCTGGCGCTGACCCTGATATCGGCGCTGCGATGGCGAGCCGCAAAGTTTGGGGCAACACTGATGACCCGGCTAGGCGGACTTTTCGCAATCCTGGCCGCGGCCTTCGACTATCTGGAAAACCTAGGGATAAGCCTGATGCTGCTGGCTGGACCGGCATCAGACCCTTCACTGATCAACGCCACAAGCACGGCGACAATTCTGAAATCAGCTTTGACGTCAGTTGCCATACTTACCGTCATAACCACACTGATACCGATCTGGTTGCGGCGATTGTTAAATCAGACCCCGATGAAATCCGCGCGCCGCTCCAGCAAGCTTTCGTAGAGGAAATCGACGAATAGCCGGACCCGCTGCACCCGGCGCAGGTCGCCGTGCATCAGCACCCAGGTCGACCGGCTCTGGTCAAGGTCGGTGCCCGGCACCCGCTGCAGTTCAGGAAAGACGCTTTGAACCCAGGCCGCGATGAAGGTCATACCAGCGCCGGCCCGGGCAAGATGCATGTGCATCGCCGGATCTGGGATGGCATGGCGCGGTGCTGCCAGACGGATTCGAACCAGTCTCACCAAGGGCAGTATGGCTGTCCCTTATGCCGCGCAGAGAGCACGCCACTCGGCGAGAGCGGCGGCGCGGTGTGCCTTGAAGAGGTGTCGGC